>BFBZ01000749.1_pt1 | contig 26724 bp, 23 predicted proteins | sample 1888401 | NCBI WGS metagenome assembly BFBZ01 (sample SAMD00112614, study PRJDB3348) | symbiont metagenome | host: Chara braunii
CCTGCCCGCCTATGGCGCTGAGAGCGGTATTTTCGCAGCGAAGCATGGCGCCCGCATGCTCGCTTCGGAATGCGCCTTGTCCCGTCATCATGATGCTGCTGCCCTGCACCGGACCGACGCCCGTCCACATCGGCTCTGCGAGCAGCATCTGCGCGCTGATCTTGGGCTGATCCATCAGATTGCGCCCAACCTGATCCGAATGGTTGGCAACGCCATTCGGATTGCGCTCGTCCTTGGACATCAACAGCAGCTTCGGCGTCTCTATGGCATTGCAGGCAATGGCAAAAAGCCGGCCGACGACCCTTTGCGTTTCCTTGTTGGGATTGAAGAAATGCACCGCCTGGATGTTCTGCTTCGCATCCGTTTCCACCCGGTAGACGACGGCATTGGCAAGAATCCTGCCGCCCTTCGATTCGATCCGTGGCAGCGCCGATGCCGCATCGTATTTCGCCGAGATCGGACAGACCGGGAAGCAATTGTTGTTGCCGCAACAGGGCGGCCGCCCGTCGTAGGACACGCCGCTATTGCGGGCTTGAGGCGCGGGAAGATTGGTGATGCCGACGCGTGCGGCGGCGTCTGTGAAACGTTGCTCACCCGGGCCTAAGGGAATGCGTCCCATCGGATAGGGCCTGGAGCGCGGCAATGGCGGCCATTGCAGCTCGACCTCGGACGGACCACAGACTCCCAACGCATATTCGGCCCGGGTGTAATATGGCTCAAGCGTGTTGTAATCGAAGGCCCAGTCCCGGCCGACGCCGTAAAGGCTTTTCAGCCGCATATCATTGGGATGCAGCCGCCAACAGATGCCAGCCCAATGCCAGGTGGCGCCGCCGGCATAACGCACATAACCCTGACGGTATGCGCGCCCGTTCGGGCCTTCCAGCTGCAAATAGTCGGTCGTGGCGTCCGGTAGTTCAGATTCGATATGCGGCGCCCAGGGCTTGGCTGGATAGGGCGCATTCCAGTTCTGTTTGAACCGCGGCGGTACGTTGCGATAATTCTCAACGATCTGCCAGCGTTCTACACGCGGGCCGGCTTCCAGCATGAGAACGGACAAGCCTGCATCCAGCGCTTGCTCGGCGACGATGCAGCCGATGACGCCTGTCCCGACAACGATAACATCGGCACTGTAGTCGTTTGCCATCTTGCGATTCCATTATCCGAAAACTCGAGTAGGCACGTAAAAAGCCGCTGCGAGCCGATCCTCTGATACAGTCTTGCTCAGGGCATCTCGCTCGATTCGTTTTAAGCTGCCGGCAACGTGCATTCGCACACCCGGCGGCTCTCGTCAGAATGTCGGCATATTGCCGAGAGGCGGGGCCTCCGCATTCCATCCATTCGGACCGGATATTGCGTAGGTCGGGATTGTCATGACGTCATGGGTCGGCTGGTACATGAGCGCCGTCTCGAAGGCGAAGACCTCCGCAGTGCTCGAATTTTCCACCACGCCCGTATACCAGGCCGAAATAATGGCCAGGGCGGTATCCTTCAGGTTCCCTTCCGGAATATCGGCAAAGAATTCCTCGACGACCTTGGCGTTCTTCTGCTTGGCAATTTGGACAATGGCGGAGATATCCCGTTCGATCGTCGGGTATATCCGCAACATGGCCGCAGCCATGCGTGCCCCGACCTCGGGATCCAGACGGTGATCGATCAGCAGAGACGATACTTCCATGAAGCTCGTCGAAACCTCCGGTGCGGCCGTACCCAAAGTTTGGGCTGAAATCTCCGGAGACAACAACACGCCTCCGACGAACAAAGCGCCGCCCACCATCAGTTTCCGACGTGTGAGATTGAATTCCTCAGGACAGTCATCGCGAGACGGGTCAGTCGTGTCCATCAAGATGCCTCGTCAACCGGTTTGCGTCACACTTCAACACAGGCGCAAGTCAGGAATGTCACAGAAATCTATGCAGGACGTAGAATAGAGTCAATCTAACATTCGGTGTAGCGAATTTATCGGAGCCATGGCGAGGATGCGTCTGGGCCGGACCCTCTCAGGCCTATGTGGATGATGCGGAATAGGCTCGCGCAATGGGTTCGCTGGCACTGGTCGTCCCATCAGCCGTCTCGAAATCGAAGAATTTCTGGGTGACGAGGGCGGCGGCACCCCGTGCCCAGGAATTGTCTTCCCAATCGGGCAACAGAGGTGGCGAGGCAAAGAAGGTGCGGGTCGCCATGCTGGATTTCAGCGGGCCGAAAAGAGCATCGCCGAATGAAACCGCTTCGCCTCCGACGACGATGACCTCGGGGTCGGTGATGTTGACAAGATTGGCGAGCGCCTTTCCAATTCCGTTGCCGGCCTCGCTCAAGATCCTGACGGTCTCCGGGTCACCGGCTTTTGCTGCCGCCAGCATATCTGTGAGTTTATGACCGTCGTCACGTTCGGTTGCCTCACGCCAGGTGCGCAGCATCGCAGGCTCGGAATAATAGGCCATCAGGCATCCGCGCTTGCCGCATTCGCAAAGCCGGCCATTCTCCTCGTGCAGGGTATGGCCGAATTTGCCGGCCGCACCGTGGGCGCCTCGATAGAGCTTTCCATCGACGATAAGGGCGCAGCTAATGCCGACGCCGATGGCAAGGACCGCCATGTTGCGATACTGCCGTCCCGGGCCGAAGAGCTGCTGGGCAATGGCATAGGCGTTGGTGTCGTCTTCGAGCCAGACAGGCACCTTGACCCTTTGGGCCACCATCGATGCGAAAGGCACGTTGTTCCATTTGAACCGGAAGCTGCGCACGCAGACGGCCTGAGCGTTGTCGATGACGCCAGGCACGGAAATGCCGACCCCCGCCAGCCGTGCGTGCGGTCGTCCCGCGGCCTCGACGAGCATGGGTACTGCGTCAGCCAAAGCCCTGGCAACATTCTCCGGCTCGTTGTCGGTAAGGATTAGCCGGGAGGAGGCGAGAGGATTGGTTGCCAGATCGGTGACGACGCATTCGACGGAGCCGACCATCAGTTTGAAGCCGATCGCCAATCCATTGGTGTAGTTGATCTCCACGGGTATGGGGCGCCGGCCTGAAAGTCCGGCCACAGCCTTGCCTTCGCTGACATGTCCTTCCTCGATCAGATCGGCGATGACGAAGGTGACGGCGGCCGGGCTGAGGCCCGTAATCGTCGCTATTTCGGCACGGCTTCTCGGTCCCTCCTGCCGCAGGAGATTGAGGATGAGCCGCCGGTTCAGGGCTCGCGACGTGCTCTGGTCGCCTTTCAGCTTCACGATTTCTCTTTCTTAATTTTGTAAATTAATTATTGCGTCCGTTTCAGACTTATGCATAACTTCACTCGTCGATCAACATCCGGCTCGTGCATAAGCACGAAGAAGTCAGCGGTAAGACAAGGTTTCTCGAACCCAATGTTCCGGGCAGAGCACACGCGCTGCCGCGGCGGGTTTGTTGCGACCATGCGTGGAAGGGCAAGAGGGGCGCCCACCACGCTTTCGTCCGGCTGGCTGGCCAAGGATGCGGACAGACGTCACAACGGGAGGAGTTTCAGATGACTTTCAATTTGCTTGGAAGGCCGGCGAGCCGGCGTGTCTTCTTGAAGGGTGCAGGGGCGGCTTCCGTCGCCGCACTGACAGGTTTTCCGATGCCTGCGATCGCGCAGGCCCAGGACATCAACATCATTTCCGACGAAAGCAACGCCGAGGCACTAGGGATCCTGCGCAAGATCGCCGATGACTTCGGCAAGCAGGCCGGCGTCAAGGTCGTGGTCAACAACATGGATCACGAAGCGCACAAGACGGCGATCCGCAACTACCTGGTCGCCGGCGCACCCGACATCTGCTTCTGGTTTTCGGGAAACCGCATGCGCGCCTTCGTCAAGCGCGGTCTCTTCGATGACATTTCCGATCTTTTCGAGAAGGAGAAATACAAGGATGTGCTCGGCGCGGCCGCCGGCTCTGTCACCGTCGACGGCAAGCAATATGGTCTGCCGACAGGTGGCACGCTCTGGGGCATGTTCTATCGCAAGGATGTCTTCAGCCAGCTCGGCACGACGGTTCCGGCGAGCTGGGACGATTTCCTCGCCTTCGGCGCCAAATGCAAGGCCGCCAACCTGACGCCGATCGCCATGGGCACCAAGGAGCTGTGGCCGGCCGCCGGCTGGTTCGACCAGATGAACCTGCGCATCAACGGCCTCGATAAGCACATGGCGCTGATGAACGGCGAGATGAGCTATCTCGACCCGGCACTCAAGCCGGTCTTCGACAATTGGGAAACCCTGATCAAGCAGGATTTCTTCACGCCGAACAACACGTCCTTCGGCTGGCAGGAGGCGGGTGCGCTTCTCTCGCAGAAGAAGGCCGGCATGATGAATCTCGGTGCCTTCGTCCGCTCCACCTTCCCGAAGGAAGAGCTCGATCAGCTCGCATTCGCACCCTTCCCGACGATCGATGCGAAGATAGGCCGTTTCGAGGAGTTCTCGCTGAATTCAGTGCATATTCCGACCAATGCGAAGAACAAGCAGGGCGCGCGCGAGTTCCTCGCCTATTTCTATCGCCCGGAAAATCTCGGCCCCTATCTGGTGCCGGGCGGCAACGTGCCGCCGCGCAACGACCTGCCGCCGAGCAAGGATCCGCTCGTCAATGCCGCCGTCGAGGCGCTGAAGACGGTGCAGGGAACCTCGCAATATTACGACCGCGACAGCGATCCCGACATGGCCCAGGCCGGCCTCGTCGGCTTCCAGGAGTTCATGGCAAAGCCCGAGCGGCGTGACGCGATCCTGAAGCGGCTCGAGGGTACGCGCAAGCGTATCTACAAGCTCTAATTCTCCTCCCAGCGACCGGGGGGCGGGGCTGCTGCTCCGCCTCTCCACACCGAACGAGGATCAAATGACGACATTCTGGCGCCATCATCGTTGGTGGCTCACCCCGACCTTGCTGATCTTGCCTGCGGCCATTCTCTTTTCCGTCGTCATCCTGTGGTCGGCGGTGGAAAGCCTCTGGATCAGCCTGCATGATTGGGACGGTTTCAGCCCGATGGTCTGGATCGGCTTCGGCAATTACGTCGAGCTGTTCAACGACCCGCAATTCTATGTCTCGCTGAAGAACAATGTGATCTGGCTGGTCATGTTCATGGCGGCACCGCCCATCGGGCTGGCGATTGCTCTGTTGGTCAATCAGAAGATCCGCGGCATGCGGCTGATGAAGTCGCTCTTCTTCATCCCGCTGGTGCTGGCTTCGGTCGCCGTCGGCGTCGTCTTCACCTGGGTCTATACGCCGCAACTCGGATTGCTCGCCCTGATCTTCGGTTTCTTCGGCGCGACGGCACCGGCGGTCCTTTCCGACGAGCATTTCGTCACCTTCGCAATCGTTATTGCTGCGCTCTGGCCACAGATTGCCTTCTGCATGGTGCTCTATCTCGCCGGCCTCAACAGTCTTAGCGAGGAATTGATCGGTGCTGGCCGTGTCGATGGGGCGAGAGGCTGGAACATGCTGCGCCATATCGTCCTGCCGCAGCTGACGCAGGTTACCTTCATCGCCATTGCCGTCACCGTCGTCGGCGCGCTCCGGTCCTTCGACATGGTCTCCGTGATGACGCAGGGCGGCCCGTTCGGCTCCTCCGAAGTGCTTGCCTACCAGATGTTCGAGCAATCGATCTTCTCCTATCGCTTCGGCTATGGCGCGGCGATCGCCTCGGTCCTGTTCGTGATCATGGCGGTATTCATCGTCTGGTATCTCACGCGCATCATTCGCATCGAAGAAAGAGGGGCCTGATGTATCCGCGCCCGATCCCCGAAGATGCCATCTGGCGTCGCCGCTTCTATTTCATCGTCGTGTTCGCCATCCTGATCCTCTGGCTATGCCCGCTCTTCGCCATCATCCTGACCTCGTTCCGCTCGACGCAGGACGTGATGGGCGGAAACCTCTGGGGCTGGCCGACGCAATTCGGCCTAGTGGATAACTACACCTCCGTCTTCACCCAGACGCCGATGGCGCGCTATTTCCTCAATAGCCTGACGATCCCCATCCCCGCCGTCATCGGCGTGCTGACCTTAAGCACGCTCGCCGGCTTCGTATTGGCGCGCTATCGTTTCCGCGGCAACATGCTGGTCTTCGCCCTGTTCGTCGGCGGCAATTTCCTGCCCTATCAGATCATGATGATCCCCGTGCGCGACCTGATGGTGCGCATCGGCCTTTACGATACCACGGCGGCGCTGGTCATTTTCCATATCGCCTTCCAGACCGGCTTTGCGACGCTGTTCATGCGCAACTTCATCGCTGCCTTGCCGGACGAGCTGTTCCAGGCTGCGAGGGCCGAGGGCGCGACGCCCTTCCAGACGCTCATTCATGTGGTCGTGCCCCTGGTGCGGCCGGCTCTGGCGGCGCTGGCGATCCTGATCTTCACCTTCGTCTGGAACGACTATTTCTGGGCCGTGGTGCTGACGGTGAGCGACACGGTAAAGCCGGTCACCGCAGGGCTTGCCAATCTGCGCGGCGAATGGGTCTCCGCATGGAACCTGATTTCGGCCGGCACAATCGTCGTCGCCGTCCCTCCGGTGGTGATGTTCTTCCTCATGCAACGGCATTTCATCGCCGGTCTCACCATGGGCGCGGTGAAGGGATGAGCAGCTTCGTCATCGTCTCCGCCGCCCTTCGTGCCAATCCTTTCCTTGAGAGCCTTGAAGCATGACCAGTCTCGAACTTCGTCACGTCAACAAGAATTACGGCGCCTATCATGCGCTGCGCGGCATCGATCTCTCCGTCGAGCAGGGCGAGTTCATCGTCATGGTCGGACCATCAGGCTGCGGCAAGTCCACGCTGCTGAAGTCGATCGCCGGATTGGAAACGATCTCTTCCGGCCAGATCATGATCAATGGCCGCGATGTCAGCACCGCCGAACCCGGCGATCGCGGCATTGCCATGGTGTTCCAGTCCTATGCTCTTTATCCGCACATGACGGTTGCCGAGAATATGGGCTTCGGTCTGCGCATGGCGAAGAGGCCGAAGGCAGAGATCGATCAGGCGGTGGCGCGCGCTGCCAAGATCCTCCGGATAACGGACCAGCTCGACAAGCGGCCGAAGCAGCTTTCCGGCGGTCAGCGCCAGCGTGTCGCGATCGGCCGCGCCATCACCCGCTCGCCCGACGTCTTTCTGTTCGACGAGCCGCTGTCCAATCTGGATGCGGCACTTCGTACGCAGATGCGCGTCGAACTAAGCGGCCTGCACGCCGAACTAGGCGCGACCATGGTCTATGTCACCCACGACCAGATCGAAGCCATGACCATGGCAAGCCGCATCGTCGTTCTCAATCGCGGCATCATCGAGCAGGTTGGCTCACCGCTCGAACTCTACCGCAATCCGATCAATCTCTTCGTCGCCGGCTTCCTTGGCGCGCCGCGGATGAACTTCTTCCCCGTTACGGTCGACCAGGTCTCCGGAAACTCGGTTACGGTTTCCGCTCCGGGTCTCGCGTCTGTCGCTGTCGAACTGGCGGCTGGTTCGTCGGTCGAGAAGGGTGCGAGACTGACGCTCGGCATCCGGCCGGAAAGCATCGCGGTTGCGGATGCCCCATCGTCCGGTGCGGCGATTGCCGGCCGTGTGCGCCTCGTCGAGCATCTGGGCCGCGAGACCATTCTTTATGTCGATGCCGGCGAGCTGCAATGCGTCAGCTCTGAAAGCGGCACCGGCAACATCACGGTGCAGGTCGGCCATGTCGCCGGCATCAATGCCGATGCGCCGGTCGGCCTCAGCATCGATCCGCGCGAGATCTATCTGTTTTCCACCCAGGACGAGCGGACCATCACGGTTCGCAAGCCGATACTCGACAAATAACAGCTCAGGAGCCTGATACCGTGTCAGCAAGCAGCAGCAAGAACGATCTTTCCGTATGGCGGACCATCAAGACCGACAGGTTTCTCGTCGGCGCGCCGCATTATCCGGAACATGTCGACGAGAGCTATTGGGAGCGTGACGCCAAGCGCATGGCCGAGGCCGGATTCAATATCGTCCGTCTCGGCGAATTCGCTTGGCATCTGTTTGAACCGAAGCTCGGCACGTTCGATTTCGATCTCTTCGACCGTGCCATCGAGGTGCTGGCGCGCCATGGCATCGACACCATCATGTGCACGCCGACGGCAACACCGCCGCGCTGGCTGACGGTTGCCCATCCCGACATCCTTCGCGTCGACGGCAATGGCCGTAAGATGAGCCACGGTTCGCGCCAGCATGCCGACACCGCAAGCCCGGTGTTTCGCGAGCATAGCAAGCGCATCACCAAGGCCATGGCCGAGCACTATCGGGACAATCCGCATGTTGTCGGCTGGCAGACAGACAACGAGCTCAACACCAGCATGCCGGAATCCTTCTCGGCCGCGACGCTTTCGGAATTTCAGCTCTTTCTCGCTCATAAATACGGGACGATCGACAAGCTCAATTTCGCCTGGGGCGGTGATTTTTGGGCGACAGCCTATGACGATTTCAGCCAGGTCGTCCTTCCCATCGAGTTCGGGCCGACCTTCCCAAGCCCGGGACATCTGCAGGACTATCACCGCTTTCTCGCCTTCGCCACGGCACGCTTTCAGCATGATCAGGTGGAAATCCTGCGTGCCACCAAGGCGGAATGGTTCATCTTCCACAATCTCGGCGGCCTTCGCGATATCGACTTCCGCGGCCAGTTCTCCACCGATCTCGATTTCGTGGGCTATGACATCTATCCGATGCTCTATGACGAGTTCCAGCGCATCGGCAACCACGCCAAGGTCCAGGCGCTTCATCTCGATATCTGCCGCGGCTTCTCAGGCAATTACATTGTCCCCGAGCAGCAATCCGGTTTCGGCAGCCAACCCGGCTTCTGCACGCTGACGCCGGAGCCCGGCGAAATGCGGCGCATGGCCATGTCCTCGGTCGCGCGCGGCGCCGATGGGCTGATGTTCTTCCGCTGGCGGCCGGCGCATTTCGGTGCCGAAATTTACTGGATGGGTGTCATCGATCATGATGATGTGCCGCGCCACCGCTATGATGAGGCAAAGCAGTTTGCCACCGAGATGACGACATTGAAGGACAAGATCCTCGGCACTTATGTGCGTATGGATGTCGGTATCGCCGGCTCGGATTTCGACAATCAGGAAGCGCACAAGACCTATTCGATTGGCCTGCCAAGCCCGCAGGATGACGCCGTTCAGCTGCACCAATATTGCTACGATCGCGGCATCGCCTGCGGCTTCATCCATCCCGAGGACGATCTTTCGCGGCTGAAGCTGCTCTATGTTCCCCATTGGGTGATGTGGAAGGATGAGTGGACCGAGAAGCTCGAAGCCTTTGCCAGAGACGGCGGTACGGTGATTATCGGCGCGCGCACCGGCACGCGTGACGAGAACAATCACGTCATCCGCGAGGCGGCACCCGGATCGTCGCTGACCCGGCTGACCGGCGTCAAGGTCGAGGATTTCGGCCGGTTGGCGGCACCCGGCGCCAAGGGCCTTTTCGACGTCATGTCCCGATCGGGCGGCCTTGTCATCCCCCCCAATCGCCCGGCCGAATCCCATCGGCGTGTTCGCCGCTTCACCATCGGTAACCGCGAAATCGAGGCAGCCCATTTTTATGAGAACCTGGTCGTTGCCGATGACGTCGAGGCGGTGGCGACATGGTCGAACCGTTATGCCGAAGGTCAGCCGATGGCGACCTTGCGCCGGGTTGGCAAGGGCCGCGTGCTCTATCTCGGCACCTATCTGACGCCGGAGCTGACAGACGCGCTGGCTGACAGGACCTTCGCAGAGGCCGGCATTGCGCCGCTCGTCGGCGATCTGCCTGATGGTGTCGAGGTGACGATGCGCCAGAACGACGATCGGCAGCTGCTGTTCCTGCAAAACTACCTCGATCAGCGTGCAGAGCTGAGGGAAGTCCCGGCGGGGATCAATCTTCTCGACAATGGCAAGGCGGTATCCGGCGCCCTGTCGCTCGAAGCCTATGGTTGTGCCATCATCGAACTTCGCTAGAGCCTAATCTCAGGCGCTCGCCTTTTGTCGGCGAGCGTCTGTCGCGCTGATCGATCTCAGCCGTCCTTGTAGTAATAGCTGTAGCCGTTAAGAGCCGGTGCGCCGCCGAGATGGGCGTATAGGACCTTGGAACCCTCCGGGAAGAAGCCCTTGCGGGTGAGATCGATCATGCCCTGCATGGATTTGCCCTCGTAGACCGGGTCGGTGATCATCGCCTCCGTGCGTGCCGCAAGCCGGATCGCGTCGTTGGTCTCCTCTGACGGGACGCCATAGGCCGGATAGGCGTAGTCCGGGTTGATGACGATCTCGCTTTCGCGGATCGGTCGACCGAGGTCCACAAGTTCTGCCGTGGAATCGACGATCTTGCGGACCTGCGCACGGGTCTGGTCGAGCGTGCCCGAGGCATCGATGCCGATCACGCTTTCCGCCCGGTTCTGCGCGGCGAAGCCGACGATCATGCCGCCCTGCGTCGAACCTGTGACGACACAGACGACGATATAGTCGAAGGTGAAGCCGAGTTCCTTTTCCTGCGCCGCGACCTCTTCGGCAAAGCCGACATAGCCGAGCGCTCCATATTTGTGAACGGAAGCGCCGGCCGGGATCGGGTAGGGCTTGCCGCCGGCATCTTTTACGGATTGGATCGCATCTTCCCAGCTCTTGCGGATGCCGATGTCGAAACCATCATCGACGAGGCGGCTGTCGGCGCCCATAAGACGCGTCATCAGGATATTGCCCACGCGGTCATAGACCGAGTCATAATGCGGCACCCATTTCTCCTGGATGACCACGCACTTCATGCCGATCTTGGCGGCGGTGGCGGCGACCATGCGGGTATGGTTCGATTGCACGCCGCCGATCGACACGAGCGTATCGGCACCCGAGGCAATCGCATCCGGAACGATATATTCGAGCTTCCTGAGCTTGTTGCCGCCCATGGCGAGACCGGAATTGCAGTCGTCCCGCTTGGCATAGATCTGGACCTTGCCGCCCAGCGCGGCGGTCAGCCGCGGCAGGTGCTCGATCGGCGTCGGGCCGAAGGTGAGGGGATAGCGTTCGAATTTTTCAAGCAATGACATCGATCATGACCTCCGCGCCGGTGATGGTGGGAGGATAGGAGAAAGTGTGCGAAAGGTGCTCTCTAAGTTTGCCTGAACTATTGCCGAGTTCCGGGTAAATTCGTACAATATGATGATTTTCTTCAGGTGATTGGCGAAAAAATGAAAGAATCTTCCATGCAGGCTCTCGACAAAATCGACCTTAAGATCCTGCGTGCGCTGCAATCTGAGGGCCGGCTGACCAATGCCGATCTGGCCGAGCGTGTAAATGTCAGCGCCGCGACCTGCCACAGGCGGACGCAGCGGCTTTTCGAGGAGGGCTACATAGCCGGCGTCCGCGCCGAAGTTGTGCCGGCAACTGTCGGGCTGGGGGCGCTCGTGATGGTCGGCGTGGTGCTCGATCGTTCGACACCGGAGAGTTTTGCGGCTTTCGAAGGCGCCGTGATGGAGATGAAGGAAGTGCTCGACTGCAATCTGGTTGCCGGCGACTTCGATTACCTCCTGAAGATCCGCGTGCGCGACATGGCGGATTTCAACAAGCTGCATGGCCAGAAATTGATTGCGCTTCCCGGCGTGCGCCAGACCAGAACCTTTTTTGTGATGAAGGAAGTCAAGGAAAATGCCCGGCTGCCGTTCTAGGTGACCAAGCCAGCCTATCCTTCATCGCAGCACGGCTGTTCTGACGTGACAGCCTGCAGCGCACATTCCCATCCGAGCGGAAGCTTCATTGACTGCGACAGGTCATCGGGAAGGTCATGGCGATCGCTGGCAATATCAGCCTATTGTAGCATCCTTGATCGGCGATTTCGGCAGGCTCTCCAGAAACCTAGTGGTTTCGCCCAGCAGATTTTCCATCGCTACACGGGCGGCGGCCGCGTCTTTCGACATGATGGCATGGGCCACTGCATGGTGGTTTTCGAGGTTGAACGAGAAAGCCCCGACCGTATGGGGAAACACGGCATCGAGTATCGATTCAATCGCCTGGCGCAGACTTTGCAGTACCGGATTATGTGTGGCCGCCAATATGGAGAGATGAAATTCCTTGTCCGCGGCAACGGCTGCCACCGGATCGTGCTGGCTCTCCTCCATGCGTCGGTATGCGGCCATGATGGTTTCGCGTTGAGCCGGGGTGGCGCGTAAGGCCGCCAATGCAACGGCACCGGGCTCGACGATCTCACGCACTTCTGCGAACGCCAGCAGTTCGGCATGGGAGATGCGTCCGTTCGACAGCCATCCAATCAACTCGGCATCCAGCCATTGCCACTTTTCCCGTGGTTCGACTCTCGTGCCGGTCCGCTGTCTGACGGTCACCAGGCCTTTGGCCGACAATATCTTCGCCGCCTCGCGTACGACCGTGCGGCTGACGCCAAACTCATGCTCCAGCTCGGTTTCCGACGGAAGATAGCTGCCCGGAGCAATCTGCCCGGATGCGATGCGGACGCCAAGGGCCTCCACAAGTGCCATCGTCCTATTCGGTTTCATTATGCGGATTCCTCGCCTCAATCGCCAAGCAGACCAATCAGAATGCAAGGATAAATGCAAATGGCATATTGCCCCACAAACATCATATGTTAAAGGTATGATGTTTGATGGACGCCACGGAGGTGGCGGGGAGGGGAAAATGAATCTCGACACCAACACGGAGGCGGTCCGCCGCATCAATCTGCGCATTCTGCCGTTTCTGATGCTGCTCTATCTCGTTGCCTATATCGACCGGTCCAACATTTCGGTGGCCGCTCTCGGCATGAACGCCGAACTTGGATTGACGAGCCAGATGTATGGGCTGGCGGCCGGCATATTCTTTGCGACCTATATCGTCTTTGAAATACCCAGCAATGTGCTCTTGACCCGCTTCGGCGCGCGCCGCTGGATTGCGCGCATCATGATCACGTGGGGGATCGTTGCGGCGGGCATGGCGTTTGTTTCAAGCGCCCACCAGTTATACGGCATGCGGCTTCTTCTAGGCGCAGCGGAAGCCGGCTTTACTCCCGGCATCATCTACTATCTTGCGAAATGGTATCCATCGCGCGATCGTGCCAACGCCATGTCTTTCTTCTACATCGGCGCTGCGCTCGCATCCGTCATCGGCCTGCCGCTTTCGGGCCTGCTGCTCAATGCACACGGCATTTTCGGTCTTTCGGGTTGGCGCTGGGTATTCCTGATCGAAGGTATTCCAGCCGTTCTGCTGGGCTTTGCAGTGCTGAAGTTCCTGCCGGATCACCCAAAGGACGCGGCTTGGCTTACGGCCGCGCAGCAGGACAGTCTCGAGCGCACGATCGCCGCCGAGGAAGCCGAAGCGCCGGTATCCCACCACGCGTCCTGGAGCGCCGCCTTCTCGAGTCTTCGTGTCTGGCTTCTCGCCTTCTTCTGGCTGTTGCAGGCCTTTGGCACGATCGGCATCACCCTATTCATGCCGCTGATCATCAAGAATCTCTCCGGCGGTGGTAATCTGGCAGTGAGCCTGCTTTCGGCCGTGCCGTTCCTTGCCGCCTGCGTTCTCATGTTCTTCAATAGCCGGCATTCCGACCGGACCGGCGAGCGTGCCTTTCATTTGGGACTTCCGCTCGCTCTGGCGGGGGCATGCCTTCTGGGGGCGACCTATGCCGGCGACCCGCGCCTTTCCTACCTGCTGCTGGTGCTTTCCGTCGCGCTCAATTGGGCTGTCATTCCGATCTTCTGGGCGGTCACGACCGAACTCGTCTCCGGCATCGCGGCCGCCATATCGATCGCGCTGATCAATGCCCTGGCAAACGTCGCCGGCCTCGCGCTGCCCCCGGTGATCGGCTGGATCAAGGACTCGACCGGGACATACGACATCGCGCTGACCCTGGTGGCATCGGCGCTGATCGCGGGCGGTGTGCTCGGCATTGCGATCGCCCGGACAGGGACACCGGCCCTTCGGCTTTCAAGACAGTGAGGTTACCAAGGATGACATTCGAACCCAATAAACTGCTCGGCATTCACGCGATCCTCTACGCTTTCTTCGGCGAAGACGAGAAGCTCGATCGGGCGGCGATGAAGCGGCAGACGGACATCTGCATTGCGCAAGGCGTCCATGGCCTGGCGGCGCTCGGCCTTGCCACCGAGGTATCCAAGCTGACAGGCAATGAGCGGCGCACCGTGATGGATTGGCTTGCCGAGGACAATGCCGGGCGTCTGCCGCTCGCTTTCACAATCTTCGGCACATCGGTTGCCGAACAGGTCGAACAGGTCCGTCATGCGGAGCGGTTGGGAGCGGATTGGGTCATACTTCAACCGCCGCCAGTCGGTTCTTTCGGGGCAAAGGAATATATCGACTTCTTCGGCCGCGTCGCCGATGCGACGCGCCTGCCGGTGGCAATCCAGAACGCGCCCGCCTTTCTCGGGCGGGGACTGACAGGCCCGGATCTTGCCGCATTGCGCGCCGCGCATCCCAATGTGTGCGTGCTCAAGGCGGAAGGATCGGCGGTGGAGGTCAGGGGCCTGATGGATGCGGTCGGCGGAGACGTGCCTATCTTCAACGGCAGGGGCGGGCTGGAATTACTGGACGGGCTGCGCGCCGGATGCGCCGGCTATATCCTGGCGCCCGATCTCATCGACTATGCAATCAAGGCCTACAATGCCTTTCGCGCTGACGACGAAACCCGCGCCGAGGAGGCCTACAGGACCATGCTGCCGTCTGCCGTCGCCGTCATGCAGGGGATCGAGCATCTGATGTGCTACGGCAAGCGCCTGTTCGCGGAGAGGGCGGGTCTGACGGTTCATGATCGCGCACCCGCCATGCGCCCAACGGAGTTCGGCCAAAGCCTCATTGCCCAGCATGCCAAGGCGCTCGGCATGCTGCAAATGCGGTAGCGCTTAATCGTTGGATTTCGGTGGCTCCAGTTTCTGGACCTCCTGGGCTTCGCGCAGGAGGTTTTTCATCTGTTCCGCCGCAGCCTGACCGTTGCCCCCGGCAATGGCTTCATAGACATTCTGATGACGGCGGATCCAGCGCTCGTCCTCTTTCGCGGTTTGTTCGAGGCTAACCTTGAAAACATGCTTCAGTCCGGCTGAAATCAACGAGCCCAGCGCGAGGTAGAAGGCATTGCCGGTGGCCGCCAGAATGGCGGTATGAAATGCGAGGTCATGCTCGATTTTTTCGTCGGCGCTGGAAGCGAGTGTCATGCCCAGCAATGCATGCTTCATTTTCTGCAATGTCTGCGGAGTTGCCCGCGCGGCGGCGAGTTCGGCGGCGGCCGGCTCGAAGGATTGACGTAGCTCGTAAAGGTCGAGACGCGCTCTTTCGCTGCCGTCGATCGCCCCAAGTCTCCATGCGAGAACCTGGGGGTCCAGCAGATGCCATTCGGAATGATCGGTGACTCTGGTGCCGCTTCTGGGGCGGCTGTCGAGAAGACCCTTGGCCGACAGGATCTTGATGGCTTCGCGAATGACGGTACGCGACGTTCCGAACTGGTCGCATAGCTCCTGTTCGGTGCCGATCGAGGCGCCGGCCGCAAGCGAACCTCCGACGATTCGCTCGCCAAGAGCCTGCACGACAGCGTCGTGGAACCGCTCTCTCGTGCCGAGGCTTGTTTCGTCGGCGCCTGAATTCATGCCGGCCATTCGTTCTCCCCAAATCAAGACATGTCTAGCTTCTTCAGCCTGTGGTCACAAGTTCCACGCCGCTTGACGGCGTGAACTCATTTGTATAACAAAAATACATATCATAATACAAATAGGAGCTATCATGTCTGAGGATCCGAAGCGCAGGTCGCAGGCCTGGTTTGGCGGGGTGGACAAGGACGGGTTTATACACCGATCCTGGATGAAGAATGGCGGTTTGCCCGATGATGTCTTCGATGGCCGCCCTGTCATCGGTATCTGCAACACCTTCTCGGAATTCACGCCATGCAACGCGCATTTCCGCGAGCTTGTCACCCACATCAAGGCGGGTGTTCTGGAAGCCGGCGGCCTGCCCCTGGAGTTTCCGGTGTTCTCCTGTGGCGAATCCAATCTCCGCCCGACCGCCATGCTATTCCGCAACCTTGCGTCGATGGATGTCGAGGAGGCGATCCGCGCCAATCCGATGGATGGCGTTATCCTGATGGCAGGATGCGACAAGACCACGCCGTCGCTGCTAATGGGTGCCGCAAGCTGCGACCTCCCGACGATCGTCATCTCTGGCGGCCCAATGTTGAACGGCAATTTCCGCGGCAAACCGATCGGCTCGGGGACGGATGTGTGGAAATTCTCCGAGGAAGTCCGGGCAGGCACGATGAGCCGGCAGGAATTCATGGAGGCGGAAAGCGCCATGTCGCGCTCTCCCGGTCACTGTATGACCATGGGGACGGCCTCGACTATAGCCTCGATGGTGGAAGCCTTGGGCGTGGCTTTGCCGACCAACGCGGCATGGCCGGCCGTGGACGCAAGGCGCGCACGGCTTGCCCGAATGACGGGTCGACGCGCTGTCGCCATGGTCAAGGAGGACGTGCGTCTTTCGAAAATCCTCACAAAAGCGGCGTTTGAAAATGCCATCAAGATCAACGGTGCGGTCGGCGGTTCGACCAATGCCGTCGTCCATCTGCTCGCCATCGCCGGACGGATCGGCGTCGACCTCTCGCTTGAGGATTGGGACAGGCTCGGGCGCGACGTTCCGACGATCGTCGATCTGATGCCGTCGGGAAAATACCTGATGGAGGATTTCTGTTACGCCGGGGGTATCCCGGTCGTGATGTCCGAGATCAAGGACCTCTTGAACCTCGACGCGCTCACCGTTTCAGGCATGACCGTCGGCGAGAATATTGCTGATGTCGTCAACCATAATACCGATGTCATCCGAACCCGAGCGACCCCTCTCGTCGAGAGCGGTGGCATCGCCGTGCTCAAGGGCAATCTCGCCCCGGATGGCGCGGTGCTGAAACCTTCCGCCGCGTCACCGCATCTGATGCGTCATCGCGGACGGGCCGTGGTCTTCGAAAACATCGAGGACTTCCATGCTAGGATCGACGATCCCAATCTTGATGTCGACGAGAACTCTGTTCTTGTACTGAAGGGCGCCGGTCCGCGTGGCTATCCGGGCATGGCCGAAGTCGGCAACATGGCGCTGCCAAGCAAGCTGCTTGAGAAGGGGGTCCGCGACATGGTGCGCGTCTCCGACGGCAGAATGAGCGGCACGGCCTATGGGACCGTGGTGCTTCACGTCTCGCCCGAAGCTGCGGCCGGCGGTCCATTGGCCCTCGTCCAGCAGGGCGATTTCATTGCGCTCGATGTTGATGCCCGCACGCTCATTCTCGAAGTGCCGGAAGAAGAGCTCGCGCGAAGGCGTTCTGCTTGGAAGGAACCGCTGCCGGCGATGACATCCGGATACCAGAACCTCTACGTGAGGACGGTCATGCAGGCAGATACCGGCGCGGATCTTGACTTTCTGGTTGGAGGACGCGGCGCAAAGGTGCCGCGCGAAAGTCACTAATTCATCCGTACTGAAAACCATAAGAAGGAGGAGATCGATGGTTTCCGAAAATGAACTGGTCGCCAAGATTACTTGGCGGCTGATGCCCTGGCTGGGCTTTCTTTATCTCATTGCCTATATCGACCGGCAGAACGTCAGTTTCGCCAAGCTTCAGATGGTCGATGCTCTCGGCCTCAGCGAATATGCCTATGGGCTGGGCGCCTCTCTTTTCTTCATCGGTTATTTCATTTTCGAGGTGCCGAGCAATCTTCTGTTGACCCGGTTCGGTGCCAGCAAATGGTTTGCGCGCATTCTGGTGTCATGGGGGATCGTCACCATCGCGCTCGCCTTCACCGCGAACGCGACCATGTTCTATATCCTGCGTTTCCTGCTGGGCGCATGTGAGGCGGGCTTCTTTCCCGGCGTCCTTTATCTGCTGACGCTCTGGTATCCTTCCGAACATAGGGGCAGGATGGTCGGATTGTTCATGATCTTCAGTGCCGTTGCCAATGCGGTTGGCGCGCCGCTGGGTGGGACGCTTCTCAGCCTCGATGGCATGCTCGGCTTTGCCGGATGGGAGTGGGTCTTTCTTGCGACTGGAATTCCCGCTGTGCTTGCCGGAATTGCGACACTGTTTCTATTGCCGGATAGACCTGAGCAAGCGGCGTTTCTCAACGAACCCGAAAGGAAATGGCTGGCGCAGCGCTTGGCATCGGAAGATGCCGGGATCGATACTCACGGCCGAAATCCCCTGATGGCGCTGCTGGATGCCAGAGTCATCCTCATGTCCGTCTGCTTCATCGGGTTCCCCCTGTCGGCATATGGGCTGAGCTATTGGTTGCCAACCATCGTCAAGAGCTTTGGCGTCGACAGCCTGTCGAATGGATTCCTGAACATCATTCCCTGGGTCCTGGTTGCCATCGGCCTCTATTTTGTTCCGGCCGCCGCGGCCCGATCCAAATCGCAGACGGCCTATATTGTCGGCCCTGCCATAGTGGGAATTATGTGCCTGGTCGCGTCCGCCGTTCTGACCAACCATGCTCTGCAATTCGCATTCCTGTGCCTGGCAGCGGCAGGCATCTTTGCGGGGCAGCCTGTCTTCTGGAATCTTCCGTCCAAGTTTCTGAAGGGCGCCGGCGCTGCTGCCGGATTGGCAGCGATCAATTCGGTCGGCAACCTGGGTGGATTCATTGCCCAGAATGTCGTGCCGTGGATCCGCGATGCGACGGGGAGTGCCACCGCGCCGATGTTCTTCCTGGCTCTATGTCTGGCAATTACGGCTGTGCTGGTTCTGGCTGTTCAGCACACTATCGCTCGGAACGGAGGCGCGAGCGGAAACTCATGAGCATGAGCCATTGAACGCCTGATGGCGAGACGAATGAAGAATGGCTGGAGCAGGGCCTTGCTCTGCTCCAGCCACTGCGGCTCTATCGGCATCATCAGTCGGGTGCCACAATCAATGCTTCGTCGATCTCTTCGCTCGGGGCACGTTCGCGAGCGAGCCGCCGGAGCGTGGCTGCGAGCAGGATGGTCATCAGCACAAGTTCGACGGCAATCGCGGTCATGCCAGCTGCTTGGTAGTGGTTCGAATATTGCAGAACCTGCGCGAACACGGCGCCCAGGATCGCCGGTCCGAGACCAAGCGAAACCTGCTGCATGGTGGCGAGCATGGCGCTGCCGGCGCCGGCATGTTCATGCGGCACATCTGCAAGCCCGAGCCGGTAAAAGCAATTGACGATCAACGCCTGGCCGAAGCCGATCAGAACGGTTGACGGGATGAGGTTGATAATGCTCGGCTGTGGCCACACCAGGTCCAGTGTGACGATGAGCAGGACGAGCCCCGTCATCTGGATCAGGCAGCCGGTGAGGAGCATCGCCTCGCGGCGCATGCCGGCAAGCTTGCGGGTCACGAAGACAGCGGAGACGAAATAGGACCCACCGAGCGCGATCAATGCATTGCCCGACTGTAGTGGTGTCAGCCCGGCGCCTGCCTGCAGCGTCAGCGCTATGACGAACATGAAGCCGCTCCACGAGGTGAAGAAGATGATCGCGATCAGCCCGCCGAAGCGCATGCTGGAGATGCGGGTGAGGGAGGGCGGCAGAATTGGGAAGGCACCGCGTTCCTCCTTGACCCGCTGGATGCGCCATAGAAGTGCTGCCAGCGGCAGGATCGGCACGAAGCCGAGCAGGCAGAGCCAGTTCCAATGGAGGGAAGGACCGAGCGCCGTCGGCACCAGCACGGAGAGTGTCAGCAGCGCCAATGTCACCATGCCCGACCAGTCAACCGGTACTTTGCGGTGACCACGCGTTTCGGGGACATAGCGCCACATGCTGACCAGGATCAGGATGCAGATCGGCAGGTTGATGAGGAAAATGCTGCGCCAGCCGGAACCGGCGATATTGGCCGATATCAGGAAGCCGCCGAGAACCTGGCCGACAATGAAGGCAATGCCGCCGATTGCGCCATAAAGCGCGACGGCGCGAGCGTGGTCGCGACCGCTCAGGCTGACATGGATCGTCGCCAGCACCTGCGGCACCATGAGCGCGGCGGCAAATCCCTGCAGCGCACGCGCGATGATGAGGAAGGTCACGGATGTCGCCACGCCGCAGAGCAGTGAGGCAAGGCAGAACATCAGGACGGCCACGCCGAACATGCGCCGGCGGCCGAAATTGTCGCCGAGACGGGCGCCCATTGCCAGGCAGATCGCAAAGGCAACGCCATAGGCTGAAACAAAGAGTTCGAGTTCGGTTTCACCGGCCTTCAGCGATACGGCGATCGCTGCCAGGCCCACGTTGATGATGGAAAAATCGAGCTGCAGCAGCAATTGCCCGGCGAGCAGGATCATCAGGCCGACTTGGCCGAGCCGGATTGGTGCGGATGACATGGAGACCTCAATGCGTTTCCGAAACAGAGTCCACAGGCTTCTATACCTATGCTAAACTGGTACAAGCCCCCAATTTAGACTGGTATAAGCAGTGTCAGGCTGGAGACTGGAAATGCACGGTACGCTCGATATATCCGCCAATCATCTGCCGTCACGGGCGCAGGAACTTGGCGAGATGTTACGTCGGAAACGGGAGGCGCTCGACCCCAAGCGTCTCGGCATTGGCCGCGTCGGCCGGATACGTACGCCGGGATTGCGGCGGGAAGAAGTGGCGGCGCGCGCAGATATCGGCATCACCTGGTATACGAAGCTCGAACAGGGCCGAGAGATCCGCGTATCGCCGCGCGTCCTCTTCGCCGTTGCTCATGCGCTGGAATTCAACGAATTCGAGACGGAGCACCTGTTCAGGCTGGCCGGCCTGCCTGTTCCGGCCCGGCTTGATAATCCGCGGGTCTGTGAACCACTCACCCCGGCAAGCCAGCGCATTCTTGACCAGCTCTGTCCCTATCCTGCCGTCATCCAGACGAAACGTTACAATATTCGCGGCTTCAACGAGGCCTACCGCCGGCTCGTTGGCGTTGACCTCAATGCCCTCCCGCTGGAGGATCGCAACTGCATCTACCTGTCGCTGGTCAATCCTGCGTGGCGCGCGAGCCAGGCCGATCCCGACGAAGTGCTGGCGAGCATGGCCGCGCTTTTCCGGGCATCGATGGCCGAGCATCGCGACGATCCGTCATGGGAGCTGCAGCTGGAGCGCTACATGAGCGTTTCCGATCAATTCCGCATCGTATGGGATCGCTACCAGCTCAAGGCCATCGAGAATGTGGTGAAGCGCTTCCGTCTGGCGGACGGTACGATCCTTGCGCTCCAATCCAACAATTGGTGGGCAAGCCCGAGCAATGACGAGCGGATGATCGTCTACATGCCCATTGACGATGCAGGCGTCGAGACGCTGAAAGCGATGATGAAGCGCAAGAGGGCCTGCTGAAGGATAAAGCGTGGCGCTCTGGAGGCGATTGCCTGCAGCGCGAAGTTGGTGGATCTTCTGCAACCGGGTATTGAACCTTGAAGCAGCGCCGCTATTTTCGCCGCTGTAAACACGGGCGCGACGTTGAACCCCCAGGATCTTGCGAGGCTCAGGCTTCGCCTCTTGCTCTGCGGACGCCTACCGCAACCACTCGGAGTCTCAGGCAGACAATGACATTCCCCAATATACAGCTTCCGCAGAGAGCTCTCATGCTTTCTCAGGGCGTCATCTCCGCGCCGAAAGCCAGCTTTTTCTCGTTGCCGGTCCTCATCGCCCTCACTGCTTTCATGGCGATCTCCGAAACGCCGGGCATCTTGAGGGATTGGACGATCAACCAGAATCCCGTCGTGCTTGATAGCGGCGATATTCGCGATGGAAAATGCTCGACGAGAAAGGGCTTCTTCACCAACTGCTCTGCCCATCTCAACTATACCTATAAGGGTCAGAGCTATGACAAGGATGTCGAGATCATGTTCGTCGACATCCATTCCGGAGATTATGACACGAATCTCGTCATTTCCGGTGATCACCCGGATTTGGCCACCCTGAGTCTCGGGCTGGATATGCTCTGGAACCGGATCATAACGCTCGCTGTCTTCGTCGCTCTCCTTGGCGGCACCTGCCTTGCGATGATTTTCCTGATCCTGCGCGTCTGGCGTGTTCGCGGGCAATTGCGCCAGCCAGCCCGGCTCGAGCCGGTGCCGGTGGAAATCACGGGATTCGATCGGCGGCGCAAGCGCTTGTCGGTGACCTATGCGGACAAGATAGGTGAGAGAAAGACCGGGCGAGCAGGCCATACGCATTTCGAGCCGGGGCAGGAGCCTCTGATCGTCGGCGAAAATGGCGGCAAGGCAGTCGGGCTTGCCGTCTGGCATGGAAATACGGCGCTCCCGGTGCTGCTGGATGAGCGGCTGGAGCGGATCGAGATGACGCCGCAGGAGCGCACCGCAGCACTCGCGCCGCTGGCTGCCGAGCTGGGCGATTCTCGGCCGGGGCTCATCGTGCAGGGAAAGAAGGGCTGGTCCATCAAGGCGCGGCTCGCAGCGGCCCTTCTCGTCATATTGCTGATCATCGGCGGTATTTTCGGCTACTGGCTTTGGTACGTGACCAGCGCGACATCGCAGTTTACGTCTCCCGCCATGGACATCAACAATATGATGCCGGAATCCGTCAACCGCTGGGGTTGCGATCAGCTGAAGAAGCGCTTCGGCGATCAGCGGGCGCCGTTTGGATGCACCGCTTCCGATTACAGCAGCTGGAAGTGACCGCGGACCAATAGGGCGGCGGCCATCGCCGCGAGCGCTGGAACAGACAGGATCTGCGGGTCGCGGCTGCTTTGTATCGTGGGGGCACTGACGTGTGCCCCCATCCCACGCGAATTGCTATTGGCTTGTATAACACCCTGAGCAAGACAGGCGCGCCGACGGGCGCTGTCAACGAGCCAGCCAGGAAGCGCCAAGCGGACGAAGTCGGCCCATATTCAGCCCTTCGATTGTCATCCCAGCTCTGGCACGACGCGGCTGACGATCTCGATAAAGAGCTTTAGCGCGCCTCCCGAAGGCTCATTCCTGTGGGCAAGATGAAGGGGCGCTACGAGCTGTGTCCTTCGATCAAGCGGCAGGTAGGCGATGCCGTTGGTCTCAAGTCGTGTCATCGAATTCGGAATGATCGAAATGCCGAGGCCCGCTGCCACGAGGCTGAGGGTCGACATGAGGCGCGGTGCTTCGTGCTTGACCTGCGGACTGAATCCCGCACGGCCACAGGCCGCTATGATCGCATCGTAAAATCCCGGACCGGACGGGCGCCGGTACAGAATGAAGGACTCGTCTGCCAGGTCGGACAGCTGGATCGGCGACGTGCGTCTCGCTCCCTTGGCGACAAGCCGATGACTGTCGGGCAATGCGACGAACATTTCCTCGTCGAGGATTTTGGACACGGTCAGTCCTTTCGACTGCTCGACCGGCGAGCGGACGAATGCAACGTCGATCAGCTGGGCACGCAGCGCGTCGATGAGATCGCTGGTGCTGGATTCCTCGAGCTTGATCCTCACGCCTGGGGAGATCTCGCCAAGCGAACGCACCGCCGTCGTCACCAGCGGATGGAAGGCGGCAGAGCTGGTGAAGCCAATGGCCAGGCTACCTTCCTCGCCGCGCGCATTGCGGCGCGTTGCTTCCACGGCAAGATTGACGTCTTGCAGAATGATGCGCGCGCGGTCGACGAATGTGCGTCCTGCCTCGGTCAATGCCACGCCGCGCGGCAATCGCTGGAAGAGCGTCGCCCCGACCAGATCCTCCAGATTTCGGATTTGCTGGCTAAGCGGCGGCTGTTGAATGCCGAGCCTCTCGGCGGCACGCGTGATATGACCCTCATCCGCGACAGTCACGGCGTAACGAAGATGCCGAAGTTCAATCATGCCATATCCTGAAAGTATGCAATTACCATTATCCATATATTAGACATGCAGGCGAGAGAAGTTTAAATTCTCCGTACCGCAGTGACCTAAAGACAGGCCGATCCATGGATACTCTTTCTCTCCCACACCAAAGCCAGCGTCTCTCTCCCACCGTGACCGATCTGTTTTTGGGATTTTTTACTCTTGGCCTCACGGGTTTCGGCGGGGTTCTTCCGCTCGCCCGAAGAATGGTTGTCGAGAAACGCCACTGGCTTTCAGGTGAGGAATTCTCCGAACTGCTCGGGCTCTGTCAGTTCCTGCCCGGCGGCAACATCATCAACATGTCGGTTGCCATCGGCCTTCGGTTTCAAGGCGTTGCCGGCGCTCTGGCTGCTCTGTTCGGTCTCATCGCGGCGCCGACGGCGGTCGTCATCGCCATGGGTATCTTTTACGACCAGTTTCACGACAATCCCTACGTCACACATATGTTTGCAGGCCTGGCTGCCGCGGCCGCGGGGCTTCTGATTTCCATGGCCATCAAAATTGTCATGCCGCTTCGCAAGCGGCCTGTGGCGATCGCGGTCGCCGTGTTGTGTTTCATCGCGATCGCCGTCCTCAAGCTTCCTCTGCTGCCGACCATGCTGGTGCTGTCTCCCGTCAGCATCCTGGCAACCTGGAGGTTGGAAGCATGACATCCGACCTGATTGATCTGGCTACCATTTTCACCCAGCTCTCGCTTCTCGCCTTCGGCGGCGGAAATTCCATTCTTCCGGAAATGCACCGCGAAGTCGTCGACATTCATCACTGGATGACCGCCGAGGAGTTCGGCGCCCTCTTCGCCTTGGCTCAGGCGGCTCCCGGCCCGAACTTGATGGTGGTTCCGCTGGTCGGCTGGCACGTCGCGGGATGGGCTGGCGTGCTGGTGAGTTCGGCGGCGAAGTTCGGCCCTTCGTCGATCGTCACTGGCATCGCGCTGCATGTCTGGACCCGATTCAAGGATCGGCCGTGGCGCAGGATCGTTCAATCCGGGCTGGTTCCGATGACGGCAGGCCTCGTGACTGCCAGTGCTGCAGTCATCACCGAGGCCTCGGCGCCCAATCTCGTCTTGGCAGCCGTCGCGGCCGCATGTGCAATCGTCCTGACAAAGACCAGCATACATCCCCTGTTCGTTCTGGGAGCGGGAGCGTTGATCGGGTTAAGTGGTCTCGGACAGATCTAAGCGCTTGAGATATAACCAGAGATTTTATCCGTGCCTTGATGCTGGCTGAGGTTGAGGCCATGCTTGCGGCTGCGAAGGTGCTGGCGGGTCAGGGCAATGCGATATCATTGCCGGTCGCTGCATGTTTCTGGTTAACCGCGGCTTCGGTTTCAGAGATCAGCCAATCGATGAAGGCTTGGGTAGCAGGAGCGATCTTGCGGTCTTTTTGCGTCACGAGCCAATGCGCTGTTCTGGTGGAGGTGATCGTCTGCGGAAACGGCTGTACCAGACGTCCGGTCCGCAAGTGATCGGGGATGAGCAGCATGCGTCCTATCGCGATGCCTTGACCGTCGAGCGCCGCCTGCAGGGTGATGTTGTAATCGGTGAGTTGAATGCTGCGGGCTTGGGAGAGATCCAGCCCCACGGCAGAGGCCCAGACCTGCCAGTCGACAGGTTTCTTGGCGAACAGCAAGGTATGGCGCAGCAAATCCTGCGGCGTGACGATGGCCCCACCCGACTGCAGGAGCATCGGGCTGACCACGGGGCTGAGTTGTTCGGCCATGAGCAACCGTGCATCGACCCCGGCCCAGCTTCCGTCGCCATAGCGGATGGCGATATCGGTCTCGCCGGCTGCGACATTGGCAACGCGCAGCGAGGGGTCGAGTTCGAGATCGATGTGCGGATGGTGCGATTGAAATCTGTGCAGGCGCGATACGAGCCAGTTTGCGGCGAAGGACGGCAGGAGGCTGATGCGGACCACATTGCGCCCGCTCCTGCTGCGCAGGTCCGAGGTGGCGGCGGTGATCAGGCGCAACGCATCGGTGGTTCGCGTGCGATATTCTTCGCCCTCCGAGGTCAGAGCGATGCTGCGCGCCTTGCGCACGAACAGCGGCAGACCGAGGAATTCTTCCAGCTGGCGGATGTGATGGCTGACTGCGCTTTGCGTGATCAGTAGTTCCTCGCCGGCCCGCCGAAAGCTCATCAGCCGCGCGACGGCCTCAAAGACTCGGAGCGCCTGCAATGGCGGCAAGGTGGTGGAGGAACGCATTCGGTCTCATGCTCTCGCGGGCGTGCAATTGGGTCGGTCATCAGTCTATCGACTTGTTCAGACATTAGCCAGATCGATCGGTGAGGCCGCTGTTTTGAATTGGATCTCCGAGGGCCGCGCGGCCGATAATACCGGCAGAGAGTCAGCAGGAGATGATGATGTCAGCCACCATAGCGGAGAAGCTTGCAACCCTTGGTCACACACTGCCGGTCGCATCGGTGCCGGTTGCCAATTACGTGTCGTTTGTCCGCACGGGCAACCTGTTGAGCATATCGGGACAGATCAGCCGTATCGATGACGAGAATGCCGTGCTCGGTATCGTCGGTGCGTCTGTCTCTCTTGAGGAGGGCCGCAGGGCCGCAGAGATCGCGGCAATCAACGTACTGTCCCAGATTGCTGCCGCAACAGATGGAGCGCTCGCAAGCGTGCGCCGCATCATTCGCCTGGGTGTGTTCGTGGCTGCTGCACCTGATTTTGCCCAGCATCCGCAAGTCGCCAATGGTGCATCGGATCTGATGGTTGCCGTGTTCGGGGATGCCGGGCGCCACAGCCGCGCCGCCGTCGGCGTCAGCTCATTGCCGCGCGGTGTCGCGGTCGAAGTCGACGCGCTTGTCGAACTGGAGGACTGACGGTGGCTAAAACGCTCGACATCGAACAGCTGCGCGCGGAAACACCGGGCTGCGCCACCGGCACGCATTTCAATCATGCCGGCTCCTCACTGGCCTCGAATACCGTGCTGGCGGCCTTGACGGAACATCTGCGGCGGGAGTCGCTCC
>BFBZ01000750.1_pt1 | contig 26700 bp, 23 predicted proteins | sample 1888401 | NCBI WGS metagenome assembly BFBZ01 (sample SAMD00112614, study PRJDB3348) | symbiont metagenome | host: Chara braunii
CCCCGCCGATCGCCAGCCCGCTGACCAGGGCCTGCAGTAATGTAGACGTCATGGAGGTTCCGCCTTCCAGGCAAAGCGAAGCCGCCCGGTGAACCGGGCAAGGCTCTTGTCGCGCAATTCTTGATGTCGGCGAGGGGCCGGCCGTCCGGGCTTCGAAGCGCTCGGCGACGACCGGCCGGTCCGTCAGCCCTTGAAGTCTTCCGGCTTCAGCGACGTCACCACCGCATCCGTATAGGCGGCGAGTTTGCCGCCGCGCCAGCAGGTCCATTTCTGGTCGGCCGGGCCAAGCGCCTCGTGTCGTTCACGCGTGAACGACGGCTGATAGGTCTTGGCAATGCCGTCATAGGGCTTGCGAGGGTTCTCGAGCGCCTCGCGCAGGCCCGAGCCTTCGGTCGAACCTGCCTGCTCGATCGCCATCGCGACCAGATGGACCGCGTCATAGGCGTGCACTGCGAAGGCGAAGGACGAGGCGTTGTCGAGCTTCGAGATCACCCGGTCGAAGAAGGCCTGCTGGTGCGGCGTGCGCTCCTCGGACACCGTCTGCAGGAAGATCGGCTTCTCGGCGAGCGCCGCACCCGCGGTATTGACGAAGCTGAGATTGAGGGCCGCCCAGCTGGTCAGGATGGTCGGGAAATAGCCGATCTTGTCCATGCTGCGCAGGATCTGGCCGGTCGGCGTCCCCTGTGCCCAGATCAGCACGGTATCCACCTTGGCGTCGCGCAACTTGCTCAGCTGCGAGGTCATGTCGGTATCGGCGACGCCGAACTTGGCGCTTGCCGCCGGCGTGATGCCTTGCGCGGCCGCGACCTCTTCGAGGTCCTTCAGCCCGGCCTGGCCATAACCCGTGGTCTCGGTCAGGAATCCGACAACCTTGGTCGCCGGATTCTTGCGGGCATAGGTGGTCAGCGCCACGACCTGAAAGCGGTCCACGCTGCCGACACGGAACATGTAGTTGTCGGCCGACGGGCTGGTCGGCTTGGTGATGTCGGTCGCGGAGGCGAGGCAGCCGATGACCGGGATCTTCTTGCGATTGGGAATGTGCTTCCAGGCCAGCGCATTGCCGGAATTGGTCGGGCCGAACACCGCCACCACGCGTTCGTTGTCGATCAACTCGCTCATGTTGTGAATCGACTTGGGCGGCTGCGAAAGGTCGTCGCGCACCACCAGTTCCAGCTTCCGGCCGAGCACGCCGCCCTTGCCATGCAGGTCGTCGAGCGCCGCCTGGATGCCGACGATGGCCGCGCGCCCGGATTGCGCGGAGGGCGATGCCGAGAGATCGCCGTTGAAGCCGAGCTTGATGTCATCCGCCGCCCATGCCGGGCGAGCGAAACCGACAAAGGGCGCGGCCGCGCCCATGGCGACGGCTCCGCGCAGAAAGCGTCTGCGGCCTTGTGAAAATCGGTCCATGTCTACCTCCCTATGGTCCGTGCGGGCCGCCGCGACACAGAACGCGACAGGCCCTGGCGCGGCTCCTCCAGCCTTGGTCGCACCGGCGGCATGTTCGGCTTTTTAGGCTCACCGGCAGACGACGAGAGAATTAGCTCACCGCGAAGCGATTTGCAACAGATGAATTGATTTGAATTCGCTTGTTGTGAATCGATTCGTTCCATGCGATTGGTTCGGGGAGACGCCTGGATCGTTTGCCAGCTGCGCCAGCGATCCGACGAAGCGGAGCCCTCCGATGCCGATGCCCAGGAACGGCGCCATCTTCGCGACGATCCGCGCCTTCGGGCGGGACCGGCCATCGTCGTCCCCGAGCCAACAGATGTCTTTGAGCGGAGTTTCCTAGTGACCACCGATTTCACCGGAAGCGCGGGCGACGCCGTGCTGTTCTCTCCTCTCAAATTGCGCGATCTGGTCCTGCCGAACCGCATCGTCATCTCGCCCATGTGCCAGCACGCGGCCGATGACGGCCGCGCCAGCGACTGGCACCTGGTGCATCTCGGCAAGTTCGCGCTCGGCGGGGCCGGCCTGATCTTTGCCGAGAGCACGGCGGTGTCGCCGCATGGCCGGGTCGGCATCAACGACCTGGGCCTGTGGAAGGACGACCAGGTGGCGCCGCTCGCCCGGGTGGTCGATTTCATTCACGCGCAATCGGGCCTTATCGGCGTCCAGCTCGCCCATACCGGGCGCAAGGCCGGCAGCTTCCCCGTCTGGGAAGGCGGCCAGCCGTTCAGCGCGGCGGACCTGGAAAACTTTGCCGGCGCCGAAGGCTGGCGTCGCATCGGACCGAGCGCGATCGCCGCCGGCCCGACCTGGACCGTGCCCGACGAGCTCGACCGTGCCGGCATGGAAGAGGTCGCGCAGCAATTCGAGACAGCCACCCGCCGGGCGCTCGCCGCGGGTTTCGACGCGGTCGAGCTGCACTTCGCCCATGGCTATCTGATCCCGACCTTTCTCTCGGCGCTGGCCAATCGTCGCACCGACGAGTTCGGCGGCCCGATCGAAAACCGGATGCGCTACCCGCTCGAAATCGCCAGCCGGGTCCGCGCCGTCTGGCCGGCCGGGCGGCCGCTGTTCTGCCGGATCTCGGCGGTGGACGGCGCGGCCGACAGCTGGGACCTCGCGGACTCCATCATCTTCGCCCGCGAGTTGAAGGCGGCTGGCGTCGATGTCGTCGACGTCTCCTCCGGCGGCCTGTCGGAGGAGGTCAACCGGATGAACGTGCCGCGCGGGCTGGGCTTCCAGCTGGAATTCGCCGAAACCATCCGTCGCGAGGCGCAGGTCCCGACCCAGGCGGTCGGCATGATCGTCGACGGGCCCCAGGCCGAAGAGGCGTTGCGTTCAGGCGCCGCCGATCTCGTCGCCATCGGCCGCGCCGCGCTCGAAGACCCCTATTGGCCGCGCCGTGCGACCGAGCAACTCGGGTTCGGGTCGGATTATGCGGCATGGCCGGTTCGCCATGGCGCCTGGCTCGCCAAGCGTGAGCAGAGCCTCGGCGCCGAACTTCGCCAGCGCAAGGACCTGCTGTCGGCCACGCGCCGCGGCTCGGCCATCGGCAACTGACGGTATCGCGACATGACTGACGATTTCGACTGCGACGTGCTGGTTGTGGGGTCGGGTGCCGGGGGCTTTGCCGCGGCGGTGACCGCCGCGGCCGAGGGCCTGAAGGTGATCCTGGCCGAAAAGGACCATTGGGTCGGCGGCACGACCGCCTTCTCCGGCGGCTTCATGTGGGTGCCGAACAATCCCGTGTCCCGCCGCGACGGCATAGAGGACACGGTCGAGGCCGCGCGCACCTATCTGCAGAACGAGGCCGGCAACCACTTCAACGCCGACTGCGTCGACGCCTTCCTGCGCACCGGCCCGGAGGCGATCGCGTTTTTCGACACCTGGACGGCGGTGACCTTCGAACCGGCATCGGCCTTTTCCGACTATCATCCGACCGTGCCGGGCGGACGGGCGGGCGGGCGGTCGATCAAGGCGCAGCCGTTCCGCGGCGAGGCCTTGGGCAAGGAGCTCAAACGCCTGCGCCAGCCCTTGCCCGAATTGACCTTCGTCGGGCTGATGATCGGCTCCGGCCCGGAACTGAAGCATTTCTTCAACGTGACGCGCTCGCTCAAATCCGCCGTCTATGTCGCCAAGCGGCTTGCCGCCCATGCCGGCGACCTCGCCCGCCACGGGCGCGGCATGCTGCTGACCAATGGCAATGCACTCGCGGGGCGCCTGTTCCGCAGCGCACTCGACCTCGGCGTCGATGTCTGGACCGATGCGCCGGTCTCGCGGCTGCTGGTCGAAGCCGGCGCGGTGCATGGCGCGGAGGTGCAGAAGAACGGCCGCACCGTGACGGTGCGTGCCCGCCGAGGCGTGGTTCTCGCCGCCGGCGGCTTCCCGCAGGACGCCGCGCGGCGGCGCGCCATGTTCCCGCACGACGCCGACAATAACGGGCACTTCTCGCCGGCGCCGGCATCCAATACCGGTGACGGCCTGCGCCTCGGCGAAACGGCCGGCGCCAAGGTCGAGGACAGCTATCCGAACGCGGCGGCCTGGGTGCCGGTTTCGCGCGTGCCACGCGCCGACGGAAGCTTCGGCGTCTTCCCGCATTTCATCGACCGCGCCAAGCCTGGATTGATCGCGGTGCTGCCGAACGGCAGGCGCTTCGTCAACGAGGCCAATTCCTACCATGATTTCGTCCAGGCCCTGTTCGCCGCCCGCGGCGCCGACGCCAAGGGCCCGGCGCGCGCGTTCCTCATCGTCGACAAGCCGTTCCTGAAGCGCTTCGGCCTCGGCTTCGTCAAACCCTTCCCCGTCCCGGTCGGACCGAACATCCGTTCCGGCTATCTCAAGACCGGCAGGACCATTGCCGAACTGGCGCGCAACGCCGGGATCGACGCGGCCGGCCTGGAGGCAACCATCGCCGCCTGGAACCGCGACATGGCCTCGGGCGAAGACCGCGCCTTCGGCAAGGGATCGACCGCCTATAACCGGTTCAACGGCGATCCGGAGTTCCAGCCGAATCCCTGCCTCGCGCCGATCGATAGCGGGCCGTTCTACGCGGTCGAAGTGGCGGTCGGCGATCTCGGGACCTTTGCCGGACTGCGGGCCAACGGCAATGCCCAGGTGCTCGACCAGCAGGGCCAGCCGATCGCCGGGCTCTATGCCGCCGGCAACGACATGGCCAGCATCATGGGCGGCAATTATCCCGGCGGCGGCATCACGCTGGGGCCCGCCCTGACCTTTGGTTACATCGCCGGCAAACATCTGGCCGCCACCCGTCGCGACGCCCCGGATGGTGCCGCTGCCGATGGACGCGGCTCTGTCGCCAGCCCGGCCTGAACCCGGCGGCCGGCCACCAGGAACTTCCGTTTTCAAGGACATGATATGAACAAGGCCAGCTTCGCCTCCACCGCCGATACGGCGCGGAAGACGATCTCCTTCGACGAGATCGGCCCGGGCCTCTATGCCTTCACCGCCGAGGGCGACCCGAACACCGGCGTCATCATCGGTCGCGACAGCGTCATGGTCATCGACGCACAGGCGACACCGGCGATGGCAGGGACCGTCATCGAGAAGATCCGCACGGTGACCGACAAGCCGATCAAGCATGTCGTGCTCAGCCACTACCACGCGGTGCGCGTACTCGGCGCCAGCGGCTTCGGCGCGTCGGAAATCATCGCCTCGAAGGCGACCCGCGACCTGATCGTCGAGCGCGGACAGGAAGACTGGGACAGCGAGCTCGGCCGCTTCCCGCGCCTGTTCCAGGCCGCCGAGACCGTGCCCGGCCTGACTTGGCCGACGGTCACCTTCCAGGACCGCATGTCGGTCTGGCTGGGCGACCGCGAGGTCCGGCTGTTGCATCTCGGGCGCGGTCATTCCGCCGGCGACATCGTCGTCCATGTGCCCGACGCCGACGTGATCTTCTCCGGCGACCTCGTGGAATACCACTCGGCCTGCTACTGCGGCGACGCGCATTTCACGGATTGGCCGGTGACGCTCGATCGCATCGCCGGACTGAAACCCCGCGCCATCGTGCCCGGCCGCGGCAGCGCGGTCGTCGGCGAGGAGATGGTGCGGGCGGCGCTCGCCAACACCCGCGACTTCCTGACGACGCTCTACGGTTCGGTGTCGAAGAGCGCTGCCCGTGGCCTCGGCCTGAAGCAGAGTTTCGACGCGTGCCGGGTGGTCATGGATCATAAATTCGCCGGCTATGCGATTTATGAACACTGCATGCCTTTCAATGTCGCCCGCGCCTATGATGAAGCGCGCGGCATCGACTGGCCACGTGTCTGGACCGCCGAGCGTGACCGCAACATGTGGGCCGCTCTTCAGGGTTGATGGACGAGCCCGCCGCGCGATCGGCCGGCGCCGGCGAAGCCCGGCAGGTGCTCTCGGATAAGCAAAAACGCGACCTCAGCGCGGCTCGGCCGCGCTGCCCGCCACTGGAGAACAGACATGATAAGCCGCCTCGGCCTGCTTCGACGCAAGGCCGTTCTCAAAGCCGCCGATTTCGCCGCACATTGGCGCGAAGCCCACGGATCGCTGGTCACCGGCCTGCCCGGACTGCACGGTTATCTGCAGCACCGGGTCATCGACCCCGGACAGCGCGGCGACTGGGCCATCGACGGCATCTCCGAACTGCAATTCGCCGATATCGACGCCATGCGCGCCGCCGTGGCGTCGCAGGCCTTCGCCGCGATGACAGCGTCGACCCCGGCATTTCTGGACCAGACCAATATTGTCGTCTGCGAGAAGCACGCGGCAATTCCGCTCGCGGCGGGCGACGGTCCGATGGTCAAGCGCATGTCGATCCTGCGCCGCTGGCCGGAGGTTTCGCCCGAGACATTCCGGAGCGAGTGGCTCGGCCGCCACGCCGAACTGGTGAGAACCTGGCCAAAACTGCTGGGCTACACCCAGAACCTGGTCATCGCCCGCTACAGCGAGCACACGAGTGAGACGTCCTATGACGACACCCCCGTCGATGGCGTCGTCGAACTGTGGTTCCGCAGCAAGGAAGACGCCGCGGAGGTTCTGACCACCAGCGCCTTCGCGCGAACCAAGGAACACACGGACACGATCGTGGCGAGTGTCGCGCCCTATTTCGTCGAGACCACGCGGATCGCCTGAGGCGAACTGCCGCAAACCAGGGGATGAAGCCTGTGATCGATCTCTATGCCATGGCCAGTCCGAACGTCCAGAAGATCTATCTGATGCTGGAGGAGACCGGACTTCGCTATGCCGCGCATCAGGTCAACATCTGGAAGGGCGAGCAGTTCGAACCGGCGTTTCGCGCGCTGAATCCGAACGCCAAGGTTCCTGTCATCGTCGATCACAACGGACCGGGTGGTGGCGACTACGTGGTGTTCGAATCCGGCGCAATCCTGCTCTACCTCGCCGAAAAGACCGGCGCTCTGCTGCCCTCGGATCCCAGGCAGCGCGGCGACACCTTGCAATGGCTGATGATTCAGCTGACCGGCATCGGCCCGATGTTCGGCCAGTTCAACCATTTCAACCGTTTCGCCGCCGAAAACGACTATGGCGTGGCGCGCTACACCACCGAGGCCAAGCGGCTCTATCGGCTTGTCGACGACCGGCTAGCCAAGACCGCCTTCCTCGGCGGCGATGACTATTCGATCGCCGACATCGCGACCTTTCCATGGTTCCGCACCGAAGCCCGGATGTTTGGCGAGACGCATCCGTTCGCCGCCGTGGATGGCGATGGCTATCCTCATCTCTGGCACTGGTATCGGCGGATCGCCGAGCGGCCGGCGGTCGTGCGCGCGCTGGCGGTGATCGACGCGCACCCGTCCACCTTCGCCACGGCGACGGCAGCGGAGGTGGATCGCGTGCTCGGCCGCGAAGCTCATGGCGTCATGCGCTGACCCCCGCCGGGCCGGAGCGACACCGTCGTTTTCGGCTTGCGCGGCATGATCGCAGGCGCTATCAAATAGCGAATTAGTTTGCCAATAACAAACATCGAAAAACGCAGCTCAGGCGGGTTTCGTTTCGGAGAGGAAGCGGTGATCGATCGGACCGTGAGCCGGAATGCCGATGTTGGGCGGACGGCGGTGATGACCTCGGCCGCGGCCGGACATCGCCGCGCCGGTACGCCCGGCCGGTCATGCGTCAGCTCCCGCGCCCCGACCGGCCATCGCTCGCACAAGGGAACTACGTTCAATGTATCCACTTCTCGACGGTAAGCTCTGCGTCATCACCGGCGCCGGGCAAGGCAATGGCCGCGCACTGGCGGTCGGGCTCGCGAAATGGGGCGCCAACATCGTCGCGACCGATGTCGATGAGGCGCTGGCCAATGAGACGGCCGAGCTGGTGCGGGCCGAAGGCCGATCGGCGCTGGGACTGCGCTGGGATGTCGCCAGTCGCGACGACGGCAAGCGGGTCGCGGCGCGGATCGCCGCGGAAATGGGCGATGCGTCTATCCTGATCAACAATGCCGGCATCATCTTCCGCGGCGACAGCGACAGCGAACAGGCGCTCGATGCCTGGCAGCGGATCATCAACGTCAACCTGAACGGCGTCTATTACGCGACGGTGTCGCTGCTCGATCAGCTCAAGCGGACCCGCGGCGCGGTCATCAATATCGGCTCGCTGCAGTCGTTTCTGGGGCTGGCGACCAAAGGCGCAGCCTATGCCGCGTCGAAGGGCGGCGTGTTGCTCCTGACCAAGGAGATGGCGGTCGAATTCGCGTCCTTCGGCATCCGGGTGAACGGCATCGCGCCGGGCACGATGCGAACCCCGATGAACACCTGGATCGGCGTGGACCACGCCAAGATGGAGATGTTGGTGAAGCGCATCCCGATGAGCCGCGTGGGCGAACCCGATGAACTCGTCGGTGCCGCGCTGTTTCTCTCATCGGATGTGCTGGCGAGCTACGTCAACGGGGTCATGATCCCCGTCGACGGCGGATTTCTTGCGATGTGAACGGAAAGGGCCAAAGACAATGGCAAGGATACAAGGAAAGACGAACGTCCCGGGCAGCGAATTCCGCCAGATCATGGCGCTTCGCCCGGACATCGCCAAGCCGTGGAACGCGCTCGACGAAGCGATGCGCTTCAGCGGCGTCGTCGACGCCGGCCTCAAGGAGGAGGTTCGCCGGATGGTCGCGCAGCACTCGGGATGCGCATTCTGCGCCTCGCTCGGCGCGCCGATGGGCCACTATGACGACCCCCGCTGGGCGGCTGCGGTTGCCTTCGGCAAGGCCGTCGCCACCAACCCGACGGACGTGCCGGACGCCGACTGGCAGGCGTTGAAAGAGCACTTCTCCGACGAGGAAATCGTCGAGCTGACCGCCTGGATCACCTTCATGTTCGCCAGCGAGATGGTTGGCGCGGTGATGAAGCTGCAGCCGGCCTCGCCCGACATGAAGACCATGTACAACAACTGGATCCGCAACGGGATCGAGAAGGCCGCGCGCGCCGCGTCCTGAAGCCGTTCCGCATCGCCCCCGCCAGTGCGACCATCATCCGATGATGCGCTGGCGGGTGCCCATCACCGAGAGCTTGATCGCGTCAGGTCGGAACGATCTGTGCCGTCAATCTGTCATCCCTGGAGGTTCGGCTCGTCCTCATGAACTCGAGCCAAAAGCCGGGAAGCGAATGCGACGGCACCCCCCTTTCCGTCTTGGCCGGGCTTGTCCCGACCATCCACGCATTGCCTTGGTCGCTGGAAATTTGAGTCGCTGAAAACGCGGGTTGCTGAAGACGTGGATGGCCGGGACAAGCCCGGCCAAGACGCGGTCTGAGCCAGCCAGCGGGTGACGGGCGGCCCGACGCCAGGCTCGGCAAGGATCAGGCGGGCCGGCCGCCTTCCGTTTTCCCGTCAGGCCGCGTCGCCGCCGCCCAGCAGCCGGTTCGGATCATAGCCGAGATCGGCCGAGAGCTTCGCGCAGAAGGCGACCGTCGCCGCCACGAACGGGCTTTCGTCCGCGACACTCATCCCACCGACGGGTCCGATCAGCGTGATCGCCAGCTGGATCCTGCCGGCACTGTCGAACACCGGGGCCGACACTGCGTTGATGCCGGGGATCGGCAAGCCTTCCGTCGTCGCATAGCCGGCGGCGCGCACCTGCTTGTTGGAGGCGGCGACCGCACGCAACGACCCCGGCGTTCCCACCATGAATTGCGATGGACCTTCGGCGATCTCGGCCTTGATCCGCACCCTGGCGACGCTGTCGGCCAGATAGGCGGAAAACACCCGGCCGCTGGCGGTTCCCATCAACGAATAGAGCGTGCCGGCGCGCACATTGACCTGAATCTGGTTGGCGCCCTCTTCGACATAGACGACGGTCGGGCCACGCGTGCCGAACACCAGGATCGTCGCCATCATGCCGGTCTCTTCGGCAAGCTGCGACAGGCGTTGCATGGCAAGCTTCAGCGGATCGGAGCCCCACATGCGGGCAATGCCCAGGGTCAGCGCGAAGGGGCCGACGCGATAGCGGCCGGCTTCGTCCTGTTCCACCAGCTCGAGCCGGCGCAGCGACAACAGATAGGCATGGGCTTGCGCCGGGGTCAGCTTGGCGCGTTGCGCGAGGTCGCGCAGCATCATCGGCCGCGCCTCGGAACCGAGGACGACGAGAATGCGGCCGCCGACCTCGATCGACTGCACGCCGCGCCCCTTGATGCTCATGCCCTCGGGATCCCGTAAAATTGTCGAATCGGCAGCAAATTCGCAGCCCAGCCGGCTATAGCCGAGCCCAAGAAGCACCTCAAGACAAACACCTCGAGACGAGGCGCCTCAAAGCCCGGCGCCTGCCGGATCGCCCGGGTGTCGGGACAGCGCTACTCCGCATCCGGCTGGCGCGACGGGTGCGCCTGTTGGAAGGCTGGATGCTCGGCCGCGATGCGCTCGACCCGGATGATCCGGGGATAGTCCGCCAAGGCCACGTTGAATCGTCGCGCGGCATAGAGCTGCGGCACGAGATAGACGTCGGCCAGGCTCGGCTCGGCGCCGAAGCAAAATCCGTCGTCGCCGATCATCGTTTCGATCGCGGCAAAGCCTTGGCCCAACCAGGTCGAGATCCAGCCGGCGACTTCATCGTCCGAGCGGCCGAACTCCTTCCGGAGATGGTTCAGCGGGCCGACATTGTGCAGGGGATGGATATCGCAGCCGATGATCGCCGCGACGGCCCGAACCTTGGCGCGCGCGACGGGATCCGATGGCAGCAGCCTTGGATCGGGATAGACCTCCTCGAGATATTCGAGGATCGCCGGCGATTGCGTGAGAATTGCGCCGTCGTCGAGCACAAGCGTCGGAACCCGGCCCTGAGGGTTGATCGCCCTGTAGCTGGCGGCATTCTGCTCGCCGCCATTGCGCACCAGGTGCACCGGGCAATGCTCGACCTCGACGCGCTTCAGCGCGAGGCCGATCCGCAGCCGGTAGGACGAAGTGGATCTCCAGTAGGTATAGAGTTTCACGTTGCCGTCTCGCTGTTCGGGACATTCGCGATCGCGCCGCGACGGGCGCCGTATCCTAGCCGCATCACCGTGCCGGCACGATGGTGGCGCGACACTCGCCGAAGCCGATCGAGGCGAAACCCTCGCGGCGACCGCGAGCCCGCAGGATCACCTCGTCTCCGTCCTGCAAAAAGCGGCGCTCTTCACCGGAAGCCAGCACGATGGGATTTTTCCCGCCGAGCGTCGCTTCCAGGATGCTGCCGCAGCTGGTGGCGTCCGGTCCGGAAATCGTTCCGGTGCCGAGGAGATCGCCCGGCCTCAGGTTGCATCCGTTACAGGTGTGATGGGCGATCATCTGCGCGACCGTCCAATACATGTGCCGCGTGTTGGAAAGGCCGAGCCGGTGCTCCGGCAATCCCTTGGCCCGCAGGCCGGGCGTCAGAAGCAGGACTTCGAGTTCCAGATCGAACGCGCCTTCGCGCTGATCGGCCGGATCCATGAGATAGGGCAGCGGGACGGGATCGCCCTCCGGCCGCGGCGGCTGGGCGATACGGAATGGCGCCAGAGCCTCGGGGGTGACGACCCAGGCGGAGATCGTGCTGGCGAAATTCTTGGCCAGGAACGGCCCCAGCGGCTGATATTCCCACGCCTGGATATCGCGCGCCGACCAATCGTTCAGCAGGCAATAGCCCGCGACATGCTCGTTCGCCTGGGCAATCGGGATCGCCTCGCCAAGGGCATTGCCGGCGCCGATCCAGACCCCCAGCTCCAGCTCGTAATCGAGCCGCTGCGCCGGGCCGAAAGCCGGGCCAACAGCATCAGGCGATTTCGACTGGCCGTTCGGACGGCGGACGGGCGTTCCGGACGGACCGATCGAGGAGGCCCGGCCGTGATAGCCGATCGGGACATGCTTGTAGTTGGGCAGTAGCGGATTATCCGGCCGGAACTGCTGGCCGACATTGGTGGCGTGGTGGATGCCGACATAGAAGTCGGTGTAATCGCCGATGGCCGCGGGCAGGTGCACGGTGCAATCCGCGGCGGCGTGCAGGCATTGCTCGGCCGCGGCCTGGGCAGCGCTGCCGAGGGTCAGGATCTCCGACAGGCGGGCACGCAGCCTTCGCCGCGGCTCCGCGCCGAGCGCCAGGAAAGCGTTGAGCGTTGCGCCCGAAGCAGCCTCGGCTGCCTTTCGCGCCTCGCCTTCGAAAAGCCCCGCGGCCAGCGCGGCGGCAAGGTCCAGAATGGCGTCGCCAATGGCCACGCCTCCCCGCGCCGCGCCGCCGGCAGGACTGAAGCTGCCGAATGGCAGATTCTGGATCGGGAAATCCTGATGGCCATTGGCCGACGGCAACCAGCTCCGAAGCGTCCGGTCGTGCGTCTGATCGATCTGCGGCATGATCCGGTTATCGCTGGTTCGGGTTGAAGTGCTTCTTCAACTGATGGCCGTAGGCGCCGTAGTCTTTCTGCAGCGCCGCGGAGCCGGCCGCATAGGCGGTGACCCGCTGGGGAAACCGCGTTTCGAACATGAAGGCCATTGTGCCCTCCAGCTTGTGCGGCTTGAGCTCGACATTGCTGGCCTTTTCGAAGGCCTCGACATCGGGACCGTGCGGCAGCATCGAGTTGTGAAGCGAAACCCCGCCCGGCACGAAGCCCTGCGGCTTGGCGTCGTATTGGCCATAGACCAGCCCCATGAACTCGCTCATGACGTTCATGTGGTACCAGGGCGGCCGGAACGTATTCTCCGCGACCAGCCACCGGTCGGAGAAAATCACGAAGTCGATATTGGCCGTGCCCGGCGTCTCGGAAGGCGAGGTCAGCACGGTGAAGATCGACGGGTCGGCGTGGTCGAAGAGCACCGGGCCAACAGGCGAATAGCGGCGAAGATCATATTTGTACGGGGCGTAATTGCCATGCCAGGCGACCACGTCCAGGGGTGAATGGGCGATATCGGCGGCCCAGATCGCTCCACCCCATTTCACATACATGCGCGACGGCGCGTCCTTGTCCTCGTAGGCGGCGACGGGCGTCAGGAAATCGCGCGGGTTGGCCAGGCAATTGGCGCCGATCGGCCCGCGCTCCGGCAGCGTGAAGGCGCCGCCATAGTTCTCGCAGAGATAGCCGCGCGCCGGGCCGTTTCGAAGCTCGACCCGGATCTTCACGCCCCGCGGGATCACCGCGATCTCGCCGGGCTCGATCTCGATAATGCCGAATTCGGTCCAGAGCCGCAGGTCGCCCTGCTGGGGGACGAACAGCATCTCGCCATCGGCATTGTAGAAATACTCGTCCGTCATCGAACGGGTGATCAGGTAGACATGCGCGCCCATGCCCGCCTGGGTGCCGCCGTCGCCGGCCGTGGTGATCGTCCGCACGCCCTCGACGAATGACAGTGGCTCGGCGGGAAGCGGGATCGGGTCCCAGCGCATCGGACCGATCGGCAGCTCCGATTCCGCGGTCGGCGCGGTCCGCCACAGCCCCGCATCCAGCTTCCTGAACTCCCCCCAATGCGCGACCGTCGGGCGGATCCGATAGAGCCAGGAGCGCTCATTGGTGGTGCGCGGCGCGGTAAAGGGCGAACCGCTCAACTGCTCGGCATAGAGGCCGTAGGCGCATTTCTGCGGCGAGTTTCGACCGATCGGCAGCGCGCCCGGCAGCGCCTCGGTCTCGAAGCCATTGCCGAAACCCGACATGTAGCCGGGCTGAAGCGTGGTCACGCCGCTGGCGGCCGATTGCACCGGAAACGAAGGTTTTTCCATGTTCGTCATCCCGTCTGAGCGATATCTGTTGCATCTGTAACCGTTGCTTTTGTAACTAACAATCCATGACCACGCTCTCGCTCGAACGTTTTCTGCCCTATCGGCTCAGCAGGATTACGAGTGCCGTCTCGCTGGAGTTCAGGACGGTTTACGGCGCCCACCACGATCTCACTGTGCCGGAATGGCGGGTCCTGGCGACATTGGGCCAATTCGAGGCGATGGGCGCCAAAGCGATCGGCGTGCATTCATCCATGCACAAGACCAAGGTGAGCCGCGCCGTACGCGCCCTGGACGAACGCCGTTGGCTGAAGCGGCACGAAAGCGACACCGACCGCCGCGAGGAGATCCTGACACTCACGACGCTCGGCCGCCGCGCCTATACCGACCTGATTCCGCGGGCGCTTGCATTCGAACAGCGCATCCTGGCCGCGCTCGGGCCCGAAGCCGAGAAGCTCATCGCCTCGCTCGACAAGCTCGAGAAGCTGTTTCGGGTGTGACGACGGGCTTTTCCGAGCATGGCCGGATCGTCGGCTGCCGGCCGGCGCCGGCGCTTGCCGGGATGAGACGGCACCGCCCTTTCCGTCTTGGCCGGGACAAGCCCGGCCGGGTCGCGACCGGTCCGTCGCCGGGCTCGGCAAGCATGAATGCGACGCGACCAATTGGCTTCAGTTCGAGCCGATCACCCCTCAGGCGAACAATTGGTCCTGCCGCAAACGCAGGCCGAAAAGTTGCGACGTTTCATCCATCACCACATCGCCGAGCCGGATCGGTTCGCCGGCCTTGACCGCGCGCGCCAGCGGCCGGTCGGCCACCAGATAGAACGGCGCCGGCTGGTCGGTGGCGAGCGCCGCCGCCGGCCGCATCTCGGCGCGCAGGCCGTCGATGGTGTGGTGGTGTCCGCTGGCGGTCAGCAGGGTGCCGGCCGGCAGATCCCGCTCGGCGACCGCCACCAGGTCGATGCGTGGCCGGTAATCGTCGCCATAGCCGGACCGGCCGAGGCCCGCGGCATCGAGAATGCTGGTCGCCGCTTCCAGCCCCAGGATGTGGCGCGGCAGATAGAGCATGGCGGTCTCGCCGGAGGCACTGACCGCGTGGCCCTTCTTGGCCAGCATGTCCCAGCTCGTCTTGTCGCGGCACTTGACCACGACGAAGACGCCGCCGGCAAAGCTCGCCTCGTCGGGCGCGCGCAGATGATGGAACACGTCGAGCCGGCCCATGCCGCCCATCAGGCCGCCATCGGCGCGCTCGGCGAACAGGCCGGCGACCTCGGGGATGCGCGCGACCGGCGCATGAAAATCGACGCGATCCGGAATGAAGCCGGTGGCATTGGCGACCAGCGTCAACTCGCAGAGATCCGGTACGGCGCGCAGCGGGAACCGGCCGCCGATCAGCCTCTCGCGCGCGGCGCTGACCGCCTTGAGATCGCGCTGGCCGATGTCCCAGACCTCGGCGAGTTCGGGCAGCGGCCGACTGACCTCGTTGCTGGTGACGGTTCCGGCCGCGCGATCCAGCACGAAGTCATATTCGCTCGACTTGCCGGCCGCGACGATCTCCAGGCCCAGCACCTGGCCCCAGGTGATCAGGCCGATCAGCAGGCTCGGCTGGTCGCCGTCGACCGGCGTCACGATGACACCGCGGTCGCGCGCCAGGCGGGCAAGGCCGGGGCCGCAGACGCTGTCGGCTTCCTTCGACACCAGCGCGACATGCCGGCCCGCCTCGATGGCGAGGAGCGCATGGCGGGCGGCGGCTTCCGGGTGGCCGGTGGCCTCGACCAGCACCTGGAACGGCAGGTCGATGACCGTCTCGAGCGAACCGGCGGCAACGAACAGCCCGTCCTTCCAGGCCGCCGCGGCGGCACGCGCGTCGCCGCAGATGCGGATCCGCTCGGCGGCGATGCCCGACAGCCTGAGCGCCTGGGCCGCGGTCTCGGCATCGCGATCGACCGCGATGCGCGCGCCCATCAGGCGCACGTGCTGAGCCTGAGCGATGAAGCTCTGGCCAAAGCCGCCACTGCCGACGACGCAGGTCTCGATCGGCGCTCCGATGGCCGAATAGGTGGTGTGGAAATTCATCTCGAGCCCGGCGTCCTCTGCGTTCCGTCCATGGCGGCGGCTTGATCCGCCTCTTGACCTTTGCTCTGAATATTGCATACAGAATACCGAGTGTGCAACGTCCCCCGGCGGGACGGATCAAAGAGGCGCGACATGACAGCCACGGCCGTGACAGAGCTGCCCACCATTGCCGTCGCCATGGGCGACCCGGCCGGCATCAGCCCCGAATTGCTGGCCAAGCTGCTGGTCGAACCGGATCTCCGCTCGGCCGCGCGCTTCGTTGTCTTCGGCGACAAACGGATCCTCGACGGCGGCGCGGCGGTCGCCAAGGTCGACCCCGCGGTCGAGGTCGTGGCATCCGACGACGCGGCTCAGCCGGAGGTCGGCCGGCCCGTGCTGGTCGATCTCGGCCATCTCGGCATCGCCGACGTCACTCCGCGCACCGCGACGCTCGCCGGCGGCCGTTTCGCCACCGAGAACTTCCGGCGGGCGCTGCGCCATGCCGCCAGCGGCCGGGCGGATGCGGTATTCTTCACGCCGTTCAACAAGGCGGCGATGCGCTTTGCCTATCCCGGCTATGACGACGAGATCCGTTTCGTTCGCGATGCCATCGGCTATGACGGCCCGGCGAGCGAGTTCAACATCCTCGAGGGCCTGTGGAACGCCCGCGTCACCTCGCATATCCCGCTGAGCGAGGTTGCCAGCAACATCAGCGAGGACCGCATCCTGCGCGCCCTGTCGCTGGCCGACAGCGCCATGCGTTCGGCCGGCTTCGCCTCGCCGCGCATCGCGGTGGCCGGCCTCAACCCGCATGCCGGCGACGGCGGCAATTTCGGCCGCGAGGAGATCGACATCCTCGAACCGACGGTCGCCAAGGCCAAGGCCCAGGGCTTCAACGTCCAGGGACCGTTCCCGTCGGACACCGTGTTCCTGCGCGCCAGAAACGGTGATTTCGATGCGGTCCTGACCATGTATCATGACCAGGGTCAGATCGCGATGAAGCTGATGGGTTTCGACCGCGGCGTCACCCTGATCGGCGGCTTCCCCTTCGCGATCTGCACGCCGGCCCATGGCACGGCCTATGAGATCGCCGGCGAGGGCATTGCCAATCTGGGCGCCAGCCGCGCCGCGCTCAAGCTCGCCATCCGCATGGCGACCGAAGGACTGAACCGCCGCAAGGTCGCGGCCTGACACCATCAAACCATCGCGGACGGCTGATCCAACGGCCGCCGACGGGCAAACCACATCAGGGAGAAGGGCTCATGCTCAAACTGGCTCAACGCATCGGATCGGCGATCCTCGGCATGGCACTGACGGCCGGCGCGGCTGAGGCCGCCTGGCAGCCGTCGCGTCCGGTGGAATTCGTCGTTACCTCGTCGCCCGGCGGCGGCACCGACAATTTCGCCCGGGTTATTCAGGCGATCATCACCAAATACAAGCTGTTCGACCGCCCCGTCGTGGTGGTCAACAAGGGCGGCGGTTCCGGCGCCGAAGGCTATATCTATGCCCGCACCGCGGCGAGCGACCCGCACAAGCTGATCTTCGGCACCAACAACGCCTATCTCCTGCCCTATGTGGCAAGGCTCGCCTACAAGCTCACCGACCTGACCCCGGTCGCCGGCATGGCGCTCGACGAGTTCCTGCTCTGGGTCAACAGCAATTCCGAATACCGCACCACGCGCGCCTTCCTGGACGCGGTCCGGGCGCGGCCGGAAACCATCAAGATGGGTGGCAGCCAGTCGCGCGACACTGATCAGACGCTGACCAGCATGATCGAGACCGCGTCCGGCGTGAAGTTCATCTATGTGCCGTTCCAGGGCGGCGGCGCCGCGGCCAACCAGCTCGCCGGCGGCCATATCGATTCCAACACCAACAACCCGAACGAGAATATCGGCCAGTGGAAGGCCGGCCAGGTGCGGCCGCTCTGCGTATTCTCGCAGCAGCGGCTGGCCAGCGGCCCCCGGGTCACCGCCGACATGGGCTGGGCCGACATCCCGACCTGCCGCGAGGAAGGCATTCCGATCGACCGTTTCCAGATGCCGCGCACGGTCTGGCTGCCGGCCAATGTCCCGGCCGAAGCCGTCGCCTTCTATGCCGATGTCCTGAAGAAGGTCAGCGAGACGCCGGAGTGGCAGGACTACATCACGCGCACCGTCCAGACCGGCACCTTCATGGCCGGCGACCAGTTGCGCGCCTTCATCGCCGATGACGAGGCGAAGAACCGCGCGGTCTTCGAGCAGCAGGGCTGGACCGCCCGCTGACCCCTCCATCGCGGCCCGTTCCTCGGGCCGCGTCCTTCCCTGCCCGCTCCGGGAGACAGCGATGATTACGCGCTTCGCCGCAGAAATCGCGACCGCCTGCGTGACCGCCGCCTTCGGCCTCACCATTGCGGTCGGCGCGCTGGAATTCGGCGTCGGCTGGGGGCCCTCCGGTCCCGAGGCCGGCACCTTTCCGCTCTATATGGGGCTTTTGGTGACCGCCGCGAGCATGGTCATCGCCGGCCAGAGCATTGTCCAGCGCGCCGGCCTTTCGGCCGATTTCCTGAGCCGGGACCAATTCAAGTCGGTCCTGGGCTTCGTCATCCCGATGATCGCCTTCGTCGCGGTCGCCATGCTGCTCGGGCTCTATGTCGCGACCGCGCTCTACCTGTTCGCCACCATGGTGTTCCAGAACGGCTATCGCCTGCCGGCCGCGCTCGCGGTCTCGATCGGCATACCCGTCTTCCTCTACCTCGTGCTCGAATACGCCTTCAGCACGCCGCTCCTCAAAGGGCCTCTCGAGGCCGCTCTCGGTCTGTAGAGGACGCCCGTCATGGATGGCCTGAACGCACTGATCCACGGCTTCGGCGTCGCGCTGACCAGCTATCACCTGATGCTGATGGTGGTCGGCGTCCTGCTCGGCATCCTGGTCGGCGTCCTGCCCGGCCTCGGCGCCCCCAACGGCGTCTCGCTGCTGCTGCCGCTGACCTTCACCATGGACCCGGTGGCGGCGATCATCCTGCTCACCAGCATGTATTGGGGCGCCCTGTTCGGCGGCTCGACCACTTCGATCCTGTTCAACATTCCCGGCGAGCCGTCTTCCGTCGCCACCACCTTCGACGGCTATCCCATGGCCAAGAAGGGTCAGCCGACGGCGGCCCTCAGCTACGCCTTCCTGTCGGCCGGCATCGGCGCCTTTTTCGGCATCATCCTGATCACCACGCTGTCCGGCACGGTCGCCCGCTTCGCCATGAAGTTCTCCTCGCCGGAATTCTTCGCGGTCTATTTCCTGGCCTTCGCCAGCTTCGTCGGCCTCGGCAATGCCACGGCGATGAAGACCATCGTCTCGATCGGCGTCGGTTTCGCGCTGGCCGCCATGGGCATGGATTCGGTCTCAGGCAGTCTCCGCCTGACCTATGGCATGGACGCGCTGATCGCCGGCGTCAGCTTCCTGGTCGCGGTCATCGGCCTGTTCGGCCTCGGCGAACTGATGATCACCATCGAGGAGGGCATGAAGCTCGACGGCATCCGCGCCCGCGTCTCGGCGCGCGACGTCTGGAAGACCTTGCTCAGCATGCCGCGATATTGGGTGACGCTGCTCCGTTCGGCCATTGTCGGCTGCTGGATGGGCATCACGCCCGGCGGGCCGACGGCGGCCTCCTTCATGAGTTATGGGCTCGCCCGCCGGTTCTCGAAAAACCGCGACAAGCTCGGCACCGGCGAACCCGACGGCATCATCGCCCCCGAGACCGCCGACCACGCCGCCGGCACCAGCGCCATGCTGCCGATGCTCGCGCTCGGCGTGCCGGGCTCGGCCACCGCCGCGGTCATGCTCGGCGGCCTGATGATCTGGGGCCTCAATCCCGGACCCATGCTGTTCGTCGAACGGCCGGATTTCGTCTGGGGCCTGATCGCCTCGATGTATCTGTCCAACATCGTCGGCGTCGTCCTGGTGCTGGCGACCGTGCCGCTGTTCGCGGCGATCCTGCGCATCCCCTTCGCCATTATCGGCCCGGCCATCGTCGCCATCTGCTTCATCGGCGCCTATACCGTCGCAGGCCGGCCGTTCGACCTGTGGCTGGCGCTGGCCTTCGGCTTCGTCGGCTACGTCTTCAAGAAGCTCGACTACCCGATCGCCCCCCTGGTGCTGGCCATGGTGATCGGCGACAAGGCCGAGGACGCCTTCCGCCAGTCGCTGATCATGTCGAAAGGCTCGCCGGCGATCTTCTGGGCCAATCCGCTGGTCGCCACCCTAATGGCGCTGGCCTTCCTCTTGCTGTTCTGGCCGCTGGTCAGCCGGCTCGCCGGCTGGTTGCTGGGCACGTTCAGGCCGGCCGCCGAGACCCGCTGAGGCGCGTCCTTTCGGGATCCGGCCCCGACCACCTCATCCTCCATTCCGAATCCACCGTTCTTCGAAAGTCTCGCCTCATGAGCTCGACCAGAAAGCTTCGCAGCCAGGAATGGTTCGGCCGCCAGGACAAGATGGGCTTCTATTACCGCTCCTGGCTGAAGAACCGCGGCTTCCCGGCCGATCAGTTCGACGGCCGCCCAGTCATCGGCATCTGCAACACCTGGTCCGAACTGACCCCCTGCAACTCGCATTTCAAGACCATTGCCGAACACGTCAAATATGGCGTGCTGGAAGCCGGCGGCTTTCCGCTGGAATTCCCGGTCATGTCGCTCGGCGAAACCCAGCTCCGGCCGACCGCCATGCTGTTCCGCAACCTCGCCTCGATGGATGTCGAGGAATCGATCCGCGGCAATCCGCTCGACGGCGTCGTGCTGCTGATGGGCTGCGACAAGACCACCCCGGCCTTGCTGATGGGGGCGGCGTCCGTCGACCTGCCGACGATCGGCATTTCCGGCGGCCCCATGCTGTCCGGCCGCTACAAGGGCCAGTGGATCGGTTCCGGCACCAATACGATCTCCATGTCCGAGCAATTGCGCGCCGGCGAGATCACGCTTGCCGAATTCCACGAGGCCGAGCAGGCCATGCATCGCAGCCAGGGTCATTGCATGACCATGGGCACGGCCTCCACCATGGCCTCCATGGTCGAGGCACTCGGCATGGGCATGCCCGGCAATGCCGCCATTCCCGCGGTCGATGCCCGCCGCAACCTGCTCGCCCGCGAGGCCGGCCGGCGCATCGTCCAGATGGTCAAGGACGATATCAGGATATCCCAGATCCTCACCCGCCAGGCCTTCGAGAACGCCATCCGGGCGCTGGCCGGCATCGGCGGCTCGACCAATGCGGTGATCCACCTGCTGGCGCTGGCCGGCCGGCTCGGCGTCGAACTCAACCAGGACGATTTCGACCGGCTCGGCCGCGAGGTCCATTGCCTGGTCAATATCATGCCCTCGGGCGCCTTCCTGATGGAGGATTTCTATTATGCCGGCGGCCTGCCGGTGGTGCTGCGCCGGCTCGCCGAGCAGGGCCTGCTGCACAAGGACGCGACGACCGTCAACGGCCGCTCGATGTGGGACAATGTCCAGGGCGCCGAATGCTGGAACGAGGAGGTGATCCATTCCTTCGACAAGCCGTTCAAGGCCAATTCCGGCATCGCCATCCTGAAGGGCAATCTCGCGCCCGACGGCGCCGTGATCAAACCCTCCGCCGCCTCGCCGCATCTCCTCAAAACCACCGGCCGCGCCGTGGTGTTTTCCTCGATCGAGGACCTGCACCATCGCATCAATGACGACGCTCTCGACATCGACGAGAGCTGCATCATGGTGCTGCAGAACTGCGGGCCGAAGGGCTATCCGGGCATGGCCGAAGTCGGCAACATGCCGCTGCCGCCGAAGCTTTTGAAGAAGGGCGTCAAGGACATGGTGCGCATTTCCGATGCCCGCATGTCCGGCACCGCCTATGGCACGGTCGTGCTGCATGTCGCGCCCGAGGCCGCCGCCGGCGGCAACCTGGCGCTGGTCCGCAACGGCGACCTGATCACCCTCGATGTCGCCGAGCGCCGGCTGCACCTGCATGTCGACGATGCCGAACTCGCCACGCGCCGCGCCGCCTGGACGCCGCCCGAGCCGCCGCTGCATACCGGCCGCGGTTATGCCAAGCTCTATGTCGACACGGTCATGCAGGCCGACAAGGGCGCCGACCTGGACTTCCTGGTCGGCCGGTCCGGCTCCGCCGTGCCGCGCGACAATCACTGACATTCAGGTCCCAGGGAGCAGAAACGCATGTCGGCCTTCCCCGTCTACAAGGGCGTCTATCCGGTCGCCCCGACCCCCTTCCTCGACAATGGCGACCTCGATCTCGCCGGTATGCGCCGCGTGCTCGACTGCATGATCGACCAGAGCGTCGACGGCATCTGCGTGCTGGCCAATTATTCCGAGCAGTTCGTGCTGACCGATGCCGAACGCGACCAGTTGACCACGCTCTGCCTGGAGCATGTAGCCGGCCGCGTGCCCGTCATCGTCACGGTCAGCCATTTCTCCACCCGCATTGCCGCCGAGCGCGCCGCCAAGGCCTACAAGGCCGGCGCCAAGATGCTGATGCTGATGCCGCCCTATCATGGCGCGACGCTGCGCGCCGACGAGGCGAGCATGATCGAGCATTTCGCCCGCGTCGCCGAGGCAGCCCCCATTCCGATCATGCTGCAGGACGCGCCGCTCTCCGGTGTCGCACTGCCGGTGCCGGCGCTGGTGCGGCTCGCCAAGGCCGTGCCGGCGATCTGCTATTTCAAGATCGAGACCGCCGGCGCGGCGGCCAAGCTCCGCGGTCTGATCGAGCAGGGCGGTGCGGCGATCGTCGGCCCCTGGGACGGCGAGGAATCGATCACCCTGATGGCCGATCTCGACGCCGGCGCCACCGCCACCATGTCGAGCGCGCTGCTGCCCGACCTGATCAAGCCGGTGGTCCAGCATCACGCCGCCGGCCGGCGCACTGAGGCCGCCGCCCATTACGCCCGCATCCTGCCGCTGATCAATTACGAGAACCGGCAATGCGGCCTGCGCGCCACCAAGACGGTGATGCAGGCAGGCAAAGTGATCGCCTCCGACCACGTCCGGCACCCGCTTGACGCCCTGCATCCGGCGACCAAGGCCGGGCTCCTGGAGCTCGCCCGCGAGGTCAATCCGCTGGCCCTGCGCTGGGGGCATTGAGGCGAGCGGGGGGACGAGGCGGTCGGACGTCGGCTCCCCTGACGCAAAGAGCAAAAGCAACGGCTCTTTCAGGAAGCACCGGATGCCGGCGCTTCGTGCCTGAACCACCACCTCTTCACCTCCCCGAGCGGGGGGAGGTCGGCGCCCCGACGCTGGGAGAGGGGGTATTGAGGGTTCCAAACAACGCCTTGCGCGCCTCGCCTGGCCACTTCTCGTTTCGCGCCTCGCCCCTATACCGACCTCATAGCATCGAGCGAACGCGAGATGCGTTAGCACTCGCTATGCGGTCGACCTCTCCCCGCCGGGGAGAGGTAAAGAGGTGTGCGGCAAGCCGAGCGAGCCCTTGCCGGCGGGACTGCAAGAGATTGACGTCAACGACCTTGGCGCTGTCGCCCCACCGCCCTACGTTAGCTTAGGATGTTCTCCTAAGGGCAAGGAATGACCGGGTTTTCGATCGATTGGATGGACGGCAATTGCCCTGTCCAGGCCGAAGGCCGTGTTGACGGCAAACCCTTCTATTTTCGCGCCAGAGGGCAGCAATGGAGCATTGAAGTCTACCCAGGACCGGGCGATCTCCGCGCCGAGTGGCGATACGAGGAACCGTGGGGTGAAGCCCCTTATGACGCTGGCTGGATGCCGCAAGACACAGCCCGCGAGATGATTGCGACAGCTGTCGCAATCTATCGCCAGCGTGCTCAGACACCGCAATAAAAAACGCTGACAAATCAACCCTCTCCCAAGGGGAGAGCGTCAATTCGCTGCGCCTCGCCCCCTTACGCCGCGACCAGCCGGCCGAAATCGGCGACCTTGGCGAGGTGGTGGTCGGCATCGCCGAACAGCGTGTCGATCATGGTCAGCCGCTTGAAGTAATGGCCGGCCTTGTACTCCATGGTCATGCCGATACCGCCATGCAGCTGGATCGCGCCCTGGCCGATGATCCTGGCGGAGCGGCCGATCTGCACCTTGGCGGCGGAGGCCATGGCCTGACGCTCGACCGCGTCCGGTTCCTCGCTGGTCATCGCGGCGAGCATGGCCATGGAGCGGGCCTGTTCGAGCGCCACGAACATTTCGGCCGCGCGGTGCTGCAATGACTGGAAGGCGCCGATATTGACGCCGAACTGCTTGCGCGTCTTGAGATAATCGACGGTCAGCGTCTGCAGCTCGTCCATGGCGCCCACGGCCTCCGCCGACAGCGCGGCGATCGCCTCATCGGCGACCCGCTCGACCACGGCAAGACCGCCCTCGGGATCACCGATAATGCCTTCCGGCCCGACGCGCACGCCTGACAGCGTGATCTCGGCGGCATGGGTGCCGTCCTGGGTCGCCGTGTCGCGGCGGGTCAGGCCCTTGGCGTCGGCCGGCACCAGGAACAGGCCGATGCCGCCCTTGTCGCGCCGCGAACCGGCGCTGCGTGCGGTGACGATGACATGGTCGGCGGTTCCGCCGTTGACGACGACGGCCTTCTCGCCGTCGAGCACGAAGGACGCGCCGTCCTTTTTCGCCGTGGTCGAGACGTCGAACAGGTCGTAGCGCGAGTGCCGCTCGGTGGTGCCCAGCGCCAGCGTCCGCGTGCCCTCGACGACATCAGGGATGAGCGCCGCCTTCTGTTCGGCCGAACCGGCATGGCGCAGCACGCCGCCGCCCAGCACGACCGTTGCGAGATAGGGTTCCAGCACCAGCGATTTGCCCAGCGCCTCCATCACCAGCATGGTCTCGACCGCGCCGCCGCCGAAGCCGCCATCGGCTTCGGCGAAGGGCAGGCCGAGCAGGCCGAGCTCGGCGAATTTCGCCCAGATCTCGGGGCTGTAGCCACCGGCCAGGCCCGCGTATTTCTTGCGCGTCTCGAAGTCGTAGCTATCCGCCAGGAAGCCGTCGACCGAGTCCTTCAGCAGGCGCTGTTCTTCCGTCAGATCGAAATCCATGTCTTGCGATCCTGTTGCCCTCAGCGGGGCTGATGTCGGTTGATCGGCGAGAGACCGTCGTCGCGGCCGGTTGGCGCCGGCCGCGATCGCGCCCACGCCCTGGAACCCGTCAAAGCCCGAGCACGGCCTTGGCGATGATGTTCTTCTGGATCTCGTTGGATCCGCCATAGATCGAGACCTTGCGCACGTTGAAATAGGTCGGCGCGATGGTCTGGGCCCATTCCGGCCCGATCGGCGGCTCGTTGGAGCCGTGGTCGTCCTCCGGCGCATAGGGCGCGGCATGCGGCCCGATCACCTCCATCAGGAGTTCGGTGGTCGCCTGCTGCAGCTCGGAACCCTTGATCTTCAGCACCGAGGAGGCGGGGTCCGGCCGGCCTTTCTCGCGCTTGGATTCGGCCGCGATGACGCGCAGCTGGGTGATCTCCAGCGCCTTAAGCTCGATCTCGACCGCCGCGATCTTCTCGCGGAAGCGCTGGTCCTCGATCAGCGGACGGCCGCCGCGCTGCTCGATCGCCGCGAGCTCCTTGATGCGCCGGATGCGCTGCTTGGAAATGCCGACTCGGGCAATACCGGTGCGCTCGTTGCCGAGCAGGAACTTGGCATAGTCCCAGCCCTTGTTCTCCTGGCCGACCAGGTTCTCGACCGGCACCCTGACGTCGTCGAAGAACACCTCGTTGACCTCGTGGCCGCCGTCAATGGTCTGGATCGGCTTCACCGTGATGCCCGGCGTCTTCATGTCGATAAGCAGGAAGGAGATACCGAGCTGCTGCTTCACCGTCGGGTCGGTGCGCACCAGGCAGAAGATCCAGTCGGCATATTGGCCGAGCGTCGTCCAGGTCTTCTGGCCGTTGACGACATAGTGGTCGCCGTCCCGTACCGCCTTGGTCTTCAGCGAGGCAAGGTCCGATCCGGCGCCCGGCTCCGAGAAGCCCTGGCACCACCAGTCGTCGAGATTGGCGATGCGCGGCAGATAGCGCGCCTTCTGGGCTGCGTTGCCGAAGGTCGCGATAACAGGCCCGACCATGTTGATGCCGAAGGCCAGCGGTGGCGGCGACGGCGCCATCATCATCTCTTCCTGGAAGATATACTGCTTGATGGCGCTCCAGCCCGTGCCGCCATGCTCCTGCGGCCAATGCGGCACGCCCCAGCCATGGGCGTTCAGCGTCTTCTGCCAGAACACGATGTCATCGCGGCTCGGATGATGGCCGGCGGCGAGTTTCTCGCGCAGCGCGGTCGGCAGGTGCTTGTCGATGAAGGCGCGGACCTCCTTGCGGAAAGCCAGTTCCTCATCGGTGAACTTGAGTTCCATCTCGTCCTCCCTCGAACCATCATGACCTGGTGGCTTGCCGACACCGGCCGATCGTTTCCTCATGCGCGGGCCGACATACCCGTGCGAATGTTTGTTGGCGCATTCAACCGCCATGCGGCCGCCATGGCAACAGGAACCTGGGGCCGCCTTTCAGCCGAGAGCAACTCGATCGGCACCGAAACGATCTCGGTAGCCTTGGAGACGGCCGCCTATCGTGGCAGTCTCGTGCTCTCTTGATCGGCTCAGGGTCATGAATGAGATGGCAGGACGCGAGAAACTCTCGACCAAGTTCCAGATTGCCATCCCAAGCGAGGTTCGCGCCACCCAACAGTGGCAAGCAGGGCAGGAGTTCGTGTTCATTCCCAAAGGCAAGGGCGTCATGGTCATGCCCGCGCCGGATCTGGTCGATCTGGCAGGCATCGCGCGCGGTGACAACAGTCGGGGCTATCGCGAGCGAAAGGATCGGGCGTGATGCGGCGAAGTCGCCTGATTGCCGGTCTCATCGCCATGGCACTGTTGGCTGGGGCGCCATTCATTGCTCTGTTGGCTTTGACCTACCATGCCTGGTCCAACAACTCAGCCATGCCCAGCAACGCACTCATGAAAGACACGAACGCGGCAACGCGCGCGGCTGTTCTAGCAGGCTGTTGAAGAAGTCCAGCGGCGGGCGATAAAATTGGCCTCATCGCCACTGTGGAAAGAGATCGCGCCTTCGAGTGCGCCATCGGGC
>BFBZ01000751.1_pt1 | contig 26653 bp, 14 predicted proteins | sample 1888401 | NCBI WGS metagenome assembly BFBZ01 (sample SAMD00112614, study PRJDB3348) | symbiont metagenome | host: Chara braunii
CACCGGGTGGCTTTGTTCTTCAAAAAATTCATAGAAGAGCACGAATTAGGTTCTGTAGAAATACTTGACCTGCAGGAATACGATTTTCCCATTTTCGACCAGCGGCTCGGCGAAATGCAGAACCCGTTACCTTCTTTGGTAGAATTTGCCGAAAGGATCAAGCATGCCGAAGGCATCCTGATYGTTACACCGGAATACAACGGGGGATATCCTGCCAGTCTCAAAAATGCAATAGACGTTTTGTATGCAGAATGGAGAAGAAAACCCATTGGATTGGCTACGGTATCGAACGGACAGTATGGAGGTTCGCAGGTAATGACATCTTTATTATTCTCTTTATGGAAAATAGGTGCATGGGTAGTGCCATCGATGTTTCGCGTAGGCAATGTGCAGGATGACTACGATGAGCATGGGCATGTAACAAGCCCATTGATACAAAAATTTGCCAGGTCATTTTTACACGAAATGACCTGGTGCATGGAAGCAAAAGGGAAGATGGACAAACATTGAATCATTTTATTTAACCCAAAATCAAATCATTATGATGCTTGATTGGAATGAATACCAAAAACAAATAGCAGCTGGCAATGTCCAGATCGGAAGGATCAACCATGAAATTATTAAAGGCTATCGCGGCCTGAGTGAAGCAGGCAATGCCACCAACCTGTTAGGTGCTAAAGTAAGAGAGTTGATTGCACTGGCAGTAGCTGTTACACGCGAATGCGATGGATGCATTACAGTTCATACCGATGCTGCCATTAAACAAGGAGCCACGAAAGAAGAGATCGTAGAAGCATTGAGCGTTGCGATTGCAGTGAATGCCGGAGCTGCATTGGTTTTCTCTACAAGGGTATTGGATGCTTTTGATGCCAAGACATCTTCGTTGTAAAAATCAGAAYAAGAGCATAAAAACAGTCCCTTCGCTTGTGGCACTTTGTACCTGGATATTTCCCCGGTGCAGCATCATGATYTGTTTGCAAAGGCTCAGCCCAATACCGCTGCCGTGTTTTTTGGTGCTGAAGAATGGGATGAAAATCTTATCCATGATCTCGGCTGGTATACCCAATCCGTTATCAGCGACCTTGATAATGGTTTTGCYATTGCCGGATTGGTAACCGGCTAAAATGATCCTGGGCTGGTTGGTCGATTTTACCGCTTCGATCGCATTCACCACCAGGTTAATCAGTACCTGTTCTACCAGGTTGGTATCAGCCTCCAGCATCAGGTCGGGATCTTTGAGAATGATTTCCAGTTCAATCTCTTTCTGTTCCAGGGTGGGTTGCATCAACCGGTGCAGGTTTTCAAACAGATCCCGTACATATACTTTTGTAAGATTGAGGGTGGTGATCTTATTCAGGTTACGGTAGGTCTCGGCAAATTTCAGCAAGCCTTCGCTTCTGCGCTTGATGGTTTCGATACCCAACTCAAGGTCGTCTACTGCGCCGGGATGGTGTTTGAGCAAAGGCGCCGATTGCTGCAACCTGTTCTTTAGCGTGTCGGCAAGAGARGAAATGGGCGCCACCGAGTTCATGATTTCATGTGTCATTACGCTCAGCAGTTTCTGCCAGGCTTTTGATTCTGTTTCATCCAGGGCTTCGTCTACGTTCTGGAAAGCGATCAATTTGTATTTTTTTCCGTCGGTCTGGAAGGAAGTGGCAGACAGCAATATTTTAAACGAAGCCGCTTCGGGCTGCGCGGTGGTGATTTTTCCTTCGCCGGGTTTTAATGCAATGATGTCCTGATACAACGCCGCATCCCGCTTTTCCATCGAGTGGATGGTTTTAAGATAGGGCAGTTGCAGCATGCGTTTCAGCGATTCATTCATCCATACTACTTCACCTCCTTGCTCTTCATAAGATAAGATGCCGGTATCTACCAGTTCCAGTATCTTTTGTAAATACTGGTATTGGGTTTCCTTTTCCCTGGTGATGGTTTTAAATGTTGTATTGATCTCGTTGAACCCTTTTCTCAAAGGTTGCAGGTCAACCGGTGCATGCTTGATATCAAAATGCCGGGAAAAATCCCGGTAATGCACAGCTTCTACAAACTGTTGCAGTTCATCGTGTGTTTTTTTATGAAAACGGTACAATTCAATTGACAGGTAAATAGTAACCGGGATRGCTATCAGCAGATACGGGAACCAGCCTTTTATCAGGATGAATGCAGTGGCAAACAGCGCTGCAAAAAGCAGTACTATCCTTATGCCTATCCGCCATGCTGTATTTCCCTGTGTCATATATCGTATTTGCTTAGGCGGCGATAGAGTGCAGTGCGTGTGATTCCCAGTTCTTTTGCTGCCTTGGTGATATTGCCATGGTGGCTTTTCAATAACGCGGCGAATGGTGTTTTTTTCAACGGCGCTGAGTTTCAGTTCTACGGGGACTGACGATGATTCTTCGGGTGCCGATTCGATGGGTGAAAAGATCASGTCTTTTGCTTCCAATACGCCACCATCGGACATAATGACGGYTCTTTCAATGGTATATTGTAACTCCCGTATGTTCCCCGGAAAATGATAATGCAACAGTTTGTCCAGCGCATTATCATCCAGTTCCAGYGTTGGTTTTAAATATTTATTGCTGTACAGGTTACTGAAATGTTTAGCCAGCAGGATAATATCGTTACCTCTTTTGCGCAATGGTGGTACCATGATCTCTACGGTATTGATGCGATAGACCAGGTCTTTGCGGAAACGGTTTTCATTGGCCAGTTCCATAATAGGCAGGTTGGTAGCGCATATCAATCTGATATCAACCGGTACGGACTCATTGCTGCCCAGCCTGGTTATCTGCCGGTTTTGCAATACCGTTAACAGCTTCGCTTGCTGTTGGAGGCTGATATTACCAATTTCATCGAGAAAGAGYGTRCCGCCGTTTGCTGCTTCAAACCTGCCGGCGCGATCTTCTTTCGCATCGGTAAAAGCGCCTTTTTTATGACCAAACAATTCGCTTTCGAAGAGGCTTTCTGTTAAGGCGCCTACATCCACTTTTACAAATGGTTTTTGTGCCCGAAGCGAATGCTGGTGAATGGCTTTTGCAATCAAATCCTTACCTGTACCGTTTTCACCYAATATGAGGATGTTGGCATCGGTAGGGGCAATTTTTTCCAGTTTCAGCAATATTTCCTGCATCGCGTCTGAACGGCCGATCAGTTCTGTGCCTATGATAGAGCCTGACTCGGGTACCAGGCCGCTCGTAGTTTTGTTTTCTTTTCGTTTCAGTGCATCCTTGATGGTGCCGATCAATTTTTCATTGTGCCATGGTTTTATCACGAAATCTGAAGCGCCTTCTTTCAGCGATCGTACGGCGAGGTCAATATCTCCATAAGCGGTGATCATGATCACCGCAGCATCTGAACGCAATTCCTTGATCTTCTTCAACCAGAACAATCCTTCGTTGCCGGTATGGACGGCGCTGTTGAAATTCATGTCCAGCAATATCGCGTCGAAAGACTGTTKGGCCAGGTGAAAGCGGATCTGTTCGGGGTTCTTTTCTGTAACTACTTGTCCTGCTTCCGGTTTCAGCAACAGGCGCACGGCCGTTAATACATCGGTATCGTCATCTATGACCAGTATGGAGGCTTTTTTGAACTGCATGCCCGGAGAGAATTTATAGCTGGCGTAATTAGTGCTACAATGATACCACAAATACAAAGTGATGACAAACAATTATCCATGCTGCGCTCTCTCAATACAGCACTGTATCGAAATCGGACAACTACTGTATCATAAACGTACAACATGCTACCGAACATTTCCACCAGTTTGCCCACCTCGTGGGGTTCATACACTAAGAAGTTCTTACAAGTGTATCAAAAGCGGACAGTTGTTGTATCGAATGCGCGCGGTTAATGGCTTGTAACACATCGTAATGAATTGAAAATCATAGTATAAGCACTCTGGCATGTTCTTATAGAGTAATAATGTGGCAGTTATAGTTGGGTTTGTAATATCCAGCCCTCGGCAAGCAGGGCTGGATATTCATCACTGCATCGCCAAATTAACATCAGACATAATGGACAGAGYTATTGCAAAAAAGAAATGGTCGGTTAAAAGATTACTTACGATTGGAGTAAGCGTTGGTATTGCTGCCCTGATAGGTGCCAGCTATTATTTCACTTCAGGAAAAAGCAGGCTGAATGTAGATACGGAGCGGATCATCATCTCGGAAGTCAAAAAAGGCCCTTACAAGGATGCCATTCCCGTCAACGGTGTYGTGCTGCCGTTGACCACGATTTACCTCGATGCAGTGGAAGGCGGTCGCGTGGAAGAGAAATATGTGGAAGATGGTACCGTCATGAAAAAGGGGCAACCCATTCTCCGGCTCAGCAATACCGACCTGGAGCTGAACCTTCTTTCACAACAATCCAACGTGTATAATACCCTTACACAGATGCAGATCGCACGGAACGCAGCGTTGCAGAATACGGTTACCAAACGCAACCAGTTGACCGATGCAGAAAACCTGTTGAAAGAAGCAGAACGGGTGTACCTCTTAGACAAGCGTTTGTACGAACAAAAAGTGATTGGTTTCCAGGAATTCAAAAAAGCAGAGAACGATTACAATTATAATTTACAGAAATATAGCCTTACCAGGGAGATCATGCAACAGGATTCTACAACCAATGTACAACAACTGGCACAGGCGAAACAATCTTACCAGGGTTCGCAGAATGCACTGGGATTATTTCAGAAAAAAGTRGGYGACCTSATCGTTCGTGCCCCGGTAGACGGGCAACTGACATCGCTCGATGCGGAAATAGGRCAGAATAARAATAAAGGAGAACGCCTGGGACAAATAGATGTACTGAGCGGTTTTAAAGTAAGGGTGGATGTRGATGARCAYTATGTATCGCGCATTTATACCGGACTGAAGGGYACATTCAATTTTGCCGGTAAAGAYTATACACTCACCATAAAAAAAATATTCTCYCAGATAACCAAAAGYAGTTTCCAGGTAGAYATGGAATTTGAAGGAGAAGTGCCCAAAGGGATCCGTCGCGGGCAGACTTTACAGATTTTGCTGGCGCTAAGTGATGAAACACAGGCGYTGTTATTGCCGAAAGGTGGTTTTTACCAGCAAACCGGTGGCAACTGGATATTCAAGCTGAGTGCAGATGGCAGAASAGCYTATAAAACAGATATACAGYTGGGCCGCCAGAATACAGAGTATTATGAAGTGTTATCGGGCCTGAAACCGGGCGATAAAGTGGTAACATCCAGTTATGAGAACTATGGMAACATGCAGGAAYTARTATTAAAAAAAAATTAAGCAATCTGCAATATGATCAAGATCAAAAACCTCGAGAAAATCTACCGCACAGAAGAAGTRGAAACGGTAGCGCTCAACAAACTATGTATCGACGTGAAGGAGGGGGAGTTTGTGGCTGTGATGGGACCATCCGGCTGTGGTAAATCCACGTTGTTGAATATACTGGGATTGCTCGATGATCCCGATGCGGGCAGTTTTGTCTTCAATGGYATTGAAGTGGCCGGCTTCAATGAACGCAAAAGGGCYGATCTCCGYAAACACAATATCGGGTTCGTGTTCCAGAGTTTCAAYCTCATCGATGARCTGACTGTTTTTGAGAATGTAGAACTGCCCCTGATCTATACCGGCGTTAAAGCGGCCGACAGGAAGAYAAGGGTGGAAGCAGTGCTGGATAAAATGCAGATCATGCATCGCCGAAACCACTATCCCCAGCAGCTTTCCGGCGGACAACAACAGCGGGTGGCGGTAGCAAGGGCAGTGGTCAACAACCCCAAGCTGATCCTGGCGGATGAACCTACCGGTAATCTCGATTCTTCCAATGGTAATGAAGTGATGCAGTTATTGACTGAGCTGAATGAATTGGGGACCACGATCGTCATGGTTACACACTCCGAACACGATGCCCGTTACAGTCATCGCATTATCCGCATGCTCGATGGGCAAACGGTTACGGAAAACATATTGGTTTGAATCAAAGCGTTTGAAAGTGAGATAGTGAATGGTTGAAGAATGACTTATCATTCATAAAAAGAGTTGTCATGATAAAGAATTATTTTAAGACTGCATGGAGGAATATTAAGAAGAATAAACTTTTTACAACGCTTAACATAGCAGGGTTAGCTATTGCTTTGTGCGTATGCATTACATTGTTTGCATGTGTCTCTTATGAATTAAGTTTTGATCGCGGGTACAAAAACGCTAAGGATATCTACCGTGTGAACATGCAAACAACGGCACAGTATCAATATGAGAAATGGGCAGAGTTGCCCAATGCAGTTGGTCCTGCCATGTTGCAAAGCATCCCACAGGTAAAGGATATGACAAGACTGATTAAACACGATTTCGGCGCTTCTGTATCACTGAAAACAGGGGATAAAAACTTTGTTGAAAAAAAACTGTACATGGCCGACGCATCTGTCTTCAGCATGTTTGATTTCAGTTTTATTGAAGGCAATGCAAATACGGCTTTTGCACAGCGGAAATCCATCGTCCTGTCCCAATCTGCAAAAGAAAGGCTGTATGGAAAAGAAGCTGCATTTGGGAAAATCATTTATGTAAACAATAGTGATACATTACATGTTTCCGGCGTTTACAAAGATTTGCCAGAAAATAGCACGATTGATTGCGACATGGTGTATAACATCATGGATTCCTGGGCAGGCAAAAATATTTCCTGGAGCAATGCGAGTTTCGAAACATATTGCCTTTTACAGCCTGGCGCAAATATTGACCGGGTGCAACAACTGGCTGCAGCACTTATTAATAAAAATGTACCAAAAGAGCACCAATTTTATTCCGGGTTTTTAATGCAGCCATTAACGGATATCCACTTGTATTCTTCAGGCTTAAGAGCAGGTTATTCTGAAAGGATTGGCAGCAGCAACACTGTAAAAGCATTGTTGTTTTTATCGTTGCTTGTATTGGTTATTGCTTGCATTAACTATATGAATCTGGCAACGGCACGTTCTCAAAAGCGAGCCAAAGGGGTAGGTGTAAATAAAGTTTTAGGCGCCAATATCAGGCAAATGCTTATACTGTTTTATATTGAAACCGCCGTCCTTTCTTTTATTGCCATTATTGTCGGTTATTTTCTTTCTTTTCTTGTGCAACCATTGTTTCATGACATTACCGGCATAGAATTAAAACCATCAGCATTATATTCAATACCTATACTACTTGGCCTGTTGCTGATATGGTTTGTAGTAACAATTGTTGCTGGCAGCTATCCTGCGTTTTCCATGTCATACATTTCCCCGCTTGTATTAATGAATAAATTGAAACAAAAGTATTCTGTTGCAGATTTTATTCGTAAATCATTGGTGGTATTTCAGTTTGCATCTTCTGTTATTTTGATTATTGGTGTAATAGTAATCCTGGAACAAATACATTATATCAGGAATAAAAATTTGGGATATAATCCCAATGGTATTGTTGCAGTTTCAATAAAATCGGCACAAAATAGACAGCAGATTTTATCTGCGAAAAATGATTTAAAAAACCTCGCAAATATTGAAAGCGTTTCGGAAGTGCAATCGATCCCGGGGGATGTTGAAAGTGGAAGAAGTGTAAGTAAGTCATCGACAGACAAGGAAGGCTACCCTGTTAAAACATGCCATTCAGACGGCTCCATTGTGCAAACAATGCAGCTGCAATTATTGGCTGGCACAACATTACCTAAAACCATAGCTGAAGGCGATACTACTTGTTATGCATTGATTAATGAAGTTGTTGCAAATTATTTGGGCTTTAAAACACCGCAGGAGGCCATAGGTAAACATATCATTACCGAAATGGCTGATAGGTCTATTGTTACCGGCGTTGTGAGGGATTTCAATTATCATTCTCTGAAAGAAGAAATAGGCGGGTATGTTTATTATGCAATGAACAAAGCACCAGAAAATTTAAGGGAATTGCTGATAAGGTATAATACACAAAACCTTCCGGCACTTGTGCAACAAATACAAGGAATATTCAGGAACGATTTGCCTAATTCGGCTTTCGATTACCGGTTTCTTGATGAGCATATTCAGAATCTGTATGCGTCAGACCAGCATGCAGCCAATACCGTAACCGTATTTTCAATGTTAGCGATTTTTGTTGCTTGCCTTGGTTTATTTGGATTAGTGGCATTTACGGCAGAGCAAAGAACAAAAGAAATTGGTATAAGGAAGGTTATTGGTGCAAGCGTATCTGGCATTGCACAATTGCTCACAAAAGACCTTCTGAAATTGGTGATCGTTTCTATACTTATTGCATCGCCTATTGCATGGTGGGCAATGAATAAATGGCTGCAAAGCTTTGCGTATAGGATAAATATGAGCTGGTGGATATTTATTGCGGCGGCGGGTACTGCGCTGTTGATTGCATTTATTACAGTTAGTTCCCAGGCAATAAAAGCTGCGCTGGCCAATCCGGTGAAGAGTTTGAGAACGGAATAATCAATAATTGAAATAAAAAGATTATGCTGAAAAACTATTTCATAACCGCGTGGCGCAATTTGATAAAAAGAAAAGCTTTTTCTTTCATCAATATTGCAGGACTTTCCATTGGAATTTCAGTCTGTTTTATCATCATGCTTTATGTGCAGGATGAACTGAATTTTGACCGGTTCAATAAAAATGCCGACCGTATAGTACGGATTGTTTTCAAAGCGGATATCAATGGAGGAAAGATTTATGAGGCAAACGTAATGCCACAAGTAGCTTCGGCAATGACAAAGGATTACCCTGAAGTTGAAGATGCTACGAGGCTTCGCGTGGCAGGCGCGCCGAAAATCAGTTATAAAGGGAGGAATTTCAGGGATGATGAACTTGTTTTTGTTGACCCTAATTTTTTCAGCATATTCACTTTACCGCTGATTGAAGGAGACGTAAAGACTGCTTTGAAAGAACCCAACACACTTGTCATTACAAAAGCAGCGGCAAAAAAATATTTCGGCAATGAAAATCCGATAGGTAAAACCCTGGTGTTTACCAGTAATAACAATGAACCTTTTAAAGTAACAGGGCTCATCGACAAAGTACCGGTCAATTCTCACTTCCAATTTGATTTGTTTGGCTCCATGACTGGATTGAACGAAGCAAAGTCGGATTCGTGGATGGGGTCTAATTTTTTTACTTATATATTATTAAAACCAGGATCCGATTATAAAAAACTGGAAGCCAAACTGCCGGGCATGGTGGAGAAATACATGGGCCCTCAAATACAACAGCAAATGGGTGTGAGCCTTGAGCAGTTTAGAAAAAAAGGCAACGGACTCGGCTTTGTATTGCAACCACTAACATCCATTCACCTGTATTCTCATTCGAATTATGAATTGACATCTCCTGGGAATGTTATGTATGTATACATCTTCTCGGCAATTGCCATTTTTATGCTGCTTATTGCATGCATCAATTTTATTAATCTTTCCACCGCAAGCGCCTCCAAACGTGCAAAAGAGGTAGGCGTGCGCAAAGTAATTGGTTCAGGACGACTTCAGCTTGTGAAACAGTTCTTGCTTGAATCTGCATTGTTGACCTTTTTTGCCTTGTTGATATCATATGGCTTAATTCAATTCCTGTTGCCGGTCTTCAATGATATATCTGGCAAAGACTTAAGTTTTGAATTTGAAATAAGAATCATTGCAGCATTTATCGGGTTGGGTGTTTTTGTAAGCATTGTTGCAGGAATGTATCCAGCCTTCTTTCTGTCGTCTTTCAAACCTGCCTCTGTTTTAAAAGGGAAATTTACTGGCGGTAATAATAGTTTTGGCTTACGCAGCAGCCTGGTTGTTTTCCAGTTTTTTATTTCTGTTGCTTTAATCGTCGGTACGATTGTAGTATGGCAACAAATGAAATATATACAACATAAAAATTTGGGTTACAACAAGGAACAATTACTCACGATCTCAAATTCCTGGGCCCTGGGTAAAAATGAGAGAATCTATAAAGAAAAGATGCTGAAAGACCCTCGTATAGTGAACGCAACCATTTCAGCGTATAAGCCGGCCGGCCCCAGCGGTAATAATAATGCTTTAGCATATCCATCGGGACGTGACAATGAAATGATGAGAACACTGGAATACCAGGTGGATGAGCAATATATTCCCACTTTGGGTATGCAGTTGGCAGCGGGCAGGAACTTTTCAAGAGATTTAGCAACAGATTCCACTGCTATGATCGTCAACGAAACTGCTGCAAAAGCATTTGGATGGGGAGTGAATGATGCTATTGGAAAAACGATTGTCAGGAAAATCGATAAGGAAGGAAAGGGGATGGATATTCCTTTTCATATAGTTGGGGTGGTGAAAGATTTCAATTTCAAGTCGCTTCATGAACCAATTACTCCCCTGTTAATGGTGCTTGGTCAGGACTGGGGGTTGATATTTAAAATAAAAACCACAGATATACCGGGGCTACTTTCCGCAATGAAGAAGGAATGGGCAAATTTCCAAACAGATGAACCTTTTACCTACGCTTTTATGGATAATCTGTATAACAAGACCTATGTGGCAGAACAAAAAACAAGTGCTATTCTCAATATTTTCTCCGCACTCACCATATTCGTATCCTGCCTGGGACTGTTTGGACTGATCACTTATACAGCAGAACAGCGTACCAAGGAGATTGGCATACGCAAAGTGCTAGGCGCTGATGTATCACAAATAACGGGAATGCTTTCAAAAGATTTTATAAAACTGGTCTGCATTGCGATTCTTATTGCATTTCCGATTTCATATTGGGCGATGAATAAATGGCTGCAAAACTTTGCGTACAGAATCAATACAAGCTGGTGGATGTTTGTTGCTTCGGGAGTTATTGCATTGCTGATTGCATTAATAACAGTAAGCTTCCAGGCGATCAAAGCAGCAACAGCCAATCCGGTAAATAGTTTGAGAATGGAGTAGGGGTTTACGTATCAGAAATTGGACACCGATAAATAAATCGTTATGTTGAAAAATTATTTTAAAACAGCGTGGAGAAACCTTCAAAGGAATAAAATTTATTCCCTTATCAATATTGCCGGGTTGAGCCTTGGGCTGGCTTCTGCTATGCTTATTATGCTGTATGTAAAAGATGATGTGAGCTTCGATAGGTTCCATAAAAATGTGTCGCATATTTATAGGGTCGTATCAAAATCCAAGCACAACGGAACTGAACAAAAAAACAGCATTACCGGTTTTTTGCAAGGGCCGAGGTTTACACAAAATGTGCCAGGCATCCAGTCTTTTGTACGCCTACAGAGCAGTGCCTTAGATATAAAAACAGGAATGGAAGTTCATTCCCAACCTCTGTTATATGTAGATTCGAATTTTTTCTCCGTCTTTACTTTGCCGCTGCTGAACGGTAATCTTAAAACATGCTTGCTGGAGCCTCATTCTATTGTGCTTTCAAAAAATATGGCTGAAAAGCAATTCGGTACCCATAATGCGGTCGGTAAAATAGTAATGATGAAAGAAGACAGCGCGTTTGTTCTGTACAAGGTAACTGCTGTAGCAAAAACCTGTCCTCAAAATTCTACTATCAAGTTTGATGTATTGCTCCCATTCAGAGAGACTACCAAGGATGCGAAAAATGACGATAACTGGTTTAATAAGTTCCTGAACACATTTGTTGTTTTGAATCCGAACGCAAATGTGCAAACAGTGGAAAACCAAATGCAAAGGTTTTATGCAAAGGATGCAAAGCCGACTTTCGATGCATTGATTAAGAAATATGGCGGTGGACCTGATGTGCAGATGGGTACTTATTTTTTGCAACCATTCACTGATATCCACCTGAACCCCCAGCTTCCTCCGGTGAACGGATTGACAGATGGAAGCAACCCGATATTTGCTTATATACTTTCAGGCATTGCACTGTTTGTATTGTTGATTGCCTGTATCAATTTTGTGAACCTGACAGTAGCCAGGTCATTAAAACGAGCCAAAGAAATTGGTGTACGCAAAGTCGTTGGTGGCGGGAAAAAACAACTGATTGCGCAATTTCTTGGTGAGTCGTTTTTATTAACGATAGCCGCTTTTGCTGCGGCAATCATACTGGTAAAATTAACCCTGCCTGTGTTTAATGATCTTTCACATAAAGCGCTTTCTTTTTCTTACCTGTTTGATACAAGATTAGTGGTAGGTTATCTTGTGCTGCTTATTGCTACGGGATTGCTGGCAGGTTTTTATCCCGCACTGGTATTATCGGGGTATAAACCGACAGAGACATTATATAGCAGGGTTCAGTTTTCCGGGAAGAACTATCTGCAAAAATCATTGGTCGTATTACAATTTGCGCTCGCATCATTTCTCATTTTCGCCACCATTGTGATTTACAAGCAGTTTAATTTTCTTACCAAAACTGATTTGGGGTATGATGACAACAATATTGTTGTGATACACAAAAACATGATGAAACACAGTGAAGCCGCGCTATTTAAGACAGCGTTGCTTCAAAACCCCAACATTGTTGAAGTGGCTGCCAAAAATGGAGGCTATAATGGTACAACGGCTAAACTCAGGAATGATTCTTCCATCAACTTTACTTATGAAACCATTGATGAGTCTTATATTCCTGCTTTAAAAATTCCGCTGGTGGCAGGAAGGAATTTTTCAAAAGATTTTCCTGCAGATTCAATTCAATCTGTTCTTGTAAACGAGGCTTTTGTAAAGAAAGCAGGTTGGAAAACTCCTATTGGCGAAACGGTTAATTTCTTTTACAATAATAATGAGATTTATCGCGTCATAGGTGTTGTAAAAGATTATCACTACCAGGGTTTAGGCCAGCAAATAGACCCGCAGTTATTTACAATGAAAAATAGCAACTTGTATGGCCTGATTAATATCAAAATAAAGCCAAACACCGCCGCAGAATGCCTCAAATTCATTCAAAAAAAGTTTGCCGAAATTTTCCCGCTCAGCCCATATTCCTATGTCTTTAAAAACGAGGAGAACCTTAGAAGCTATGAAACCGAGGCAAGATGGAAGCAGATTATGTTGTTCGGTGCCATATTGACCATTTTCATTTCGTGCATTGGATTGTTCGGACTATCGGTATTGGCGGCTGAAAAAAGGACAAAAGAAATTGGCATCCGAAAGATCTTGGGGGCATCTGTAAATAGTGTGGTAGCTACTCTTTCCAAAGATTTCCTGAAACTGGTATGCATTGCATTGCTCGTTGCTGTTCCGGCTGCATGGATGGTCGCCAACAAATGGCTYCAGAATTATCCATACAGGATCACGATCGGCTGGCAAATATTTGCTGCGGCTGGTTTCCTGGTGATTTTGATTGCACTGACAACAGTAAGCTTTCAGGCAATAAAAGCAGCGGTGGCTAACCCGGTAAAGAGTTTAAGAACGGAGTGAGAAACATTCAAAATAGAACAACATGCTCAAAAATTATTTAAAAATAGCGATAAGAAGTCTTTGGAAAAACAAAGTATTTTCTAGTATCAACATTTTTGGGTTGGCTGTTGGCTTGGCTTCCTGCTTGGTTATTATGCTTTATATTTTAGATGAAAGCAGCTATGACAAGCATCAGAAAGACGGCGACAGGGTTTTTCGCATCGCTTCTGAAAATAAAAAAGACAAAACAACATGGGCTTCTGTGGCTGCTCCGATTGCATTTGCAGTGAAAAGCAATTTTCCCGAAGTAGAACAGGCGGCAAGACTAATGACATTCTCGGACATTGCAAAAATGCTTGTTCAATATCAAAATGACAAGGAACAGAAACAGTTTTTTGAAACGAATGGGTATTATGTAGATTCAACCTTCTTCCAAATCTTTACCTACCGGTTTGTTTATGGTAATGGCGAAACTGCTTTGAGCGATCCCAATAGCTTAGTGATTTCAAAAACGATGTCTCAAAAATATTTCGGCAATGACGACCCCGTGGGCAAACCGCTCTTAATTAATACACCTTTCGGAAAATTTAATTATACAGTAAAAGCAGTTTTTGATGATAGCCGATACAAATTGCATATTCCCGCTAACTATTTCTTGTCCATGCGAAATAATGATATGTGGAATTGGGTGCAACGCCAAACTCATTTTATAGGAAATAGTTTATTTTTTACTTACATAAAATTGAAACAAGGAAGTAACCGGCAGCTATTTGAAAAGAAACTGCAATTTTTCTTTGATAAACAAACGGGTACAGAAACAAAATCGGCAGGCATTTCAGTAGGCCTTTTTCTGCAGCCGCTAAAAGATATTTACTTGCACTCTTCTTCCGGAAACGAAATTGCAGCCAACGGTAACATCACCTATCTATACATACTTGGCTCTATTGCTGCATTCCTGCTCATCATTGCTTGTAGTAATTTTATAAACCTAAGCACAGCCCGTAGTGAAAAACGTGCCAAAGAAGTAGGCGTAAGAAAAGTAATAGGTGCCAACAGAGGCTTATTAATAGCCCAATTCCTTGGTGAATCATTTATCATGTGCATCATTTCCCTGCTTATTGGATTGGTACTTGTTCAACTATTGTTGCCACTCTTTAATAATCTCACACAAAAAAATATTCATCTTTTCGAAGAACCTTCGTTATTGTTTTGGATAGTAGCGTTAACATTGGTAACAGGATTGTTTGCCGGCTTATATCCTGCTTTTTATTTGTCTGCATTCAAGCCGGCATCTGTACTGAAAGGAAAGATAACCAGGCATTTTTCAGCAACATTATTTCGAAAAGGTTTAGTAGTATTTCAATTCACTATTTCTATCTGTTTGGTATTTGCTGCCATTGTTATTTGGCAACAAATGGATGATTTAAAAAACAGACAATTGGGTTTTAATAAAGAGCAGAAATTAATATTGCCGCTGCATGATGGGTATCTTAACAGTGAAAAAAATTACACTGCTTTAAAGAATGAATTATTAAAATATCCCGAAATAAAATCTATAACGAGTGCTTCAGCTTATCCCGGCATTACGAATTTGAATGATATGCTTTTTTACAGTGAAGGCAAAACAAGGCAGGATAATGTGGATGTGCATCTTAGCGCGGTGAACAATAATTTTATAGAAACGCTTGGTTTTCAATTATTAAGCGGCCGGGCATTTTCCAAAGAGTTTAATGATTCTGCAGGGATAATTGTAAATGAAACGGCAGTAAAACAACTTGGCTATACTATAGAGAATGCTGTTGGGAAAAAAATGCGCTATGATGTAAACGATTATCATGGTTCGTTAAGCATTATAGGCGTAGTAAGAGATTTCCATTTTGAAAGCCTGCACAACCTTATCCAGCCTTGTGGTTTCACTACCACAATATTCGGTAGCAGGTATGCTTTTCTTATTGCCTCACTCAATACTGATAACTATGCAGGTATTATAAAAGAAGTACAGGGTGCCTGGGTAAAACTTAACCCCGGCGTGCCTTTTGGCTATTCATTTTTAGACCAGGATTTTCAACGAAATTATGGAAAGGAACAGCGCACATCGGCTATCGTGTCGTACTTTACCATCATCACTATTTTAATCGCATGCCTTGGCTTATTTGGTTTGTCAACATTCTCAGCAGAGCAACGAATAAAAGAAATAGGCATACGAAAAGTGCTGGGCGCAAGCATAGCCGGTATTGCTACAATGCTTTCCAAAGATTTTGCAAAGCTTGTTTTAATTGCTTATATAATTGCCTTACCTGTTGCATGGTGGGCTATGAATAAATGGCTGCAAAGCTTTGCTTACAGAATTTCGATAAGCTGGTGGATATTTCTTTCAGCAGGAATTTCTGCGCTGCTGATAGCTTTAATCACTGTTAGCTTTCAGTCAATAAAAGCTGCGGTGGCTAACCCGGTAAAGAGTTTGAGAACAGAATAGAAGAATTTGATAAAAAAATATCATGATAAAGAACTATTTCAAAACAGCATTCAGGAGTTTGGTGAGAAACAAAAGCTACGCCATTATCAACATTGCTGGCTTAGCAGTTGGCATTGCTGTATGCATGATGATCTTTATCATTATACAATTTCAAACAAGTTTCGATAATTTTCATTCAAAGAAAGATCGCATCTATCGGGTGTTAACCGAACATCATCATGCAGATGCTGCCACTATTTCTTATGAGAAAAGCATTCCTTTCCCAATGGCGGAAGGACTGAAAACGGCTTTTCCACAACTGGAACAAGTAGCCCCGATTTATGCGAGCCACAATGATGAGTTACAGGTGCTTGATGCCAATGGAACTCCTGTAAAGAATTTTAAAGAGCAGAGCGGTGTATTTTATACAAGCCCTTCATTCTTCAACATGTTCGACTTCCCGCTGCTGGCAGGTTCGTATGCTTCATTGAAAGATCCGAACAATGTATTGCTTACAAAAGAAATCGCGGAAAACTATTTTGGCGACTGGAAAGCAGCAATAGGCAAAACCATTAAACTGACAGGAACCTATAGAATAGGCGCAGGATTGTTCCAATTCCCGCCAGCAGCGCTGAAAGTTTCAGGCATTCTCGCAACCATCCCGGCCAATACAGACTTACAGCTAAAATTGGTAGTTGCTTTTGGAACAGATTTTACAGGAGACAAATTATACGGGTTGCAAAACCCAGACTGGAACCAAACCAGCCCTGATTTTGGGTGCTATGTTTTGTTGCCACCGAATATTTCCGTTGATAATTTTAATCAACAACTCAGCGCGTTCGCACGAAAGATGGCGCCTGCTGACAATAAGAATAGCCAAATTGTTCAGTCATTAAGCGCAGTACATTATGACGCAGAAGTGGGCAATTACAGCAACAAAACGATCAGTCATGAGCTCATCAATGTATTATGGCTCATAGCAACATTTATCCTGTTGATTGCATGCGTAAACTTTATCAATCTCTCCACTGCGCAAGCGGTTAATCGCGCAAAGGAAGTAGGTGTAAGAAAAGTGCTGGGTAGCAATAAATTTCAATTGCAGATCCAGTTCATTATTGAAACGTTTTTGATAGTTACAAGTGCCGTAATACTTGCAGCAGTGATTACCATTTTTGTATTGCCCTCTATAAATCAATTGTTGGAGCTTTCACTTTCGTTCAACGTACTAAACAACCCATCAATTATTTTATTTCTGCTGACAGTAACAATGCTTGTAACCGCACTCGCCGGTTTTTATCCTTCTATTGTTTTATCACGTTTCAATCCTGTCAATGCTTTAAAGAGTAAGCTTACAGTAAATACTGCAAAGGGAATTTCATTAAGAAGAGGATTGGTGGTATTTCAATTTGTTATAGCACAGGCGCTTATCATCGGAACACTCATCATTGTAAAACAGATGGATTATTTTATGAACCGTCCGTTAGGCTTCGATAAAGACGCTATTGTAAATGTTCCTTTCCGCCCGGACAGTACCGGCAGCAAGCTGACGGATTATTTGCGGCAGCAGTTATTGTCGGTAAACGGCGTGCAGTCGGTAAGCTTTAGTTCCAACACCCCGGTTGAAGATGCTAACGATATGTGGACCTCATTCAAATTTGACCACGCAATAAAAGAGGCAGATTTTCAGGCCATTGCCAAATTCGCAGACGACGGGTATGTGACGGCTTATAAATTACAACTGGTAGCCGGAAGAAATCTGCAACCCTCCAATATGACTAGAGAGTTCCTGGTGAATGAATCGCTGGTAAAAAGCCTGGGATTCAAAAAGCCAGGAGATATATTGAACAAAGAAATAAGCATGTTGAATGACCAAATAAAATGCCCCGTTGTTGGTGTATTGAAAGATTTTAATGACAGGCCTTTCCGCAATGGCCTGGCGCCACTGCTTATTACTACCAATATTACCATGTACCGCCAGGCTGCAATAAAATTGGGAACAACGAACATGGCCTCTACCATGCAATCGGTTAAAAAAATATGGGAGCAAACATTTCCCGATTATAGTTATGAATACAAGTTTCTTGATGATAAGATTGGCAGTTTTTATAAACAAGAAAACCAGTTGTCGCAATTGTATAAAGCTTTCGCAGCAATCGCTATATTCCTTAGCTGCCTCGGGCTGTACGGGCTGGCCTCATTCATGGCAGTGCAGCGGATAAAAGAAGTGGGTATTCGTAAAGTGCTTGGCGCTACTGCAGGCAGTATCGTTTATTTGTTTTCAAAGGAATTTATCATACTCATTGCAATTGCCTTTGCGATAGCTACGCCCATTGCATGGTTTTATATGCACCAATGGTTGCAGTATTATGCTTATCGCATCAGCATCAGTTGGTGGTTATTTGCTGCAGGCGGACTCGTTGCCATCATTATCGCACTTGTAACGGTAAGTTTCCAGGCAATCAAAGCAGCAGTAGCCAACCCGGTAAAGAGCTTGCGAACTGAATAAAAATAATGTTATGATCAAAAATTATTTCAAAACAGCTTGGCGCAGCCTGATACGCAATAAAGCTTATGCAACAATTAACATTGCTGGGCTTTCCCTGGGAATCGCATGCAGTATTGTGATTTTTTCGATAGTTGCCCATCATTTGAGTTTTGAAAACTTCAACCACAACAAAGACAGGATATATCGTGTGGGTACTGAAGTGCGGGGTGAGCATACTTTTTATTCACATGGTTCACCCGCACCCTTGGCAAAAGCGATGCGTAATGATTATTCATTTGCGGAAAGGTCGGCAAGGGTTGAAGTGTTTTGGGGAATGCCTGTCAGTGTTGAATCATCAAATAATGACATAAAAAAGTTCAAAGAAAATAATGGTATTGCCATTACAACAGCAGACTTTTTCGGCATATTTAATTTCCCATTGGCAGAGGGAGATATAAAAACCGCATTGAATGAACCTAATACAGCCGTCATCACCCAAAAATTGGCGAGAAAATATTTCGGGCATGAAGATGTAATAGGGAAAACGATCCGCATCAACAATACGGTGAATGCCAAAATAACAGGCATACTTCGTGATATTCCTTTAAATACAGACAGGGTACAGGAAATTTATGTAAGCGATAAAAATTTAAAGGATTTCAGCGATTGGCAGGCAAAAGACGACAGCTGGGGGGGATTTACCAGTGAGTGCAATACTTTTCTTTTACTGAAACAAGGCGTTGCCGCGAATGCTGTTGAAAAAGTCTTCCCCCAGGTAATGGAAAAATACTATGCCAACAATAACAACAAGAATGTTTTCAGATTCCATCTTCAGCCATTAAGGGATATCCATTTCAATGCCGATTATGGTGGCTATGCAGATAAAAAGTACTTATGGGCAGCTGCATTCATCGGATTGTTTTTGATTGTTACTGCATGTGTCAATTTTATCAATCTTGCTACTGCGCAGGCCTCCAATAGAAGTAAAGAAATAGGTGTAAGGAAGGTATTGGGCGGTATGCGCATGCAGCTGTTCTGGCAATTTATTGCAGAAACAACCATCATTACATTGTTTGCAACATTGCTGGCAATGGGCTTCGCAAAGTTGAGTTTACCTTTTGTGAATACCCTTTTTAAAGTACAACTTGCCATCAACCCCTTCATGAATACCTGGCTATTGTTATTCCTTGTAGCGATTGTACTTGTTGTTGTGTTTCTGTCAGGGTCTTACCCAGGTTTGATATTATCGGGATTCAAGCCAGCAGTCGCGTTAAAAGGCAAATTGTCGCGGGAAAAGACTGCCGGCTTTTCGATGAGGAAAGTATTGGTCATTGTGCAATTTTCCATTTCCCAGATGCTGATCATCGGAACGATTGTGATCGCCTCACAGATGAATTTTTCTAAACACTCGGACCTGGGTTTTGATAAAGACAATATTGTAATGCTGCCGGTTCCTGTTCATGATAGTATTGGTCGGATCAAAATGAAATGGTTGATAAACAGGCTTAAAGAAATACCATCTGTAAAAGATGCTTCACTTTGCATGGAACCTCCCAGTTCCGATCATAGTAATACCAACGGCATCCGGTATGATAATGATAGCGAAGAAAGACCATGGTCGGTAAATCCTAAGCCCATTGATGAAAATTATCTTTCCCTGTTTAATTTGAAGTTGGTAGCTGGAAGGAATATCTATCCTTCTGACACCACCAACCAATATATAGTAAATGAAGTTGTTGTTCAAAAACTGGGCATGCGGTCTGCACAAGAAATCATCAATAAGAATATTTCGCTGAATGGCGTTACTGCGCCGGTTGTAGGCGTGGTGAAAAATTTTTATGACAAATCTTTTCGTTTGGATATCAACCCGGTGGTCCTGTTTCCTGCATTAAATGGGGTGGAGCATTGCGCCGTAAAGATGAATGTGCAGGACACCAGATCGGGCTTAGCAACTATTGCAAAAGTTTGGAACGACATCTATCCGCAATATGTATATGAGCATGAGTTTTTAGATGCAAAACTGGATAAATATTATGAATTTGACGATACGATTCTCAAGTTGATTGAAACATTTGCAGGTATTGCGATTCTTATTGGTTGTTTGGGTTTGTACGGACTGGTGTCCTTTATGGCATCTCAAAAGACAAAGGAGATTGGCATACGCAAGGTATTGGGCGCAGGGGTAAAAAGTATTTTATGGATGTTTGGAAAAGAGTTCAGCCAACTGCTGTTCATTGCTTTTGTCATTGCAGCGCCGATTGCCTGGTGGTTCATGAACAGGTACCTGCAAGATTTTAAATTCCGTATCCAGATTGGTATGGGCGTTTTCGCATTATCCATAGCAATTACATTGCTTATTGCTTTTTCAACGATTACATTCCGTTCACTAAAAGCAGCAATGGCAAACCCGGTAAAAAGTTTAAGAACTGAATAAGAAACAGCCATGATTAAAAATTATTTATTATTCGCTTTCAGGAATTTCAGAAAACAAACCATGTTTTCGAGTATCAATATACTTGGGTTAACCATTGGTATTACCTGCTGCCTAATGATCTTTCTGTTCATTATGAATGAGTTCAGCGCTGATGATTTTCATAAAAACGGAAAAGACATTTACCGTGTGATGAGAGTGGCACGCAACAATGGCGAAACGGCAGAAATTCCTTATTTGTCTCCTCCATTCGGACCCGCTTTGTTGAATGACTATCCCAATGCTGTGAAAGCAGCAGTAAGGGTAATGCGTGATAATGATCTTATCAGCTATAACAGTATATCATTTAATGAAAAGAATATTTATCTCACCGATAATAATTTCTTTAATTTTTTTGATTTTCCTCTTGTCAAAGGCGCTGCGGCAACTGTATTGAAAGACCCCAATAGCATTGTACTTACGGAAACATCGGCAAAAAAATATTTCGGAAACGATGATCCGATCGGGAAAATTCTTCAGTTTAACAAACAGCAACAACTGAAGGTGACAGGTGTTTGCAAAGATGCTCCGGCAAATTCACATTTGCAGTTCGATATGGTAATTCCGTTGGAGCTGCTTCGTCCCATGCAACCGAATTGGTTTAGTCAATGGCCGAACAATGGCTTGTTCACTTATGTTCAATTAAACCCTGCCACTGATCCCGGGCAATTGAAAAAGCAATTTCCTGCTTTTATGGATAAATACCTGGGTGCTTATTATGCCGCAGCGGGTTTTAAAATGGGCCTTACCATTCAGCCGTTAAGTGAAGTGTATTTTACCAAAGATGCAATGGATAATGTGAAGCACGGTAATAAAAAAATGGTATACATCTTTATGTCCATCGCGATTTTGATACTTGTAATTGCCTGCATCAATTTTATCAACCTTGCCACTGCTAGGGCAGCTGACCGTCTAAAAGAAGTGGGATTGAGAAAAGTGCTGGGTGCAATCAAAAGGCAGCTTATCGTTCAATTTGTGCTGGAATCAATTTTATTTGCTACAATTGGATGCCTGTTGTCTGTTGCGCTTTTGCAATTATTATTGCCGGCCTATAATAACTTGTTGGGTTATCAATTGCCTTCATGGTGGAATAACCCGCTCTTTTACCTATTTATCATTGGGGTTGTTGTAGTTGTAGGCTTATTGGCAGGAAGTTACCCGGCTTTTATGCTTTCTTCTTTTTCTCCTATTGAGTCCATAAAAGGAAAATTGAAGACAGGGAAAACCAGTAGTTTATTCAGAAAGACATTGGTGGTTTTCCAGTTTGGCGTATCGGTACTCCTGATCATCAGCGTAACAGTTATTTTCAACCAAATGAAGTATATAAAAAACGCTGATTTGGGGTTTAACAAAGAGCAAACAATGATTGTACGGTTCGATAACACAGATATCGATAAGAGAAAAAATAAGTTCAACAATGATTTGCTGAAAATTCCGGCGGTACAGAGTGTATCGTTGATGTCGGGGGAGCCGGGAGGGTTTCATGATGGATATGGTTTTAAAGCGGAAGCCAATCCTGACGAAAAATATTTATTCAGTACAGAATTTACGGACCTGAAATTTGTAAAAACCCTGGGGTTGAAGATCATTGCCGGAAGAGATTTTTCATCGGATTTTGGAACTGATTCCGCAAATGCTGTCCTCATCAACCATACGGCTGCCATTAAATTGGGCTACACCCCGGAACGGGCCATTGGAAAACGGATTAAAAATTTAGAGAGGGACAGTTTGTATCGTACAATAGTAGGTGTTGTGGAAGATTATCATTACGCTTCATTGAAAACCCAGATCGGCCCCCTGGTTATCTCTCCCGGCGCTGACAAACGGTTGGCCCTGATCAAATTAAAGACTGAGGATATCCGATCTGCCATTAACGACATTAAAAAAGCTTATACAAACGCTGCGCCTGATTATCCCTTTGAATACAATTTTTTAGATGACCGTTTCGATGAATTGTATCGCGCGGAATCGCGGCAGGAGTCTGTATTAAGCATCTTTTCAGTGATAGCCATTTTTGTTGCCTGCATCGGTTTGTTTGGCCTCGCCTCTTATACAGCCATTAAGCGAACAAAAGAAGTAGGGGTTAGAAAAGTGCTCGGTTCATCCGTTTCGAATATTGTCTTGCTGCTGTCCAAAGACTTATTGAAACCTGTTTTGCTGGGCGCGCTGATAGCTATCCCTGTAGGATATTACGCAATGAATAAATGGCTTCAGGGCTTTGCCTATCGCATAGATTTTCAATGGTGGATGTTTGCAATAGCTATCATGACTGCGGTTGTTATTGCATTGATTACTGTTGGCACGCAGGCGGTAAAAGCAGCGGTATCGAACCCGGTTAAATCTTTACGAACAGAATAAAACAACCAATGAATATGATACAATTAAAAGGAATTTTCAAATGGGTGGAGAACAAGACCAATAGAACCTTTATCCTGAAAGACGTAAACCTGGAGGTAAAAGAAGGAGAATTTGTTTCCATCATGGGGCCCTCCGGGTCGGGAAAATCAACCCTGCTCAACCTGATTGGGATGCTGGATGGATTCAATGAAGGCGCTTATGCGTTTAATGGACAACCTGTACATGAATTGAAAGAAAAGCAACGGACAAACCTGTACAAACAGCACATTGGTTTTATTTTCCAGGCTTATCATCTAATCGATGAGCTGACAGTGTATGAAAATATAGAAACACCCCTGCTTTACCAGGATATAAAACCATCGGAACGGAAGGCCAGGGTAGCAGACATGCTCGACCGTTTCCAGATCGTAGGGAAAAAAGACCTTTTCCCCGAACAACTTTCCGGCGGACAACAACAACTGGTAGGCATCGCACGCGCCCTGGTGGCCAGGCCGCAATTGTTGCTGGCCGATGAGCCTACCGGCAACCTCAACTCAAAACAGGGAGAAGAGATCATGCAACTATTCAAACAATTGAACCAGGAAGAAGGCATTACCATCATACAGGTAACACATTCAGAAAAAAATGCCGGCTACGGATCGCGGATCATCCACCTGCTGGACGGAAGAATAGAGAAAAAAGACTAAGCAGTTAAAAATATATTGATGAAACAATTTCTGTTATTCATAGGCATCGCATCGATATGTGTGCCCGGATTATCACAACGCAGTTCCCTGACGCTCCGTCAATGCATTGAAACGGCCATTGTCAATAATGCCGATGTAAAGCAACAGGAGTTCCAGTTGCGAATGGCGGCCGTTAACCTGAACCAGGCGAAAGGCAACCTGGTACCACAACTCAACGGCAGCATCAACCACGCCCTCAACCAGGGAAGAAGTATCGACCCTTCCAATAACAGCTATATCAACCAACAGCTTACCACAGCCAATTATAGCCTGGGCAGTAGCGTTACCATTTTCAACGGATTCAAGCTGTTGAATACACTCAAACAAAACCAGTATGCGTACGATGCAGGTAAAATGGATTGGCAACAATCGAAAGACAAGCTCACGCTGGACATTATACTGGCCTATTTGCAGGTATTGAACAACGAAGACCTCATGGAACAGGCAACAAAGCAAGTATACCTTTCGGAGCAACAAGTAGCGAGACTGGAAATACAGGACAAAGCCGGCGCCATCAAGCCTTCCGATCTGTACGATCTCAAAGGACAATTGGCCAGTGACCAGGTAACACTCATCAATACCCGAAACGCAAGGGACGCGGCAAAGCTTTCTTTAGCACAACTGATGAATATGCCGTTGGATACAAGCCTCAGTTTGGAACGCCTAGGCGCCGACCAGTTCGATTTATCGTATCATGCTACTGCCGACAGCATCTATCAAACTGCTGTATCGCATCTGGCTGCCATCAAATCGGGGGAGCTCAAAACCTTGCGTTCTGAAAAAGCGCTTCGTGCAGCAAAAGGAAATTTATTCCCCAGTCTTGCTGTTGGTGGCGGTATCAATACCAATTATTCCAGCAACAGCAGGGACGCATTGAATAACAAGATCGCTTATGCCGATCAATTGAAAAATAATTACGGTACTTATGTAGGAGCCGGTATCAGCCTGCCCATCCTGAATAATTTCCGTTACAAGAACCAGGTGGCACAGGCAAAGATCGACTTGCAAAATGCCCGGTTTGTTGATGAAACAGCCAAAATACAATTGAAGCAACAGGTAGAAAGAGATCACCTGAACATGACTTCGGCAAAAGACCGGTACACTGTTTTAATGGAACAGGTAAAAGCGTATACGGAATCTTTCCGCGCTGCGGAAATACGCTTCGAACAAGGAGTAGGTACTTCGGTCGATTACCTGATTGCCAAGAACAACCTCGACCGGGCCAGGAGCAACCTGATCATCGCACGCTATGATTACCTGCTCCGGACCAAGATACTCGATTATTACCAGGGTAAGCCGTTATGGTAAACGTTCACTTTTTTCTTTTCTTCCAGCAATCGTTGATGTGATCGTCTACCATGCCGGAAGCTTGCATGAATGCATAACAAATAGTAGAACCAACAAATTTAAATCCACGCTTGAGTAAATCTTTACTCATCGCGTCGGATATGGCTGTTTTGGCGGGTACATTACTCATGGAGCTTACCTGGTTTACAATGGGTTTGCCACCCACGAACTGCCAGATGTATTTGTCAAAACTGCCGAATGCTGTTTGTATAGCCAGGTAAGCTTGTGCATTGGTAACAAAAGCGTTCACCTTTAAACGGTTCCGTACAATCCCTTCGTTCAGCAGCAACTTTTCAATTTTCGCTGCATTGTATTTTGCCATTTTCTTTGCATCAAACCCGTCGAATGCTTTGCGATAGTTCTCCCGTTTAGATAAGATCGTATACCAACTCAATCCCGCCTGCGCTCCTTCGAGGCAAAGCAGTTCGAACAATTTTTGATCATCATGCAAAGGCGTTCCCCATTCTTCGTCGTGGTATTGTTTGTACAAGTCGTCTTTCTGGCACCAGCTACATCTTATTTTTTCTTTTGGCATGGATTGCTTGTTTTGTAGTAAAGATAGATTACATCTGAAAACTATATGTTAACATAGCTGAACAGGATGCCAATAATAGCGTGTTTTTTGTATTTAAGAACTAGCACAAAACACTGGATATTAATTACTTTGTGCGAACAAATGCTTCCATTATGAAACCTCACGATGCACTCAGAAGAAAATTATTAAAAGATACAGCCTGGGCTTCCGGATTAATGCTCATGTCGCCACTCATGGCAGGGGCCAGGTCTATCGAGTCTACCAACAAAGAAAAAGCCCTGAACATTGCACCCGGCCGGATCAAGTTTGGCGTTGTCAATATCAACCATGGCCATATTTATGGCATGGTGGAAGCTGTAACAAGAGGAGGTGGTGAGATGGTGGCTGTGTATGCAAAAGAGCCCGACCTGCTGAACAATTTCCATAAAAGATACCCCAATTGTAAAATCGCCAAAAGCGAACAGGAAATACTGGAAGATACTTCCATACAATTGGTACTGAGTTCCGGTATACCCGATCAACGGGCGCCGTTGGGCATCAGGGTCATGCAGCATGGCAAAGATTACCTGACAGATAAGCCGGGTGCCATCACACTGGAAGAATTTGCACAGGTGAAAAAAGTGCAGAAAGAAACCAAGCGCATCTACATGATCATGTACAGTGAGCGATTGGAAAACAAAGCCACGATGAAAGCCAGTGATTTGATCAAACAGGGTGCTATTGGAAAAGTGATTCAAACCGTTAACCTGGCGCCGCACCGGATGAGTATCAATTCCAGGCCCGATTGGTTTTTCGATAAGAAAAGATATGGCGGCATTCTCACCGATATTGGTTCACACCAGTTTGACCAGTATCTCTATTTCACCGGCACCACAAAGGCAGAAGTGTTGTTGTCTCAAACAGGCAACGTGCATTATCCGCAATATCCCCATTTTGAAGATTTTGGCGATGTGATGCTCAGTGGTAATGGCGGTACAGG
>BFBZ01000025.1_pt223 | contig 26535 bp, 2 predicted proteins | sample 1888401 | NCBI WGS metagenome assembly BFBZ01 (sample SAMD00112614, study PRJDB3348) | symbiont metagenome | host: Chara braunii
CGCAGGCGGCTATCTCGCGTCCACCGCCAACTCGACGGTCACGATCGGCAGCGGCGCACATATCAGTGCGACCGGAAACGTGACCCTGTCGGCGACCGGGCAGGAGATCGTGTCCGACCCGGCGATCTCGCTCAGCCTGCTGTCGCCCGCCGCCATCGCGGTGGTGGTGGCTGAACTCAATGCCAACATTGCCGTCCATGTCACGTCGGGCGCGTCAGTGACGTCGGGCGGCGACCTGACGATCAAGGCCAACAACACCGCCACACTTGGAATTTCGGCGATTGCGGCCTCATTCCAGTCCATCGTCTCGAATGCGGTCGCCTACACGTCGGCGAATGTCCAGACCAGCGCGAAGGTCGATTCCGGCGCAACGATCGTCGCCGGCAACAGCAACAACACCATCACCGTTCTTGCGCATAACCAGAACAGCTTTTCCACCACGGCAACGGCGGCCTCGCTCGGCAATGGCGCGGCCGGATTTGCCGTCGCATACAGCGACGTCACCACATCGGCGACGGCCAACTTCGGCGCGAACCTCGGCACGGCAGCCAATCCGTCGTCGGCCAACCTGGTCGTCGCCGCGGTTGCCGATGCCGATGCCAGTGCGCCAAAGGATGTGACCAGCGCATCGGCCGCGGCCGGTAATCCGGCTCTTGTCAGCAAGCTGTTGTCGGTGGCGGGATCAGCGAGTCCGGCGTTCCTAGACAAGCTTATGAATTCCGGCGGCAATCCTTTCACCTCGGACGTCAAGCTTGCCGGCGCGGTGGCCTATGGCCAGATCAGCCACAGCGCCAGCGCCTCCATCGCCGCGACCGATCTGCTCAACGGGCCTCCGGCCATCTACACCACAGGCAACGTCGCCGTCATCAGCCGGGTGCTGGACGCCGGCATCAGGAACAATGCCGACTCCAGCACCTGTCTCTTATACACATCTAGATGTGTATAAGAGACAGGATGTGACCAGCGCATCGGCCGCGGCCGGTAATCCGGCTCTTGTCAGCAAGCTGTTGTCGGTGGCGGGATCAGCGAGTCCGGCGTTCCTAGACAAGCTTATGAATTCCGGCGGCAATCCTTTCACCTCGGACGTCAAGCTTGCCGGCGCGGTGGCCTATGGCCAGATCAGCCACAGCGCCAGCGCCTCCATCGCCGCGACCGATCTGCTCAACGGGCCTCCGGCCATCTACACCACAGGCAACGTCGCCGTCATCAGCCGGGTGCTGGACGCCGGCATCAGGAACAATGCCGACTCCAGCACCTGTCTCTTATACACATCTAGATGTGTATAAGAGACAGGATGTGACCAGCGCATCGGCCGCGGCCGGTAATCCGGCTCTTGTCAGCAAGCTGTTGTCGGTGGCGGGATCAGCGAGTCCGGCGTTCCTAGACAAGCTTATGAATTCCGGCGGCAATCCTTTCACCTCGGACGTCAAGCTTGCCGGCGCGGTGGCCTATGGCCAGATCAGCCACAGCGCCAGCGCCTCCATCGCCGCGACCGATCTGCTCAACGGGCCTCCGGCCATCTACACCACAGGCAACGTCGCCGTCATCAGCCGGGTGCTGGACGCCGGCATCAGGAACAATGCCGACTCCAGCACCTGTCTCTTATACACATCTAGATGTGTATAAGAGACAGGATGTGACCAGCGCATCGGCCGCGGCCGGTAATCCGGCTCTTGTCAGCAAGCTGTTGTCGGTGGCGGGATCAGCGAGTCCGGCGTTCCTAGACAAGCTTATGAATTCCGGCGGCAATCCTTTCACCTCGGACGTCAAGCTTGCCGGCGCGGTGGCCTATGGCCAGATCAGCCACAGCGCCAGCGCCTCCATCGCCGCGACCGATCTGCTCAACGGGCCTCCGGCCATCTACACCACAGGCAACGTCGCCGTCATCAGCCGGGTGCTGGACGCCGGCATCAGGAACAATGCCGACTCCAGCACCTGTCTCTTATACACATCTAGATGTGTATAAGAGACAGGATGTGACCAGCGCATCGGCCGCGGCCGGTAATCCGGCTCTTGTCAGCAAGCTGTTGTCGGTGGCGGGATCAGCGAGTCCGGCGTTCCTAGACAAGCTTATGAATTCCGGCGGCAATCCTTTCACCTCGGACGTCAAGCTTGCCGGCGCGGTGGCCTATGGCCAGATCAGCCACAGCGCCAGCGCCTCCATCGCCGCGACCGATCTGCTCAACGGGCCTCCGGCCATCTACACCACAGGCAACGTCGCCGTCATCAGCCGGGTGCTGGACGCCGGCATCAGGAACAATGCCGACTCCAGCACCTGTCTCTTATACACATCTAGATGTGTATAAGAGACAGGATGTGACCAGCGCATCGGCCGCGGCCGGTAATCCGGCTCTTGTCAGCAAGCTGTTGTCGGTGGCGGGATCAGCGAGTCCGGCGTTCCTAGACAAGCTTATGAATTCCGGCGGCAATCCTTTCACCTCGGACGTCAAGCTTGCCGGCGCGGTGGCCTATGGCCAGATCAGCCACAGCGCCAGCGCCTCCATCGCCGCGACCGATCTGCTCAACGGGCCTCCGGCCATCTACACCACAGGCAACGTCGCCGTCATCAGCCGGGTGCTGGACGCCGGCATCAGGAACAATGCCGACTCCAGCACCTGTCTCTTATACACATCTAGATGTGTATAAGAGACAGGATGTGACCAGCGCATCGGCCGCGGCCGGTAATCCGGCTCTTGTCAGCAAGCTGTTGTCGGTGGCGGGATCAGCGAGTCCGGCGTTCCTAGACAAGCTTATGAATTCCGGCGGCAATCCTTTCACCTCGGACGTCAAGCTTGCCGGCGCGGTGGCCTATGGCCAGATCAGCCACAGCGCCAGCGCCTCCATCGCCGCGACCGATCTGCTCAACGGGCCTCCGGCCATCTACACCACAGGCAACGTCGCCGTCATCAGCCGGGTGCTGGACGCCGGCATCAGGAACAATGCCGACTCCAGCACCTGTCTCTTATACACATCTAGATGTGTATAAGAGACAGGATGTGACCAGCGCATCGGCCGCGGCCGGTAATCCGGCTCTTGTCAGCAAGCTGTTGTCGGTGGCGGGATCAGCGAGTCCGGCGTTCCTAGACAAGCTTATGAATTCCGGCGGCAATCCTTTCACCTCGGACGTCAAGCTTGCCGGCGCGGTGGCCTATGGCCAGATCAGCCACAGCGCCAGCGCCTCCATCGCCGCGACCGATCTGCTCAACGGGCCTCCGGCCATCTACACCACAGGCAACGTCGCCGTCATCAGCCGGGTGCTGGACGCCGGCATCAGGAACAATGCCGACTCCAGCACCTGTCTCTTATACACATCTAGATGTGTATAAGAGACAGGATGTGACCAGCGCATCGGCCGCGGCCGGTAATCCGGCTCTTGTCAGCAAGCTGTTGTCGGTGGCGGGATCAGCGAGTCCGGCGTTCCTAGACAAGCTTATGAATTCCGGCGGCAATCCTTTCACCTCGGACGTCAAGCTTGCCGGCGCGGTGGCCTATGGCCAGATCAGCCACAGCGCCAGCGCCTCCATCGCCGCGACCGATCTGCTCAACGGGCCTCCGGCCATCTACACCACAGGCAACGTCGCCGTCATCAGCCGGGTGCTGGACGCCGGCATCAGGAACAATGCCGACTCCAGCACCTGTCTCTTATACACATCTAGATGTGTATAAGAGACAGGATGTGACCAGCGCATCGGCCGCGGCCGGTAATCCGGCTCTTGTCAGCAAGCTGTTGTCGGTGGCGGGATCAGCGAGTCCGGCGTTCCTAGACAAGCTTATGAATTCCGGCGGCAATCCTTTCACCTCGGACGTCAAGCTTGCCGGCGCGGTGGCCTATGGCCAGATCAGCCACAGCGCCAGCGCCTCCATCGCCGCGACCGATCTGCTCAACGGGCCTCCGGCCATCTACACCACAGGCAACGTCGCCGTCATCAGCCGGGTGCTGGACGCCGGCATCAGGAACAATGCCGACTCCAGCACCTGTCTCTTATACACATCTAGATGTGTATAAGAGACAGGATGTGACCAGCGCATCGGCCGCGGCCGGTAATCCGGCTCTTGTCAGCAAGCTGTTGTCGGTGGCGGGATCAGCGAGTCCGGCGTTCCTAGACAAGCTTATGAATTCCGGCGGCAATCCTTTCACCTCGGACGTCAAGCTTGCCGGCGCGGTGGCCTATGGCCAGATCAGCCACAGCGCCAGCGCCTCCATCGCCGCGACCGATCTGCTCAACGGGCCTCCGGCCATCTACACCACAGGCAACGTCGCCGTCATCAGCCGGGTGCTGGACGCCGGCATCAGGAACAATGCCGACTCCAGCACCTGTCTCTTATACACATCTAGATGTGTATAAGAGACAGGATGTGACCAGCGCATCGGCCGCGGCCGGTAATCCGGCTCTTGTCAGCAAGCTGTTGTCGGTGGCGGGATCAGCGAGTCCGGCGTTCCTAGACAAGCTTATGAATTCCGGCGGCAATCCTTTCACCTCGGACGTCAAGCTTGCCGGCGCGGTGGCCTATGGCCAGATCAGCCACAGCGCCAGCGCCTCCATCGCCGCGACCGATCTGCTCAACGGGCCTCCGGCCATCTACACCACAGGCAACGTCGCCGTCATCAGCCGGGTGCTGGACGCCGGCATCAGGAACAATGCCGACTCCAGCACCTGTCTCTTATACACATCTAGATGTGTATAAGAGACAGGATGTGACCAGCGCATCGGCCGCGGCCGGTAATCCGGCTCTTGTCAGCAAGCTGTTGTCGGTGGCGGGATCAGCGAGTCCGGCGTTCCTAGACAAGCTTATGAATTCCGGCGGCAATCCTTTCACCTCGGACGTCAAGCTTGCCGGCGCGGTGGCCTATGGCCAGATCAGCCACAGCGCCAGCGCCTCCATCGCCGCGACCGATCTGCTCAACGGGCCTCCGGCCATCTACACCACAGGCAACGTCGCCGTCATCAGCCGGGTGCTGGACGCCGGCATCAGGAACAATGCCGACTCCAGCACCTGTCTCTTATACACATCTAGATGTGTATAAGAGACAGGATGTGACCAGCGCATCGGCCGCGGCCGGTAATCCGGCTCTTGTCAGCAAGCTGTTGTCGGTGGCGGGATCAGCGAGTCCGGCGTTCCTAGACAAGCTTATGAATTCCGGCGGCAATCCTTTCACCTCGGACGTCAAGCTTGCCGGCGCGGTGGCCTATGGCCAGATCAGCCACAGCGCCAGCGCCTCCATCGCCGCGACCGATCTGCTCAACGGGCCTCCGGCCATCTACACCACAGGCAACGTCGCCGTCATCAGCCGGGTGCTGGACGCCGGCATCAGGAACAATGCCGACTCCAGCACCTGTCTCTTATACACATCTAGATGTGTATAAGAGACAGGATGTGACCAGCGCATCGGCCGCGGCCGGTAATCCGGCTCTTGTCAGCAAGCTGTTGTCGGTGGCGGGATCAGCGAGTCCGGCGTTCCTAGACAAGCTTATGAATTCCGGCGGCAATCCTTTCACCTCGGACGTCAAGCTTGCCGGCGCGGTGGCCTATGGCCAGATCAGCCACAGCGCCAGCGCCTCCATCGCCGCGACCGATCTGCTCAACGGGCCTCCGGCCATCTACACCACAGGCAACGTCGCCGTCATCAGCCGGGTGCTGGACGCCGGCATCAGGAACAATGCCGACTCCAGCACCTGTCTCTTATACACATCTAGATGTGTATAAGAGACAGGATGTGACCAGCGCATCGGCCGCGGCCGGTAATCCGGCTCTTGTCAGCAAGCTGTTGTCGGTGGCGGGATCAGCGAGTCCGGCGTTCCTAGACAAGCTTATGAATTCCGGCGGCAATCCTTTCACCTCGGACGTCAAGCTTGCCGGCGCGGTGGCCTATGGCCAGATCAGCCACAGCGCCAGCGCCTCCATCGCCGCGACCGATCTGCTCAACGGGCCTCCGGCCATCTACACCACAGGCAACGTCGCCGTCATCAGCCGGGTGCTGGACGCCGGCATCAGGAACAATGCCGACTCCAGCACCTGTCTCTTATACACATCTAGATGTGTATAAGAGACAGGATGTGACCAGCGCATCGGCCGCGGCCGGTAATCCGGCTCTTGTCAGCAAGCTGTTGTCGGTGGCGGGATCAGCGAGTCCGGCGTTCCTAGACAAGCTTATGAATTCCGGCGGCAATCCTTTCACCTCGGACGTCAAGCTTGCCGGCGCGGTGGCCTATGGCCAGATCAGCCACAGCGCCAGCGCCTCCATCGCCGCGACCGATCTGCTCAACGGGCCTCCGGCCATCTACACCACAGGCAACGTCGCCGTCATCAGCCGGGTGCTGGACGCCGGCATCAGGAACAATGCCGACTCCAGCACCTGTCTCTTATACACATCTAGATGTGTATAAGAGACAGGATGTGACCAGCGCATCGGCCGCGGCCGGTAATCCGGCTCTTGTCAGCAAGCTGTTGTCGGTGGCGGGATCAGCGAGTCCGGCGTTCCTAGACAAGCTTATGAATTCCGGCGGCAATCCTTTCACCTCGGACGTCAAGCTTGCCGGCGCGGTGGCCTATGGCCAGATCAGCCACAGCGCCAGCGCCTCCATCGCCGCGACCGATCTGCTCAACGGGCCTCCGGCCATCTACACCACAGGCAACGTCGCCGTCATCAGCCGGGTGCTGGACGCCGGCATCAGGAACAATGCCGACTCCAGCACCTGTCTCTTATACACATCTAGATGTGTATAAGAGACAGGATGTGACCAGCGCATCGGCCGCGGCCGGTAATCCGGCTCTTGTCAGCAAGCTGTTGTCGGTGGCGGGATCAGCGAGTCCGGCGTTCCTAGACAAGCTTATGAATTCCGGCGGCAATCCTTTCACCTCGGACGTCAAGCTTGCCGGCGCGGTGGCCTATGGCCAGATCAGCCACAGCGCCAGCGCCTCCATCGCCGCGACCGATCTGCTCAACGGGCCTCCGGCCATCTACACCACAGGCAACGTCGCCGTCATCAGCCGGGTGCTGGACGCCGGCATCAGGAACAATGCCGACTCCAGCACCTGTCTCTTATACACATCTAGATGTGTATAAGAGACAGGATGTGACCAGCGCATCGGCCGCGGCCGGTAATCCGGCTCTTGTCAGCAAGCTGTTGTCGGTGGCGGGATCAGCGAGTCCGGCGTTCCTAGACAAGCTTATGAATTCCGGCGGCAATCCTTTCACCTCGGACGTCAAGCTTGCCGGCGCGGTGGCCTATGGCCAGATCAGCCACAGCGCCAGCGCCTCCATCGCCGCGACCGATCTGCTCAACGGGCCTCCGGCCATCTACACCACAGGCAACGTCGCCGTCATCAGCCGGGTGCTGGACGCCGGCATCAGGAACAATGCCGACTCCAGCACCTGTCTCTTATACACATCTAGATGTGTATAAGAGACAGGATGTGACCAGCGCATCGGCCGCGGCCGGTAATCCGGCTCTTGTCAGCAAGCTGTTGTCGGTGGCGGGATCAGCGAGTCCGGCGTTCCTAGACAAGCTTATGAATTCCGGCGGCAATCCTTTCACCTCGGACGTCAAGCTTGCCGGCGCGGTGGCCTATGGCCAGATCAGCCACAGCGCCAGCGCCTCCATCGCCGCGACCGATCTGCTCAACGGGCCTCCGGCCATCTACACCACAGGCAACGTCGCCGTCATCAGCCGGGTGCTGGACGCCGGCATCAGGAACAATGCCGACTCCAGCACCTGTCTCTTATACACATCTAGATGTGTATAAGAGACAGGATGTGACCAGCGCATCGGCCGCGGCCGGTAATCCGGCTCTTGTCAGCAAGCTGTTGTCGGTGGCGGGATCAGCGAGTCCGGCGTTCCTAGACAAGCTTATGAATTCCGGCGGCAATCCTTTCACCTCGGACGTCAAGCTTGCCGGCGCGGTGGCCTATGGCCAGATCAGCCACAGCGCCAGCGCCTCCATCGCCGCGACCGATCTGCTCAACGGGCCTCCGGCCATCTACACCACAGGCAACGTCGCCGTCATCAGCCGGGTGCTGGACGCCGGCATCAGGAACAATGCCGACTCCAGCACCTGTCTCTTATACACATCTAGATGTGTATAAGAGACAGGATGTGACCAGCGCATCGGCCGCGGCCGGTAATCCGGCTCTTGTCAGCAAGCTGTTGTCGGTGGCGGGATCAGCGAGTCCGGCGTTCCTAGACAAGCTTATGAATTCCGGCGGCAATCCTTTCACCTCGGACGTCAAGCTTGCCGGCGCGGTGGCCTATGGCCAGATCAGCCACAGCGCCAGCGCCTCCATCGCCGCGACCGATCTGCTCAACGGGCCTCCGGCCATCTACACCACAGGCAACGTCGCCGTCATCAGCCGGGTGCTGGACGCCGGCATCAGGAACAATGCCGACTCCAGCACCTGTCTCTTATACACATCTAGATGTGTATAAGAGACAGGATGTGACCAGCGCATCGGCCGCGGCCGGTAATCCGGCTCTTGTCAGCAAGCTGTTGTCGGTGGCGGGATCAGCGAGTCCGGCGTTCCTAGACAAGCTTATGAATTCCGGCGGCAATCCTTTCACCTCGGACGTCAAGCTTGCCGGCGCGGTGGCCTATGGCCAGATCAGCCACAGCGCCAGCGCCTCCATCGCCGCGACCGATCTGCTCAACGGGCCTCCGGCCATCTACACCACAGGCAACGTCGCCGTCATCAGCCGGGTGCTGGACGCCGGCATCAGGAACAATGCCGACTCCAGCACCTGTCTCTTATACACATCTAGATGTGTATAAGAGACAGGATGTGACCAGCGCATCGGCCGCGGCCGGTAATCCGGCTCTTGTCAGCAAGCTGTTGTCGGTGGCGGGATCAGCGAGTCCGGCGTTCCTAGACAAGCTTATGAATTCCGGCGGCAATCCTTTCACCTCGGACGTCAAGCTTGCCGGCGCGGTGGCCTATGGCCAGATCAGCCACAGCGCCAGCGCCTCCATCGCCGCGACCGATCTGCTCAACGGGCCTCCGGCCATCTACACCACAGGCAACGTCGCCGTCATCAGCCGGGTGCTGGACGCCGGCATCAGGAACAATGCCGACTCCAGCACCTGTCTCTTATACACATCTAGATGTGTATAAGAGACAGGATGTGACCAGCGCATCGGCCGCGGCCGGTAATCCGGCTCTTGTCAGCAAGCTGTTGTCGGTGGCGGGATCAGCGAGTCCGGCGTTCCTAGACAAGCTTATGAATTCCGGCGGCAATCCTTTCACCTCGGACGTCAAGCTTGCCGGCGCGGTGGCCTATGGCCAGATCAGCCACAGCGCCAGCGCCTCCATCGCCGCGACCGATCTGCTCAACGGGCCTCCGGCCATCTACACCACAGGCAACGTCGCCGTCATCAGCCGGGTGCTGGACGCCGGCATCAGGAACAATGCCGACTCCAGCACCTGTCTCTTATACACATCTAGATGTGTATAAGAGACAGGATGTGACCAGCGCATCGGCCGCGGCCGGTAATCCGGCTCTTGTCAGCAAGCTGTTGTCGGTGGCGGGATCAGCGAGTCCGGCGTTCCTAGACAAGCTTATGAATTCCGGCGGCAATCCTTTCACCTCGGACGTCAAGCTTGCCGGCGCGGTGGCCTATGGCCAGATCAGCCACAGCGCCAGCGCCTCCATCGCCGCGACCGATCTGCTCAACGGGCCTCCGGCCATCTACACCACAGGCAACGTCGCCGTCATCAGCCGGGTGCTGGACGCCGGCATCAGGAACAATGCCGACTCCAGCACCTGTCTCTTATACACATCTAGATGTGTATAAGAGACAGGATGTGACCAGCGCATCGGCCGCGGCCGGTAATCCGGCTCTTGTCAGCAAGCTGTTGTCGGTGGCGGGATCAGCGAGTCCGGCGTTCCTAGACAAGCTTATGAATTCCGGCGGCAATCCTTTCACCTCGGACGTCAAGCTTGCCGGCGCGGTGGCCTATGGCCAGATCAGCCACAGCGCCAGCGCCTCCATCGCCGCGACCGATCTGCTCAACGGGCCTCCGGCCATCTACACCACAGGCAACGTCGCCGTCATCAGCCGGGTGCTGGACGCCGGCATCAGGAACAATGCCGACTCCAGCACCTGTCTCTTATACACATCTAGATGTGTATAAGAGACAGGATGTGACCAGCGCATCGGCCGCGGCCGGTAATCCGGCTCTTGTCAGCAAGCTGTTGTCGGTGGCGGGATCAGCGAGTCCGGCGTTCCTAGACAAGCTTATGAATTCCGGCGGCAATCCTTTCACCTCGGACGTCAAGCTTGCCGGCGCGGTGGCCTATGGCCAGATCAGCCACAGCGCCAGCGCCTCCATCGCCGCGACCGATCTGCTCAACGGGCCTCCGGCCATCTACACCACAGGCAACGTCGCCGTCATCAGCCGGGTGCTGGACGCCGGCATCAGGAACAATGCCGACTCCAGCACCTGTCTCTTATACACATCTAGATGTGTATAAGAGACAGGATGTGACCAGCGCATCGGCCGCGGCCGGTAATCCGGCTCTTGTCAGCAAGCTGTTGTCGGTGGCGGGATCAGCGAGTCCGGCGTTCCTAGACAAGCTTATGAATTCCGGCGGCAATCCTTTCACCTCGGACGTCAAGCTTGCCGGCGCGGTGGCCTATGGCCAGATCAGCCACAGCGCCAGCGCCTCCATCGCCGCGACCGATCTGCTCAACGGGCCTCCGGCCATCTACACCACAGGCAACGTCGCCGTCATCAGCCGGGTGCTGGACGCCGGCATCAGGAACAATGCCGACTCCAGCACCTGTCTCTTATACACATCTAGATGTGTATAAGAGACAGGATGTGACCAGCGCATCGGCCGCGGCCGGTAATCCGGCTCTTGTCAGCAAGCTGTTGTCGGTGGCGGGATCAGCGAGTCCGGCGTTCCTAGACAAGCTTATGAATTCCGGCGGCAATCCTTTCACCTCGGACGTCAAGCTTGCCGGCGCGGTGGCCTATGGCCAGATCAGCCACAGCGCCAGCGCCTCCATCGCCGCGACCGATCTGCTCAACGGGCCTCCGGCCATCTACACCACAGGCAACGTCGCCGTCATCAGCCGGGTGCTGGACGCCGGCATCAGGAACAATGCCGACTCCAGCACCTGTCTCTTATACACATCTAGATGTGTATAAGAGACAGGATGTGACCAGCGCATCGGCCGCGGCCGGTAATCCGGCTCTTGTCAGCAAGCTGTTGTCGGTGGCGGGATCAGCGAGTCCGGCGTTCCTAGACAAGCTTATGAATTCCGGCGGCAATCCTTTCACCTCGGACGTCAAGCTTGCCGGCGCGGTGGCCTATGGCCAGATCAGCCACAGCGCCAGCGCCTCCATCGCCGCGACCGATCTGCTCAACGGGCCTCCGGCCATCTACACCACAGGCAACGTCGCCGTCATCAGCCGGGTGCTGGACGCCGGCATCAGGAACAATGCCGACTCCAGCACCTGTCTCTTATACACATCTAGATGTGTATAAGAGACAGGATGTGACCAGCGCATCGGCCGCGGCCGGTAATCCGGCTCTTGTCAGCAAGCTGTTGTCGGTGGCGGGATCAGCGAGTCCGGCGTTCCTAGACAAGCTTATGAATTCCGGCGGCAATCCTTTCACCTCGGACGTCAAGCTTGCCGGCGCGGTGGCCTATGGCCAGATCAGCCACAGCGCCAGCGCCTCCATCGCCGCGACCGATCTGCTCAACGGGCCTCCGGCCATCTACACCACAGGCAACGTCGCCGTCATCAGCCGGGTGCTGGACGCCGGCATCAGGAACAATGCCGACTCCAGCACCTGTCTCTTATACACATCTAGATGTGTATAAGAGACAGGATGTGACCAGCGCATCGGCCGCGGCCGGTAATCCGGCTCTTGTCAGCAAGCTGTTGTCGGTGGCGGGATCAGCGAGTCCGGCGTTCCTAGACAAGCTTATGAATTCCGGCGGCAATCCTTTCACCTCGGACGTCAAGCTTGCCGGCGCGGTGGCCTATGGCCAGATCAGCCACAGCGCCAGCGCCTCCATCGCCGCGACCGATCTGCTCAACGGGCCTCCGGCCATCTACACCACAGGCAACGTCGCCGTCATCAGCCGGGTGCTGGACGCCGGCATCAGGAACAATGCCGACTCCAGCACCTGTCTCTTATACACATCTAGATGTGTATAAGAGACAGGATGTGACCAGCGCATCGGCCGCGGCCGGTAATCCGGCTCTTGTCAGCAAGCTGTTGTCGGTGGCGGGATCAGCGAGTCCGGCGTTCCTAGACAAGCTTATGAATTCCGGCGGCAATCCTTTCACCTCGGACGTCAAGCTTGCCGGCGCGGTGGCCTATGGCCAGATCAGCCACAGCGCCAGCGCCTCCATCGCCGCGACCGATCTGCTCAACGGGCCTCCGGCCATCTACACCACAGGCAACGTCGCCGTCATCAGCCGGGTGCTGGACGCCGGCATCAGGAACAATGCCGACTCCAGCACCTGTCTCTTATACACATCTAGATGTGTATAAGAGACAGGATGTGACCAGCGCATCGGCCGCGGCCGGTAATCCGGCTCTTGTCAGCAAGCTGTTGTCGGTGGCGGGATCAGCGAGTCCGGCGTTCCTAGACAAGCTTATGAATTCCGGCGGCAATCCTTTCACCTCGGACGTCAAGCTTGCCGGCGCGGTGGCCTATGGCCAGATCAGCCACAGCGCCAGCGCCTCCATCGCCGCGACCGATCTGCTCAACGGGCCTCCGGCCATCTACACCACAGGCAACGTCGCCGTCATCAGCCGGGTGCTGGACGCCGGCATCAGGAACAATGCCGACTCCAGCACCTGTCTCTTATACACATCTAGATGTGTATAAGAGACAGGATGTGACCAGCGCATCGGCCGCGGCCGGTAATCCGGCTCTTGTCAGCAAGCTGTTGTCGGTGGCGGGATCAGCGAGTCCGGCGTTCCTAGACAAGCTTATGAATTCCGGCGGCAATCCTTTCACCTCGGACGTCAAGCTTGCCGGCGCGGTGGCCTATGGCCAGATCAGCCACAGCGCCAGCGCCTCCATCGCCGCGACCGATCTGCTCAACGGGCCTCCGGCCATCTACACCACAGGCAACGTCGCCGTCATCAGCCGGGTGCTGGACGCCGGCATCAGGAACAATGCCGACTCCAGCACCTGTCTCTTATACACATCTAGATGTGTATAAGAGACAGGATGTGACCAGCGCATCGGCCGCGGCCGGTAATCCGGCTCTTGTCAGCAAGCTGTTGTCGGTGGCGGGATCAGCGAGTCCGGCGTTCCTAGACAAGCTTATGAATTCCGGCGGCAATCCTTTCACCTCGGACGTCAAGCTTGCCGGCGCGGTGGCCTATGGCCAGATCAGCCACAGCGCCAGCGCCTCCATCGCCGCGACCGATCTGCTCAACGGGCCTCCGGCCATCTACACCACAGGCAACGTCGCCGTCATCAGCCGGGTGCTGGACGCCGGCATCAGGAACAATGCCGACTCCAGCACCTGTCTCTTATACACATCTAGATGTGTATAAGAGACAGGATGTGACCAGCGCATCGGCCGCGGCCGGTAATCCGGCTCTTGTCAGCAAGCTGTTGTCGGTGGCGGGATCAGCGAGTCCGGCGTTCCTAGACAAGCTTATGAATTCCGGCGGCAATCCTTTCACCTCGGACGTCAAGCTTGCCGGCGCGGTGGCCTATGGCCAGATCAGCCACAGCGCCAGCGCCTCCATCGCCGCGACCGATCTGCTCAACGGGCCTCCGGCCATCTACACCACAGGCAACGTCGCCGTCATCAGCCGGGTGCTGGACGCCGGCATCAGGAACAATGCCGACTCCAGCACCTGTCTCTTATACACATCTAGATGTGTATAAGAGACAGGATGTGACCAGCGCATCGGCCGCGGCCGGTAATCCGGCTCTTGTCAGCAAGCTGTTGTCGGTGGCGGGATCAGCGAGTCCGGCGTTCCTAGACAAGCTTATGAATTCCGGCGGCAATCCTTTCACCTCGGACGTCAAGCTTGCCGGCGCGGTGGCCTATGGCCAGATCAGCCACAGCGCCAGCGCCTCCATCGCCGCGACCGATCTGCTCAACGGGCCTCCGGCCATCTACACCACAGGCAACGTCGCCGTCATCAGCCGGGTGCTGGACGCCGGCATCAGGAACAATGCCGACTCCAGCACCTGTCTCTTATACACATCTAGATGTGTATAAGAGACAGGATGTGACCAGCGCATCGGCCGCGGCCGGTAATCCGGCTCTTGTCAGCAAGCTGTTGTCGGTGGCGGGATCAGCGAGTCCGGCGTTCCTAGACAAGCTTATGAATTCCGGCGGCAATCCTTTCACCTCGGACGTCAAGCTTGCCGGCGCGGTGGCCTATGGCCAGATCAGCCACAGCGCCAGCGCCTCCATCGCCGCGACCGATCTGCTCAACGGGCCTCCGGCCATCTACACCACAGGCAACGTCGCCGTCATCAGCCGGGTGCTGGACGCCGGCATCAGGAACAATGCCGACTCCAGCACCTGTCTCTTATACACATCTAGATGTGTATAAGAGACAGGATGTGACCAGCGCATCGGCCGCGGCCGGTAATCCGGCTCTTGTCAGCAAGCTGTTGTCGGTGGCGGGATCAGCGAGTCCGGCGTTCCTAGACAAGCTTATGAATTCCGGCGGCAATCCTTTCACCTCGGACGTCAAGCTTGCCGGCGCGGTGGCCTATGGCCAGATCAGCCACAGCGCCAGCGCCTCCATCGCCGCGACCGATCTGCTCAACGGGCCTCCGGCCATCTACACCACAGGCAACGTCGCCGTCATCAGCCGGGTGCTGGACGCCGGCATCAGGAACAATGCCGACTCCAGCACCTGTCTCTTATACACATCTAGATGTGTATAAGAGACAGGATGTGACCAGCGCATCGGCCGCGGCCGGTAATCCGGCTCTTGTCAGCAAGCTGTTGTCGGTGGCGGGATCAGCGAGTCCGGCGTTCCTAGACAAGCTTATGAATTCCGGCGGCAATCCTTTCACCTCGGACGTCAAGCTTGCCGGCGCGGTGGCCTATGGCCAGATCAGCCACAGCGCCAGCGCCTCCATCGCCGCGACCGATCTGCTCAACGGGCCTCCGGCCATCTACACCACAGGCAACGTCGCCGTCATCAGCCGGGTGCTGGACGCCGGCATCAGGAACAATGCCGACTCCAGCACCTGTCTCTTATACACATCTAGATGTGTATAAGAGACAGGATGTGACCAGCGCATCGGCCGCGGCCGGTAATCCGGCTCTTGTCAGCAAGCTGTTGTCGGTGGCGGGATCAGCGAGTCCGGCGTTCCTAGACAAGCTTATGAATTCCGGCGGCAATCCTTTCACCTCGGACGTCAAGCTTGCCGGCGCGGTGGCCTATGGCCAGATCAGCCACAGCGCCAGCGCCTCCATCGCCGCGACCGATCTGCTCAACGGGCCTCCGGCCATCTACACCACAGGCAACGTCGCCGTCATCAGCCGGGTGCTGGACGCCGGCATCAGGAACAATGCCGACTCCAGCACCTGTCTCTTATACACATCTAGATGTGTATAAGAGACAGGATGTGACCAGCGCATCGGCCGCGGCCGGTAATCCGGCTCTTGTCAGCAAGCTGTTGTCGGTGGCGGGATCAGCGAGTCCGGCGTTCCTAGACAAGCTTATGAATTCCGGCGGCAATCCTTTCACCTCGGACGTCAAGCTTGCCGGCGCGGTGGCCTATGGCCAGATCAGCCACAGCGCCAGCGCCTCCATCGCCGCGACCGATCTGCTCAACGGGCCTCCGGCCATCTACACCACAGGCAACGTCGCCGTCATCAGCCGGGTGCTGGACGCCGGCATCAGGAACAATGCCGACTCCAGCACCTGTCTCTTATACACATCTAGATGTGTATAAGAGACAGGATGTGACCAGCGCATCGGCCGCGGCCGGTAATCCGGCTCTTGTCAGCAAGCTGTTGTCGGTGGCGGGATCAGCGAGTCCGGCGTTCCTAGACAAGCTTATGAATTCCGGCGGCAATCCTTTCACCTCGGACGTCAAGCTTGCCGGCGCGGTGGCCTATGGCCAGATCAGCCACAGCGCCAGCGCCTCCATCGCCGCGACCGATCTGCTCAACGGGCCTCCGGCCATCTACACCACAGGCAACGTCGCCGTCATCAGCCGGGTGCTGGACGCCGGCATCAGGAACAATGCCGACTCCAGCACCTGTCTCTTATACACATCTAGATGTGTATAAGAGACAGGATGTGACCAGCGCATCGGCCGCGGCCGGTAATCCGGCTCTTGTCAGCAAGCTGTTGTCGGTGGCGGGATCAGCGAGTCCGGCGTTCCTAGACAAGCTTATGAATTCCGGCGGCAATCCTTTCACCTCGGACGTCAAGCTTGCCGGCGCGGTGGCCTATGGCCAGATCAGCCACAGCGCCAGCGCCTCCATCGCCGCGACCGATCTGCTCAACGGGCCTCCGGCCATCTACACCACAGGCAACGTCGCCGTCATCAGCCGGGTGCTGGACGCCGGCATCAGGAACAATGCCGACTCCAGCACCTGTCTCTTATACACATCTAGATGTGTATAAGAGACAGGATGTGACCAGCGCATCGGCCGCGGCCGGTAATCCGGCTCTTGTCAGCAAGCTGTTGTCGGTGGCGGGATCAGCGAGTCCGGCGTTCCTAGACAAGCTTATGAATTCCGGCGGCAATCCTTTCACCTCGGACGTCAAGCTTGCCGGCGCGGTGGCCTATGGCCAGATCAGCCACAGCGCCAGCGCCTCCATCGCCGCGACCGATCTGCTCAACGGGCCTCCGGCCATCTACACCACAGGCAACGTCGCCGTCATCAGCCGGGTGCTGGACGCCGGCATCAGGAACAATGCCGACTCCAGCACCTGTCTCTTATACACATCTAGATGTGTATAAGAGACAGGATGTGACCAGCGCATCGGCCGCGGCCGGTAATCCGGCTCTTGTCAGCAAGCTGTTGTCGGTGGCGGGATCAGCGAGTCCGGCGTTCCTAGACAAGCTTATGAATTCCGGCGGCAATCCTTTCACCTCGGACGTCAAGCTTGCCGGCGCGGTGGCCTATGGCCAGATCAGCCACAGCGCCAGCGCCTCCATCGCCGCGACCGATCTGCTCAACGGGCCTCCGGCCATCTACACCACAGGCAACGTCGCCGTCATCAGCCGGGTGCTGGACGCCGGCATCAGGAACAATGCCGACTCCAGCACCTGTCTCTTATACACATCTAGATGTGTATAAGAGACAGGATGTGACCAGCGCATCGGCCGCGGCCGGTAATCCGGCTCTTGTCAGCAAGCTGTTGTCGGTGGCGGGATCAGCGAGTCCGGCGTTCCTAGACAAGCTTATGAATTCCGGCGGCAATCCTTTCACCTCGGACGTCAAGCTTGCCGGCGCGGTGGCCTATGGCCAGATCAGCCACAGCGCCAGCGCCTCCATCGCCGCGACCGATCTGCTCAACGGGCCTCCGGCCATCTACACCACAGGCAACGTCGCCGTCATCAGCCGGGTGCTGGACGCCGGCATCAGGAACAATGCCGACTCCAGCACCTGTCTCTTATACACATCTAGATGTGTATAAGAGACAGGATGTGACCAGCGCATCGGCCGCGGCCGGTAATCCGGCTCTTGTCAGCAAGCTGTTGTCGGTGGCGGGATCAGCGAGTCCGGCGTTCCTAGACAAGCTTATGAATTCCGGCGGCAATCCTTTCACCTCGGACGTCAAGCTTGCCGGCGCGGTGGCCTATGGCCAGATCAGCCACAGCGCCAGCGCCTCCATCGCCGCGACCGATCTGCTCAACGGGCCTCCGGCCATCTACACCACAGGCAACGTCGCCGTCATCAGCCGGGTGCTGGACGCCGGCATCAGGAACAATGCCGACTCCAGCACCTGTCTCTTATACACATCTAGATGTGTATAAGAGACAGGATGTGACCAGCGCATCGGCCGCGGCCGGTAATCCGGCTCTTGTCAGCAAGCTGTTGTCGGTGGCGGGATCAGCGAGTCCGGCGTTCCTAGACAAGCTTATGAATTCCGGCGGCAATCCTTTCACCTCGGACGTCAAGCTTGCCGGCGCGGTGGCCTATGGCCAGATCAGCCACAGCGCCAGCGCCTCCATCGCCGCGACCGATCTGCTCAACGGGCCTCCGGCCATCTACACCACAGGCAACGTCGCCGTCATCAGCCGGGTGCTGGACGCCGGCATCAGGAACAATGCCGACTCCAGCACCTGTCTCTTATACACATCTAGATGTGTATAAGAGACAGGATGTGACCAGCGCATCGGCCGCGGCCGGTAATCCGGCTCTTGTCAGCAAGCTGTTGTCGGTGGCGGGATCAGCGAGTCCGGCGTTCCTAGACAAGCTTATGAATTCCGGCGGCAATCCTTTCACCTCGGACGTCAAGCTTGCCGGCGCGGTGGCCTATGGCCAGATCAGCCACAGCGCCAGCGCCTCCATCGCCGCGACCGATCTGCTCAACGGGCCTCCGGCCATCTACACCACAGGCAACGTCGCCGTCATCAGCCGGGTGCTGGACGCCGGCATCAGGAACAATGCCGACTCCAGCACCTGTCTCTTATACACATCTAGATGTGTATAAGAGACAGGATGTGACCAGCGCATCGGCCGCGGCCGGTAATCCGGCTCTTGTCAGCAAGCTGTTGTCGGTGGCGGGATCAGCGAGTCCGGCGTTCCTAGACAAGCTTATGAATTCCGGCGGCAATCCTTTCACCTCGGACGTCAAGCTTGCCGGCGCGGTGGCCTATGGCCAGATCAGCCACAGCGCCAGCGCCTCCATCGCCGCGACCGATCTGCTCAACGGGCCTCCGGCCATCTACACCACAGGCAACGTCGCCGTCATCAGCCGGGTGCTGGACGCCGGCATCAGGAACAATGCCGACTCCAGCACCTGTCTCTTATACACATCTAGATGTGTATAAGAGACAGGATGTGACCAGCGCATCGGCCGCGGCCGGTAATCCGGCTCTTGTCAGCAAGCTGTTGTCGGTGGCGGGATCAGCGAGTCCGGCGTTCCTAGACAAGCTTATGAATTCCGGCGGCAATCCTTTCACCTCGGACGTCAAGCTTGCCGGCGCGGTGGCCTATGGCCAGATCAGCCACAGCGCCAGCGCCTCCATCGCCGCGACCGATCTGCTCAACGGGCCTCCGGCCATCTACACCACAGGCAACGTCGCCGTCATCAGCCGGGTGCTGGACGCCGGCATCAGGAACAATGCCGACTCCAGCACCTGTCTCTTATACACATCTAGATGTGTATAAGAGACAGGATGTGACCAGCGCATCGGCCGCGGCCGGTAATCCGGCTCTTGTCAGCAAGCTGTTGTCGGTGGCGGGATCAGCGAGTCCGGCGTTCCTAGACAAGCTTATGAATTCCGGCGGCAATCCTTTCACCTCGGACGTCAAGCTTGCCGGCGCGGTGGCCTATGGCCAGATCAGCCACAGCGCCAGCGCCTCCATCGCCGCGACCGATCTGCTCAACGGGCCTCCGGCCATCTACACCACAGGCAACGTCGCCGTCATCAGCCGGGTGCTGGACGCCGGCATCAGGAACAATGCCGACTCCAGCACCTGTCTCTTATACACATCTAGATGTGTATAAGAGACAGGATGTGACCAGCGCATCGGCCGCGGCCGGTAATCCGGCTCTTGTCAGCAAGCTGTTGTCGGTGGCGGGATCAGCGAGTCCGGCGTTCCTAGACAAGCTTATGAATTCCGGCGGCAATCCTTTCACCTCGGACGTCAAGCTTGCCGGCGCGGTGGCCTATGGCCAGATCAGCCACAGCGCCAGCGCCTCCATCGCCGCGACCGATCTGCTCAACGGGCCTCCGGCCATCTACACCACAGGCAACGTCGCCGTCATCAGCCGGGTGCTGGACGCCGGCATCAGGAACAATGCCGACTCCAGCACCTGTCTCTTATACACATCTAGATGTGTATAAGAGACAGGATGTGACCAGCGCATCGGCCGCGGCCGGTAATCCGGCTCTTGTCAGCAAGCTGTTGTCGGTGGCGGGATCAGCGAGTCCGGCGTTCCTAGACAAGCTTATGAATTCCGGCGGCAATCCTTTCACCTCGGACGTCAAGCTTGCCGGCGCGGTGGCCTATGGCCAGATCAGCCACAGCGCCAGCGCCTCCATCGCCGCGACCGATCTGCTCAACGGGCCTCCGGCCATCTACACCACAGGCAACGTCGCCGTCATCAGCCGGGTGCTGGACGCCGGCATCAGGAACAATGCCGACTCCAGCACCTGTCTCTTATACACATCTAGATGTGTATAAGAGACAGGATGTGACCAGCGCATCGGCCGCGGCCGGTAATCCGGCTCTTGTCAGCAAGCTGTTGTCGGTGGCGGGATCAGCGAGTCCGGCGTTCCTAGACAAGCTTATGAATTCCGGCGGCAATCCTTTCACCTCGGACGTCAAGCTTGCCGGCGCGGTGGCCTATGGCCAGATCAGCCACAGCGCCAGCGCCTCCATCGCCGCGACCGATCTGCTCAACGGGCCTCCGGCCATCTACACCACAGGCAACGTCGCCGTCATCAGCCGGGTGCTGGACGCCGGCATCAGGAACAATGCCGACTCCAGCACCTGTCTCTTATACACATCTAGATGTGTATAAGAGACAGGATGTGACCAGCGCATCGGCCGCGGCCGGTAATCCGGCTCTTGTCAGCAAGCTGTTGTCGGTGGCGGGATCAGCGAGTCCGGCGTTCCTAGACAAGCTTATGAATTCCGGCGGCAATCCTTTCACCTCGGACGTCAAGCTTGCCGGCGCGGTGGCCTATGGCCAGATCAGCCACAGCGCCAGCGCCTCCATCGCCGCGACCGATCTGCTCAACGGGCCTCCGGCCATCTACACCACAGGCAACGTCGCCGTCATCAGCCGGGTGCTGGACGCCGGCATCAGGAACAATGCCGACTCCAGCACCTGTCTCTTATACACATCTAGATGTGTATAAGAGACAGGATGTGACCAGCGCATCGGCCGCGGCCGGTAATCCGGCTCTTGTCAGCAAGCTGTTGTCGGTGGCGGGATCAGCGAGTCCGGCGTTCCTAGACAAGCTTATGAATTCCGGCGGCAATCCTTTCACCTCGGACGTCAAGCTTGCCGGCGCGGTGGCCTATGGCCAGATCAGCCACAGCGCCAGCGCCTCCATCGCCGCGACCGATCTGCTCAACGGGCCTCCGGCCATCTACACCACAGGCAACGTCGCCGTCATCAGCCGGGTGCTGGACGCCGGCATCAGGAACAATGCCGACTCCAGCACCTGTCTCTTATACACATCTAGATGTGTATAAGAGACAGGATGTGACCAGCGCATCGGCCGCGGCCGGTAATCCGGCTCTTGTCAGCAAGCTGTTGTCGGTGGCGGGATCAGCGAGTCCGGCGTTCCTAGACAAGCTTATGAATTCCGGCGGCAATCCTTTCACCTCGGACGTCAAGCTTGCCGGCGCGGTGGCCTATGGCCAGATCAGCCACAGCGCCAGCGCCTCCATCGCCGCGACCGATCTGCTCAACGGGCCTCCGGCCATCTACACCACAGGCAACGTCGCCGTCATCAGCCGGGTGCTGGACGCCGGCATCAGGAACAATGCCGACTCCAGCACGGCCTCGGAGGAAAAGCCGAGCACGACGTCGTCGCAGGGCGAAGCCCTGGTCTCGGTCGCCGCAGGCGTGTCGATCGGTCGATATACGCACAATTCAAACGCTTATATCGGGTCGGGCACGACTGTTTCCGCCAAGAATATCGGCGTGTCGGCCAGCACCGAAGTGCCGATCACGATCACCTGGCTGACCTACGACAGCCTCGGAACGTGGCTCGGCAAGCTCAACGGCAATCTCGGCGTCGTCAATGAGGTGCTCACCACCTATGCGAATGCGGCGACGGAAGCCAAGGATCTCGGCTTGGCCGGATCGTTCAATTATTTCTCGGTGACCAACACCACCACTGCGTGGGTCGGAACCAACAGCACGCTGATCCAAAGTGGCGGCAGTTCGCCGTGGTCGGTGACGCCTGTCAGTGGCACGACCGTCAATTTCGCAAATGCGGTCACGGTCCAGGCCAACACCTACACGACCAGCATCGACATCGGCGGCAACATCAGTTGGTTCGGTCTCACCGGAAATTCCGGTCAGAACCAGGGCGGCGCGAGCAACGCGACATCTGTGGGGGCCTCGGCCACAGTTGTGAAATACGACAGCGACACCGTCGCCGGCATCGCCGACGGAGCCCATGTGACGTCGTCTGCAGGTGTGGACGTCGAGGCCAAGAACACCAGCCTGGTGATCGCGGTTGGGCCGACGTCCGGCGCGGGCGGCGCCACGGGGATCAATGGCATCGTGGCGTTGCTGATGCTCGACGACACCACGCATGCATCGATCAGCAACAAGGCCGTGATCGATGCATCGTCTGTCACCGTCAATGCGGCGGATGCCTTGTCGACATTCGTGATCGCCGGCGCCGTGGGCGCGTCGCAGAACAATGCGGTCGGCGTTGCTGTCGGCTACAGCAGTCTCACCACCGACACGGCGGCCTATGTCGGCGCCAACAGTTCCGACATCAGCGGCAGCGCCAACGCGGCTGACGATCCCGGCGCAACCGGTTCCTTGTCGGTGGTGGGTTCGCTGCATGCCGATACGTTGAAGATCAATGCGACGACTTACGGCATCGCGACCGCGGCTTCGGTCGCCGCGACGTTGGCGTCGAGCACGCCGAGCATGGGCTCGACGTTTCTGGGCAAATTCCTCAACGTCACCGACATCAGCGCTTACGGTGCCAAGGCCGGTCCCCAAACCGGCCCGCCGCCATCCTTCAGCCTGTCGTTGTCCGGCAGTTCGTCGGTCGTCGTCTCGGCGCTGACCACCAAGGCCTATATTGACGGCGCGACGCTCGATCGTCATTCGGCGACCGGCGGCATGGCGGTCGATGTCCAGGCCGTCAACAACACCATCCTGCAGATCGGCGCCGGTTCKGCCGCGCTTGATTTCGCGACCAATCCCGCAACTCAGAGCGCCGCACTGGCCGGCGCAGTCGCCGTCGGCATCAGCGACAACGCGACCACGGCCTACATCAAGAACACGACGGCGAGCGATGGGGATTCCCTGTCGGTGCTGGCGCTGGCCGGCGGACAATCCACCATCGTCGCACTGGGCCTTGCCATCAACGGATCGGCGAACCAGTCGACCGCGGCGTCGGCCGCGGGCTCGGTCTCGATCGGCGACATCCATGATTCCGTGACGGCCTATGTCAGCGGCTCGACCTTCACGGCCAATACCGCTTCGACCCGCCATCTGGATGACGGCGCCACGATCGCGGCTTATCAGACCACCGACGTCGGCATCGGTGGCGGTGCGCTCTATGGCGGCGGCAAGGGAGGCTTCGGCTTCGCGTTCACCTACGTCAATATCGCCGACCCGAGCGGCGGCAAGGCGGTCAACGCGTACTTCTCCAATTCGTCAGTGACGGATTACTACAATTTCAACCTCTCGGCGGTGGACTCCAGCCGGATTGCCTCCGGTGCGGCTCTTGCCGGCTTTGCGCAAAACGGCCTCGCGGTCTCGCTGGTCGTCAACGAGATCAACCCGACCATCAGCGCGGTGGTCGACGGCGGCACCGGTGGCTTATCGACCATTCGGGTGACGGGCCTGAATGAAACATACACCATCACCGACACCTATTATGTGAACATCAGCGGCAATGTGGCCCCGGTCGATACCGCAGACACGCATTACGTGCTGCAGTATGCGTTCGACCTACCGGTCTTCGGCGGACCGCCGCAGCATATTTCCAATTATCTGGTCACCCACACCTCGATCGGCACCGCGCATGGCGACGTGACGGTAACGACCGGCGGCAATCGCAACGCTACGTTCGACGCCGCGATCATGAGTGCGGCGAACCCCGGCGGGATTGTCGGAACCTCGAAGATCGATTTCAGCGGCGGCGCCGTGCAGGCCACGAATTCGACCGTCGGGGCATCGATCATCAGCGTCGCCGGCGTGATCCAGGGCGGCCAGAACAGCCTCGGCTTCGCCGTCATCGCCAATACGGTCGGCATCACGCAGGTGGCTCAGATTGCCCACAACGTCAATGTGACGGCGACCAATGGCGACGTCATCGTTGCCTCCGACAATGGCGTCAACATTCTGGGCGTCGCGGTGGGCGCAGCCTTGTCCACTGGCAGCTTCGCCGGTCTCGCCTCGAGCTCCATCAACCTGATTTCCAATTCGGTGGTTGCGCGGGTGGGCGACGGTACGGCAACGCCCTCCAACACCTTCATTTCGGCGAAAAACCTCAAGGTTCAAGCGACCGACAATTCCAGCATCCGCGGGGCGGCCGGAACGCTGGCGATCGGCACCGGCAGCGCCGCGGCGGGCCTCTCGATCGTCTATGACAGCGTTGGCAATAACGTTACGGCCGAGATCAGCGGCGCCAAAGTCATCACATCCCAGGATGTCACGGTCATTGCCGCATCCAACGCGGCCATCCTGACGGTTTCGCTCGGTATTGCGCTCGCATCCAGCGTCGGCATCGCGGGCTCGGTCGCGACCAGCATCCTGAATACCAACGTCACCGCCGACATCGCCGGCGGCGCCGATATCAGCGCAACCGGCAATGCCCTGGTTCAGGCCACCAACACCGACACGATCCAGGTCATCGCCGGTGCTGCCGGCGTCGGCGTCAGTGCCGCGGGCGTCGGCATCTCGGTCGTGGTCAATGATGTCGGCGGCAGCACCTCGGCCTATATCAGCGGGAGCGGGACGCAGGTCGATGCGGCCGGCACTGCCAGCAGCACGTTCAATGTCAATGATGGCGTGCTGAACAATGGCGGCTTCAATCTCAGCACCGCCGATAATCCGTCGGCCGCACTGCCCGATCTGAGCGAACAGCAGCATGCGCTGAAGGGATTGGCCGTGGTGGCGAGTTCGCATCAGGCAATCGTGGCCGATGCGGTCACGCTGGGCCTGTCGTTCGAGCCGTTTACCGGCGACGCACTGGCGCTGGTTCCGGTCACCAACCTGATGAGCGGCACGACGGCGGCCTATATCGACAGCGCCAAGATCGATACCCGGCTGACCACGGCGGCCTCCGGTGGCCTTCCGGAGGTTTATGTCAACGCCAGCAGCGAGACCTATAGTCGCAATCTGGTCATCGCAGCCGCCGGCTCGGGCGGCCTGTCGGGGGCGGGAGCTTCGTCGGCGACGCGGCTGGAGCGTACCACCAACGCGTATATGAAGGGTGCGACGGTCGGCGGCACCGTGACTGGCGGCGCTCAGAAGGTGGGCGCCATCACCATCAACGCGGCATCGACCCAGATTTCCTCCAATGTGGTGGTCGGCTTTGCCATTGGCCTGGCCGGCGGCGCCGCCTCGGTTCTGGTCAACACCTTTGCGGCCGATACCGAGGCCTATGCAGATGGCGGCACGCTCAATGGCACCACGCTGGCGGTCAATGCGACCAGCACCAACGGCTACTTCGCTGCGGCCGGCGCCGGCGCGGCCGGCATTGTCGGCGTCGCAGGCGCCTTCGTCGTCGGGATCAGCAACAACACGACGCGCGCCTATATCGGCGACACCGGCCAGACCACCACGCTCAATCTCGCGTCCACCCTGTCGGTGGTCGCGGTGTCCAACAACACCTTCAACAGCTATGCGCTTGGCGGCGCGCTTGGCGGCACCACCGGCGTGGCCGCGATGGGTGATTTCACCGTCATCAACAACACCACCGAAGCCGAACTGATCAAGGTGGCAGATACCCAGGCGGCCGGCACCACCACGGTGACGGCGACGGAGAACATCAATGTCACTCCGACGACGGGCGCCGGCGCGCTGGCGACCATGGGCAATGGCGTCGGCGCCGGCGCCAATGTCGTCCTGCTGAAGAGCCAGGTCGCGGCGACGGTTCTCAACAGCGCGATCAGCACGACGGGAGCCGTCACTGTCGCGGCGACCAGCAACAAGGACATCGATGCGACGACGGTGACGCTGGGCGTCGGCAGCTCGGTCGGTATCGGCGCCGCGACAGGGGTCATCCTGATCGGCTCGACGGCGCCGGGTGATGCATCGAGCCAGTTGGCGGGCACAGTCAGCGCGGTGGACAGCTCCACCAACGGACCGGCGCCCGGCAACGGCATCAAGAGCAATAATGTTCCCGGCAACAACCAGCCGTCCGCCAACAAGCCGGCGGCCTTCAGCATCGCCAGCACGCTCGGCAGCGCCAGCGACGCAGTGACGGCCGAAATTACCGGAGGCTCGACCGCGGGCAGTTCGGTCAGCGTGACGGCGACGGCCAGTATCAGCACCACGAATACCGCGAGCGGCGTGGGGGCAGGCATTGGCGCTGCCGGCGTCGGGGCGGCAGTGGCCTTTACCCGGGTGACCGACACCGTCACGGCATCGCTGACCGGCAATGTGACGACGTCGCAGGCGACCATCAGCGCCACCATGGCGGATGGCTCGGGCGGCCGTGCGGTGAATATCCAGGCCT
>BFBZ01000753.1_pt1 | contig 26502 bp, 21 predicted proteins | sample 1888401 | NCBI WGS metagenome assembly BFBZ01 (sample SAMD00112614, study PRJDB3348) | symbiont metagenome | host: Chara braunii
CCGTGGGGCGGCCCCTGGTGAGATCGGCTGATTGGTTCCGGATGCCCTGTCGTCTGCGCGAGCGATCGCGCAGACGATTTCGTGTTTGCTGCGAGCTGATCGTGATCGCGTGGCAGCCAGAACGCTGAAGGCACGTTGATCTTGCTCAAAGCTGCTCCTCGCTCCCGTGGTCCAATAAGTTCGACACGGGAGAGGAGCCGGAAATGCAAACACCAGTTCAAATCGAATTTGAAGGGATCCGCGTCTCCGCCGAAATCCGGGCTGCCGTTGAGCAACATGTCGCGGAACTGGAGAGCCGCTTCGGCCGGATCACTGCGGCGCGCGTCATGGTCAAAGGTCCGGGTGGCCATCACCAAACCGGCGGTCAATATCTGGTGAGCGTTCGGCTGGCGCTGCCCGACGGTCGGGAAGTCCACGTTGGACGTACCCCGAAGCTGGATGAACGGTACGTCGACTTGACCTTCGCCGTAGACAACGCATTCAAACGCGCGCGTCGACAATTGCAGGACCGGGCGCGACTGATGCGTGGCGATGTCAAGACGCACGAGTCTCAACCGATCGGAACCGTTGCGCGTATCGATCCAAGCGGCCAGTTCGGCTTTCTGGAAGCCACCGACGGCCACGAAGTCTATTTCAACTGCAATAGTGTCGTTGATGGTGGATCAAGCATCGTGCCCGGCGCCCGCGTAAGCTACGTCGAGGAGATCGGAGAGAAAGGACCGCAGGCGAGCACGGTCAGAATGCTCGGGAAACATGGGCTGCGGGCTTAGATCGGCGGCCGAGACGCGAGCGGCGAGCAGGTTTGACGTTGGAGGTAACCGATGATTGGTGATCGCCTGCGTTTGTTCTGTCTTCATGGCACGGAAGGGCTTGGCGAAAAAATCGCTCACGCGCTTGGATGCCGTCTCGCCGCTGTCGAAGAACGCAGCTTCGAGGACGGCGAACACAAGGTGCGGCCGCTGGAAGTTGTCGCCGGCTGCGACGTCTACGTTCTGCATAGCCTCCATGGCGGTCCTGACGAGAGTCCGAACGACAAGCTGTGCCGGCTGCTGTTCCTGGTCGGAGCGTTGAAGGATGCCGGTGCTGCGCGGGTGACGGCGGTCGCACCGTATCTGTGCTATGCGCGAAAGGATCGTCGCACCAAGGCCAATGACCCCGTCACTATCCGTTATCTTGCGACCATGTTCGAGGCGATCGGTGTTGACGCAGTGGTGACTCTCGAAGTTCACAACGAGGCCGCGTTCGAGAACGCGTTCCGTTGCCCATCGGTAGCGCTGAGCACGGCGCCGCTCTTGATCGGCAGGATCAAGGCGATCGCGGCTGATCGGCCGATTGCCGTGGTTTCGCCGGATCTCGGAGGCGGCAAGCGAGCGGACCTGCTTCGCGAGGTTCTTGGGAAAGCGCTCGGCCGTCCGATCGGCAAGGCATTCGTGGAGAAGCATCGCAGCTCCGGCGTCGTTTCGGGCGATTTGTTCGCCGGGGAGGTGGCGAACGCGCTGTGCGTGATCGTGGATGATCTCATCAGCAGCGGTGGAACCCTGGTGCGGGCGGCGAAGGCGGCCCGTGCCCATGGGGCCGAAGAGGTGATAGCTTGCGTGGCGCACGGCCTGTTCATGCCGGGCGCGGCAACGACGCTCGCCGACCCTGCGATCGGCCGCATCATCGCAACCGACAGCGTGCCACCGTTCAGGCTTCCGCCGGGGGCGGTTCGCGATAAGCTCGAGATTGTCTCGGCGGCGCCCCTTCTCGGAGAGACCATTCGTCGGCTGCACCACAACGAGCCGCTGACGGAGCTGCTTCCGTATCAGGATTGATCCCCGCAATTCAAATTCTGGCTCTCGCCGTGAGCTGCCGCTCAAGCTGCGCTGCGTCCGCCTTGGCAAGTTTGAGATAGGTGCGCGCCAGCCGCGGCCATTTTTCCGGCGTCCGTGGATGGGCGTCGGCGAGATGAGCGATGGATAGCCTGGCGCGCAGCATGGCGCGGCCAATCCGATAGAACAAGAACAGTCCGCTGGCCGGGTCATCATCGAGCTGGACGGCCAGATATCGCCGAAGCCTCTCACCGACCCACGGTCCTCCCAGTCGAGCGCATTCCAAGTGCAGGAAGGCAATTTCGTCCAGTGCATCCGACGTCCGCAAGCGGGCATTGAACTCCAGGCAGTCGATGATGGGGAAGGGAGGGCTCAACCAGATATGTTCCGGCCGCAGATCGCCATGGCCGTCGAGGACGAGCCGGTGATGCACCCGCTGCGCCAGTAGATCGGTCCGCTGCCGCAGGAAACGGCATTGCAGGTTGGCGATGCGCTCGATGATGCCGCGGGGCAGGTCGAAGGCCGCCTCGAGCAAACCTCGCCGATCCGCCAGAACTGCCTTTTGCAGGGTCACCATGTAGCTCTCCGGATTGATCATGATCCGGCGCGCATGCGAATAGAAGCGGCTCAGGCGACTTGCCAAACCATCGATCTGGGCCTGGGAGACCTTGCGATCGCGAAGCCCGACTTCGAGCGTTTGGCCTTCGTCGAGCCGGCGCATGACGACGAGCCAATCAACGATGTGTCCGCCTTCTCCGATGGCGTAACCACCCGGCGCAGCCGTCAGCGGCACCACGCCGTGATAGACGTCGGGCGCCAGCCTTCGGTTCAGCGAAACCTCAGCGCGGCAGGCCTCTGCGCGGCGCTCAAGGCTGGAGAAATCGAGATATGGAAAATGAACCGGCTTCTTGAGCTTGTAGACGCGCTCGTCAACCATGAAGACCCAGGACATGTGGGTCTCCCGCGTGATCACAGCGTCGGGCGCCGGGACATAACTGTCCGGCCGGCTGAGAAACGCCACCTTGCGAGCAAGAGCGCTCGCGCTGCCATTCTCAGCGTCCTCGCCCCAGGGTTCATTCTGCCATCCGGGCATATGATGCCTATCGCCAATCGAGGCAGCCGGCAGCTTGATACGGATCAATAGCAGTGGCTGTCCGGCTCATATCCTGCCCCTCTTCCGCATGAGGTCTGCCATGCTGTTCCAGAACCGAACCGATGCCGGCCGGCAACTCGCCGAGGCGCTGCTCAAATACAAGGGGCTGCACCCGGTCGTTCTTGCGCTGCCACGCGGCGGCGTGCCGGTTGCGGCGGAAGTCGCAGCAGCCCTCAATGCGCCACTCGATCTGCTGCTGGTCCGCAAGATCGGGCTGCCGGGGCAGCCGGAGCTCGCAATGGGCGCCATCGCGGATGGTGAGGGCATGACCACCATACGTAACCAGGACGTGATCGAGCTATCCGGCGTCACCTCCGAAGAATTTGAGGTCGTCTGCAGGGAGGAACGTGCTGAGATCGAACGGCGCCGCAAGCGCTATCTGGGCGATCGGGCTCGCGCCGAAGTCAAGGGGCAGGTTGCGATCATCGTCGATGACGGCGTTGCGACAGGCGCAACCACGCTTGCTGCCATCAAGGCTGTTCGGAAGCAGGAACCGAGAGAGCTCGTGCTTGCGGTCCCGGTCGCGCCGCCGGACGCCATCAGGAAATTGCATGCGGAAGTCGATGCCGTCGTCTGTCTGCATGAGCCTCAGGAGTTTGGCGCGATCGGCTATTTCTATCGCGACTTTCATCAGGTCAGCGACGACGAGGTGATTGCCACTTTGAGGCAGTTTCCATCAAGCAGATCCATGCACGCCTCCTGACGAGCCGGCATCTAGTGGTCGTGGGGCAGCGGCTCCCAGCGGTCGCCGACCTTCACGTAGGATCGCTTCACCGCTGCCCAGGCTGTGCGGTGAGCAATCTCTTCCTGCCGTTCGTCTTCCGCATGGGAGGCAAAGGCGTGGTTGAATGCTTCCCGATAGATGTCCTGCGCGTGCGATGGGAGGTGAGCGCGAACAGCAGGGGGAAGATCGATGTTTGTGCGATAGGGCATGGCTCTTGCCTCGGACGCAAACTGCCGCGCCTTGCTCGGGACACCGCGGCGTTTCCAGCAAAAAGGATAGAGGCAACTTGCTTCCGCCTCTTGACCGGCGTCAAATGCGGATGCGCAGACATCGAAGGGATGGCTGACGTCATGTGAGCGCCGAGGACATCGATGGACCCGTTACCGAGCGCGCTGCTAACCGATCTGTATCAGATGACCATGATCGAAGCGTACCTTGAATCGGGCCAGACTGATACAGCCGTATTTGAGTTCTTTGTGCGCAAGCTGCCGCCTCAGCGCAGCTTCCTGATGGCGGCCGGACTGGAGCAGGCGCTCCATTTCCTGCAAAACATACGGTTCTCGCAAGACGAACTCGGCTGGCTTGAGCGAACGGAAAGGTTCAGCAAGTCGTTGATCGACTATCTCGCCAATTTCCGCTTCACCGGCGAGGTTCACGCGATGCCGGAAGGCACCGTGTTCTTTGGCAACGAACCGATCCTTAGGGTTACGGCTCCTTTGCCGGAGGCGCAGCTTGTCGAGACGCGCCTGATCAACATTATGCATTTTCAGACTCTGATTGCCTCCAAGGCCGCGCGCTTGGTCTTACTCGCGCCAGACAAGCTCCTGGTCGATTTTGGCTTGCGTCGCTCCCATGGTGCCGAGGCAGGGCTGCTGGCTGCCCGCGCGAGCTATGTCGCTGGATTCTCCGGCACGGCAACCCTCCTGGCCGAGAAGTCATTCGGCATTCCGACCTATGGCACCATGGCGCATTCGTTTGTTCAATCCTTTGATGACGAAGCTGCAGCATTCGAGGCGTTTGCGCGCGCCAGGCCAGAGAATCTCGTCCTGCTGATCGACACTTATGACACCGAGGCGGCCGCGAGGAAGGTCGTCATGCTGGCGCCCCGATTGAGGGAGCTTGGAATTGCGGTCAGCGCCGTGCGGCTTGACAGCGGGGATCTGTCTGCGCTCGCCAAGAAGGTGCGCTGCATTCTGGATTCCGGCGGACTTAAGGACACCGGCATCTTCGTCAGTGGCGGGATAGAGGAGGGTACCCTGATTGCCTTCGCTCGGGATGCGGCGCCGATCGACGGTATCGGCATCGGCACGGGCCTCGTCACGTCGTCCGATGCGCCAGCACTCGACTGTGCCTATAAGCTGCAGGAGTATGCGGGCTTGCCGCGTCGCAAGCGCTCGACGGGAAAAGCCACCTGGCCCGGCCGCAAGCAGGTTTGGCGCCGGTATGACAGGGATGGTCGTATGCTCGCAGACATTCTTTCCACCGAGGAGGACCAACAAGAGGGGGAAACGCTGATCCAGGCAGTGATGCTCGGCGGACGCCCTATCGCCTCTCAACCTTCACTTCACGACATCCGGGCTCACGCGCGCCGGCAGCTCGATCAGCTGCCTCCGGAGCTGAGAACCTCCAAAGCGGTCGCGCCCTATCCGGTGCAGATTTCAAGCCACCTTGAACAGCTGGCAGCTGTCACCGACCGGATAGGCTCGCGTCCCTGAATTCTGATCTGCATCAAGGGAAGCGGCTCGATCCCTCTCTAGCCTGTCAAGCGACGGAGGTGCATCGATGCCGGTACAGAATGCCGAAATTGCAGAGATGTTCGACCAGACCGCCGAACTTCTCGAGATCAAAGGCGACAATCCGTTTCGTTCGCGGGCCTATCGCAATGCTGCGCGGGTGATTGAACGTCTGCCCAAGAGCATCACCAACCTCTTGAAGGCGGGTGAGGATCTTTCCGAGCTGCCAGGTATCGGCAAGGATCTGGCAGGAAAGATCGAAACGATCGTCGCAACCCATCATTTCGATGTGCTGGACAAGCTCAAGCGTGAACTGCCCGGCGATCTCGGAGAGATCGCGGCACTCCCGGGCTTGGGTCCGAAACGCGTCAAACTGCTCTACGACAAGCTGGGCGTGCGGTCACTCGCGGACCTCAGGCGCGCGGTGAGGTCGGGTCGGCTGAGAGAGCTTCGGGGCTTCGGTGCCAAGAGCGAGGAAAAGCTCACCGCGGCGTTGGCCAAGCCTCGAGCCGAGAGGCGCTTCAGACTATCCGAGGCCGAAGCCGAAGCGGAAGCACTCCTCAGCTATCTGAGGCCAGACGCGACCGATGGAAAGGTGATCGTCGCCGGAAGCTACCGTCGCAGGCGCGATACCGTCGGTGATCTTGATATCTTGATGGTGGCACGTGACGGCCACGCCGCCGGCGGGAGACTCTCTCGATACGACAATGTCGCCAATGTGCTCGCTCATGGCGATACGCGGACGGCAGTGGTGCTGCGCTCCGGGCTGCACGTCGACCTGCGCGTTGTTCCTGAGGCCAGCTACGGCGCCGCGCTGATGTATTTCACCGGATCCAAGGCGCACAACATCTCCTTGCGCGGACTCGCTAACGATCACGGCTGGAAGCTGAACGAATATGGCCTGTTCGCCGGCAAGCGGCGCATCGCCGGAGCAACCGAGGAGGAGATCTATGGCAAGCTCGGGCTGCCCCTGATTCCGCCCGAGATGCGCGAGGATCGCGGCGAGATCGCGCTCGCAAAAGCAAAAAAGCTCCCGAAACTGATTACGCTGTCCGATATTCGAGGCGACCTGCACGTCCATTCCAAATGGACCGACGGCACCGCCGCGATCGCCGAGATGGCGACGGCCGCCAAGGCAAGAGGCTATGCCTATATGGCTCTGACCGACCATAGCCAACATGTCACTGTCGCCCATGGTCTCGATGCCGGACGTCTGTCGCGTCAGATCGACGAGATCGGCCGTTTGAACGACCGGCTGGATGGATTTACGGTGCTTAAAGGCGCCGAGGTCGATATTCTGGCGGACGGACGCCTTGATCTGCCTGACAAGATCCTGTCGCGGCTCGATCTGGTCGTTGCTTCCGTTCACTACAAGTTCGAGCTCTCGCGCAAGATGCAGACCGAGCGCATCATCCGGGCGATGGACAATCGCCATGTCTCGATTATCGGTCATCCGACCGGACGGTTGATCGGGGACCGCGAGCCTTACGAGATCGACATGGAAGCCGTCATTGCGGCGGCGGGCGAGCGCGGCTGTCATCTCGAGCTCAACGCCGACCCGGACCGGCTCGATCTCAACGATATCCATGTTCATGCCGCCAAGTCCGCGGGCGTCAAGCTGGCGATCTCGACGGACGCACATTCGACGGCTGGATTCGCCAACATGCGTTTCGGCGTCGATCAGGCGCGCCGAGGCTGGCTCGAAGCCGCAGACGTCATCAACACTCAACCGTTGTCGCGGGCGAAGAAAATGCTGAAGCGCTAGCCGGATTGTTTGATCCTTCGCAACGTTGCGCACGCGATGTTGCGTTCTCTTAGGCAACAGCACAGGAGGGGTGAAATGAGCTTCGAGAAGAAGATCGGCACGGTTGCGACCGCGGCTGTCCTGACCCTCGCGCTGCTTGCACCGACGGGTGCCGACGCTCGCAACGGGCGCATTGCCGCGGGAATCGTCGGCGGCCTGGCTGCCGGCGCGCTGTTCGGCGCGGCCCTCGGCGGCGGCTATTGGGGGCCGTATCCCTATTACGGCTATCCGGGGCCAGTCTATTACTACCCACCGGCACAGTATTGGGGGCCAGGACCGTTCTGGGGACCGTACGGATACGGCGACTGCTATGTCCGAGCTGTCCGGCACAGGCGGCATGTGCATTACGTGCGGGTTTGCTATTAAATCCGCTTGCACTTGAGCAACGGGCGGGGCTGTTAGATTGCCGCGGAGAGCCAGACGCATGTCGGGGCGTTTCAAGTTTCGGGCTCTGGGCCTCTTCGTCGGACTGCTCTCGTGTTGGCCGACAAACGTGGACGCCGCGAACCTCAGCAAGGCAGCGCAACGAGGCAGGACCATCCTGCAGGAAAGATGCGGGCGCTGTCATGCGATCAAATCGGTTGGCGAAAGCCCGCTCGAGAATGCTCCGCCGATGCGCGATATCTACGCCCGGTTCAATCGGCGCGAGTTGCAGGCGGAGCTGTCGGAAGGCATGGTGTCGAAGCACAGGGACATGCCGCAAATCGAATTTTCCGACGAGGACGTGTACGCGATCATGAGCTACCTCTACATTCTTGCAGTCAGGAAATGAATGCTCGCGTGCTCAGGAAAGCGCTGATCCCTGCACATCGAAGCTCACTTGGGAAGCTCACTTGGCCGGCTGCGCGGTCCATTCGACGGTCCGGCGGCATCGCCGCTGGTCTGGCGACACGCGATTGGGCCGGTACGAAGGCGTCCCGTCGCTGAGTGCGCGGCGGACGTGCCGGGCGGAGCCAGATGACCGGATTACGATTTCAATTCGCGGATCTGCACCGGCAGATGGTGCATCAGTTTCTCAAATTCACCCGGATCGAGCTTCTCCCATGCGATCTCGAACACCCCGCGAATGACGGTCAGCGGCGCGATGGGAAATTGCTGGGGCAGCTCCATTGCGACGTGATCCGCGAAGTCGCTGGCATGTCGCTCCTTGGTCGGCGTTCCCGCCGCGTGCCAGTTCTCGTAGTAGATCCCGCGCAGGAGGATCGGCAGCTGGGCGCCAAGCTTGATCGCCACCTCCGGAGGTACGCGATCGCGCAACGCATGCAGAACAGCCCGGAGCGCGTTGTAGGCCTGTTGACGACTACCGAGATCCAGCTTCTCCTCGATCGCCTTGAGCCAGAGATTGGTCTCCTGAATGGTGTGATCCAGCGCGGTGACGCCTGTTACGCTCATGATGCGTTCTCCTAGATTGGCCACAATAGAGGCATCCCGGATCGACGGCGTCTCCGCAATCACGTCCGTTGTCATGATCGGTGAGCACGGATGCCGGCCTCGATTCAATGCGACAGCAGGGTCGGGATCGTCATCGTTCTCAGCATTTCATGGGTGACGCCGCCGAAAATGCCTTCCCGCAGGCGGGAATGCCCATATGCCCCCATCACCAGCATGTCGAGACTTTCGTCGGCGGCCAGGGACAGGATGGACGGCTGAATTTCGGAATGCTCTGCCGTCAGCTCGAGCAGCGTTGTCGTAAGTCCGGCGCGAGCCATGTGTTCAGTCAATTTCCGCGCTGAGGCCTCGGTGGGAGCAACCTGCGCCTCATTGATCGAAATCGTGACCAGCGCTTCTGCTTGAGAAAGAAACGGTCTTGCGTCCTTGAAAGCGCGGGCGGCAAGGCGGCTTCCATCCCAGCAGATGCCGATACGGTTGGCCCTGAAGGGGCCGCGGAAGATATGCGGCACGAACAGGACGGGTCCGCCCGCCTGGAGCAGGATCTCCGTCGCAGTCCTAGTGTCGTAGCTGTCCTGTGTTGCGTCCGTCTGCAGGACCACCGTCAGTCCATAGAGCCTGGCCGCAGCGCCGAGCGCGGACGCGGCTTCACCGGGCAGGTCCTCGACCGAGCGGCTTGCGTGAGAGATGTTCGCATTCCGGGCTTCCGTCTCGAAAATGGCGAGTGCAGCCGCACTGCGTTGGGCGGCGCGTTGCCGCTCCATTTCGAAGATCTCTGAAGCGGCGACTGCTGCGCCCGCGCCTCCATCGACCACATACGCGCTACTGGGCGGGATGTATCCGACTGCAATCGCATCGAGATGGGCGTCGAACCGGGCAGCCAACGAGACGGCGGCATCGACGACAGGCTGCGGTGGCTGCTCGGTCGGAATATACACGAGAATGTCGTTGATATTGATCACGACGACCTCCCTCCGGGACCCAATCCATACTCTCCGTCGGATGAAGCGGCATGTTGACTTGAATCAACAGTCAATGGCCGGCCGTCACCAGCCGGTCCGCCGCAAAGTTGTGCTCCGCTCGGGGGAGGGGGCACGGCCCCGTTTCGTGGTCTAGCGTCACACCGGAATTTCGGGTTCCGCTAACCGTTCGCGCTTTGGCTCCGCGATTTCGGTCATCGTCGCCTCGGTGAGCAGGAGGATGCCGGCAACCGACACCGCGTTCTCGAGGGCTGTCCGAACGACCTTCGCGGGATCGACAATGCCGGCCTCGACGAGATCGACATATTGCTTGCGCGCGGCGTCAAAACCGAAATTGCCGACGCCACTCAGCATGCGCGCCACGACCACGCCGCCATCCGTTGCCGAGTTCTCCGCGATCTGGCGAGCGGGGGCCTCAAGCGCGCGCTTCAAGATCTGTACACCGGTCTTTTCGTCGCCTTCGCAGAGTGCTTCCTCCTTGCCGACGGCTTCGATGCATCGAAGCAAGGCAAGCCCGCCGCCCGGAACGATACCTTCTGCAACGGCCGCCTTCGTCGAACTGATGGCGTCGTCAAGCGCCTCTTTTCGTGATTTCATCTCAGCTTCAGTCGGCGCTCCGACACGGATAACGGCAACCCCGCCCGACAGCTTGGCGAGCCGCTCCTCAAGCTTTTCCTTGTCGTACTCGCTGGTCGTTTTCTCGATCTCGCGGCGGAGTTGTTGCAGCCGCGCATCGATCTGGCTGCGTTCGCCCTTGCTGCCGATCAGCGTGGTGTTTTCCTTGTCGGCAACTACACGGGCGACATGTCCCAACTGCTGCAAAGTGGCGTTTTCAAGCTTCGAACCAAGATCGTCGGAGATGACCTGGGCGCCGGTGAGGATTGCAATATCCTGCAACATCGCCTTGCGTCGCTCACCAAAACCGGGCGCCTTGACGGCGCAGCCTTTGAGCACGCCGCGAAGCTGATTGACGATGAGCGTGGCCAACGCCTCGCCTTCAATGTCTTCGGCGATGATCAGGAGCGGTTGTGCCGATTTTGCGATCTGTTCGAGCAGCGGAATGATGTCGCGCAGGGCGCTGATCTTGTGGTCGCACAACAGGATGAATGGCTCTTCGAGAACCGCTTCCATGCGATCGGCATCGGTCACGAAGTAGGGCGACAGGAAGCCGCGGTCGAATTTCATCCCTTCCACCACGTCGAGCGACGTTTCGGTGGTCTTGGATTCCTCCACCGAGATCACTCCATCGCTCCCGACTTTCTCGAGCGCATCGGCGACCAGCGCGCCAATCGATGGATCGTTGTGAGCCGAGATGGTGGCGACCTGAGCTCTTTCCGCCTTTGTCTTGACGGGGCGCGCCATGGCATGGAGGGCCGCTATCGTCGCGTGAGCAGCGCGGTCGAGGCCCCGTTTCAGATCGATGGCACTGGCGCCGGCGACCACGTTCCTGACGCCGTCGGCAAGAATCGCATGTGCCAGGATCGTCGAAGTGCTTGTTCCGTCGCCAACGAGATCGCCGGTCTTCTCCGCGGCCTGGCGCAGCACCTGCGCTCCGAGATTCTCCTCCGGATCCTTGAGGTCAAATTCCTTGGCGATCGTGACGCCGTCGTTGCATACGATCGGGGTGCCCCAGCTCTTCTGGATCAACACTGATTTTGATTTGGGGCCGAGCGTCACGCGCACGGCGTCCGCAAGCAGCGAGGCTCCGCGCAGGATCTTTTCACGGGCCGCGGAATGAAACAGCACCTGCTTGTGAGGCATCAATCGCTCCTCAGAAGGACGGCTTTCATCAGATCAAGATAGAAGTGACGCCGTTTTGGACGCTTGATCCTGATCAAGCCTAGGCCTGGGAGCAACTCGCCGGTCGGATGCCGAGTGGTCTTGCATTGCCTACCGAGCAAGCCTACGCTGTTGCAAGCTTTAGTAGAAAACAGCTTTGCTGCGGTAACGCGCCGCGCAGCTTGCGCTGCGAAATTCATTGGGAGCGGGACGTGCGCTCTATTCCAATTCCTCGGCTCAATGGGGCTTTTTGGACCATCGTCCTTCAACTGATGGCCTGCTTGCTTCCCGGCCTCACCTGGGCCGATGCTCCCGGCAAGCCGGCGTTGACGGTTATTCTCGCGCGCAATGAAATCCTCGCCGGCCAGACGATGGGCTTCAGCATATGGATCGAGAATGCGACCGAAGCCAGGATCATGGACGCGGGTCTTAGCTTGTTTGGTCCTCCTTCTTTGAAGATCGGAAGCCTCGGGCCAGACGGCACATGCGACGTGAAAGACACCATCGGTCTCGGCACCGTTGAGCCCGGTTCGACTTTGGTGCGCAGCAGAATGTGCCTCAAAGCCGATTCCAGCATCGCAGAGCGGGACGAGAACCTGGCGTTCAGTGTCAGTTATTCGCTCCAAAACGTGAAGGACAACAAAACGATCGCCGGCGCATCTGTTGCGGAAAAGAAGATGAGCATCGGTCTTTTCGGGACTGAGAGCGTGGGCGGTGTTTCGCTCCGCCTCGCGTCGTACGTCATTCCCGGCACGTTCTTCTTGATGATTTTGCGGCTATTCGCCCCCAAGGAGTCAAGAGTTGAACTGGGCGCGACCGAGTCCGTTACACTCAGCATCTTTATCTCGACTCTTTTGTTCCTTGGGACGGCGTACCTCATTCCTTCCTTGCAGCTGCATTTTGCGGGGATCGGATCGACTGTGAGCGCGATCGCGTTTCTCGCGCTGTGTGGCGCTGCAATTGTGCTTGGCGGAATCTTGGCTGCCGTCTTGCAAGGTATTTCGATGATCGGCGCCCGGGAGCGCAACGCGCGCATTGTCCAGGAAACCGACAGGGTCGGCCCGATCATTCAGAAAGCCGTGCGTGCGGCCGGGGGCAAGCTCGATCCGGTTATGATGATCGCGGATGGCAAGCAATATTTCGGCTCGCTTGTCGTGCCTGCAAGCAATGGCGGCAGGATTTTGCTCGGCTGGTTTCAGCTCAAGGCGCCTGATGCGAAGTGCCGATCGGAAATGAAAGAATGGTTCGATAAAGACGAGTTCATCAAACCCATTGATGCAGCAGCCCGATGGGGAGTCGAACCGACCATGTTCGACCCGATCAAGGAATCAAGAGCCGGCAATCTTGAGCCGACCGAATTTCTCTGGATGTACTTTGACGAAAAGGCAGCGCGGTTGCCGGCCGGGCGCGAGGATCTTGCACAAATGAAACCGCTCACCTTAACCTGAAGAGCCGGCCGGGACCGGCCTTGCGGCCGGTCCCAGGAGATCGCTGCCGCCTTGCTCGCCTGGTCGGTAAGCACTGGCGACATATTTGGGCAGTCGCCCAGCTGTACAGCTCGTTGAGAATAGCGCGCAAAGCGCGAGAAGACAATGGTTTGCGGATGACCGGCGAAGCGAGATGCCGGGGATGCTGCGCTTGTGAGGAAATCGATCTTGTGAGGAAATCGATAATGGCGCGCGCTGTCTATTGTGTTTTTGACGTTCACCTCTGGTCGCAGCCGTTCGTTGCGGCCGATTTTGATCCACGGGTTCACTTCCTTTGGTCCTCTCGTGATTATCGCGAGATGCGCAGCCAGGGGGCCAAGATCGAGCTCGCGAACCTTGTCCTTCTTCCACTGAATGATGAATTCGACCTGCGCCGGAATCACTTCTGGCCGCGCTATCAGGCGGTCGCTAGCAATATCCCGGGGACCATAACCTCGTTTGGAGATGCCTGCGATCTCGTGTGGCCTCTACGCTGCAGGCCCAAGAATCTCGACTTAACGCTGAACGAGGCCGTGTGGCACACGACGGGGAAAGTGCGGTCAACCATCTGGCTGTGGCCGTTCGGCTGGTCTTCCACGCTCGAGATCGACCTGCCTGCAGACGATGAATTTGACGGCCTGCTGGATATTGGAATCGCGTTGCGTGAGAAAGACCCGGCGCCTTTGCTCTTGAAGGGGAAGGCGGTCGGGGTATCAGGCGCGCTCGCTCATCTCTCCCAACTCGTCAGGCAGGATCTGTGCACGCCGGCCGCACAGGGAAAGGCGATGGAAACGACCCGCCTTCCGCGCTACGTAGTCTGCGCGCTTGAACTGTCGAAAGGATTTCAGATCCGTGAGAACATTCCTGTAGCGGATCAGATGCTGCTGATCGGGGCCGTGCGTGGACAGGAGCTCGACCTTGCCAAGTTTCTCAGCAATCGTCCGCTATTTACTCGGCTCGGCTACGGCAATTTTGCCGTTACAGATTTCGATGCGGGGACCGCAATCGTGCAGCGGCATTGGCAGGACCGGCCGGGCACAAAGCTCGAAAGCAATCATTGCTTCTACGTCAATACACGGAACTTTTTCTCGATTTTTCTGACACTTCACCGAATGATCGCCTACATCACCGTGAAATCAAAGGACGATGCAAGGGCGGTGGCGGCCGCATCGGTGCTTGCGTCGTTACCTATCGAGTACCAGAACAAGCTCTGCTCGGATTTCGCAGCCAACTACGCGCCGCTGCACGGCGTTCCTGTTGCCGGCAATAAGAGTCCCGCTGGGCCAGCTTCTTGAGGCAACCGTATGCAGTATCGATCCGCTGATCGTTCAGTGGATCGCAGGTTGAAGTGCAGGGACATACGAAGCGGTCTTGCGCGAGGTGCGCCGCCGGGTGCCGCGCTCACAGGTGCATCGCAGGCCTTGCGGCGCATGCGGCGGGCTCAACACGTCAATCGGCACCAGGTGCGCCTCGGAACACGTCCAAGACATCGTTCCACATTGCCGGCGTCATTTCCATCTCGTGGCGCACGTCAGGATAGAGCCTGAAGTGCGCGTCCAGCCCGGCAGCGTGGTACAGCTGCCGTGCGGGCCAACCAGCTTAACGACCGGCTCTGCGTCCTCGCCGCACGTGAAGCCAACCGTGCCATACAGACGCGTGCGGCTGTCAGGGCTGTTGCCGAAGGAGGGGAAGATCTCGCCGCACACGCTGCGCCACACGGCGGCGACGTGGCTCATGCAGCGGCACGCTATCCGGGGCAGGTCTCAGGCCTTCTCGGAATGTCGGTCAAGGTGCTGCTCGACACCTTCGGCCATCATCATCCCGGACTGCATGCGCGAGGCCGCGGCCGCGATTACCTCGAGGGATCGCAAGCAGAACGTATCGGTGGTCGAAACGGTGGTTCACCTCGAAAAACACTTGGCGCGTGAGCCGTAAACTCTTGAGCTCATTGGTGGGCCCGGCAGGACTCGAACCTGCAACCAGACCGTTATGAGCGGCAGAAGATCAATCGGCTCCGTTGATCTTGCTGCGTTTTCATGCCGGATGGATCGCGTTCGTTGTGTTTTGTCCTCGTTGTTTCTGGTGCGAAACTGGTGCGGTGCCCGGGAAGGCCCAAGCAAGCCAGATCATTCTTGACTGCTGATTCTTAATCAGCGGGTCCTAGATCCGATGCTTCGCGACTCACTCTCCAGCGAGGTTACCCGTCAGCTCAAAAGAGGCTGTGTTGCGCCGGTGCGACCGGGTGTCATCTGCGCTTTAAATCCGCGCTTCACTATCGGGCTCTCAAGTAAAAGGCGAGCGACATGGCCGATATCACCCTCAACCAAGCCGTCGGAGACGAACGGCCGATCGAGCCGGCCGGACGGCCGAACCTGGACAAGGGCTTCAACCCACTGACCCTGATTTTCTTCCTCGGCATTCTTGCCGCGGGACTGCTGTTCGTGGCCTACAGCATCTATCTCGACGTCGACGCCACGGGCGTCAAGGTGACTACATACCTTCCTTATATGCTGCTGTTCGTCGCGCTGCTGATTGCGCTCGGCTTCGAATTCGTCAATGGCTTCCATGACACTGCCAAGGCGGTGGACGCTGTGATCTATACTCATTCGCTGCCGGCCGAGTTTGCCGTGACGTGGTCCGGCTTCTTCAACTTCCTCGGCGTGCTGCTCTCGATCGGCGCGGTGGCGTTCGGCATCGTCTCGCTGCTGCCGGTCGAGCTGATCCTCCAGGTCGGGTCGAGCGCCGGCTTCGCTATGGTGTTCGCGTTGCTGATCGCAGCCATCCTGTGGAATCTCGGTACCTGGTATTTTGGCCTGCCGGCCTCGTCCTCGCATACGCTGATCGGATCGATCATCGGCGTCGGCATCGCGAATGCGCTGCTGCGCGGCCGCGACGGCACCTCCGGGGTGGACTGGAGCAAGGCGATCGAAATCGGTTATGCGCTGCTGCTGTCGCCGCTGGTCGGCTTCATCTGCGCCGCGGCGCTTCTCTATCTGCTCAAATTCCTCGTTCATAACCCGGCGCTCTACGCCGCCCCGGAGGGCCCGAAGGCGCCGCCATTGTGGATCCGCGGCCTGCTGATCCTGACGTGCACGGGCGTCAGCTTTGCTCACGGTTCAAACGACGGTCAGAAGGGCATGGGCCTGATCATGCTGATCCTGATCGGCACGGTTCCGACAGCCTATGCGCTGAACCGCACGCTGCCGGAGTCGTAGATCGCCAAATTCCAGGAGACCTCGCAGGCCGCCTCCAAGGTGGTCGCGGCGAAGGCGCCGGTTACAACGTGATCGGTGATCCGCGTCCCGCGGTGACGCTCTACGTCTCCCAGCGCAAGATCAATGAGGGTACCTATCCCTCGCTCGCCGTGCTGGTTAAGGATGTCGGCGACCAGGTGCAGACCTATGGCTCGTTGAACAAGGTGCCTGCTGACGCCGTCGGTAATACCCGCAACGACATGTACCTGACCTCCGAGGCGACCCGCTTCCTGATGAAGGACAAGGAGAACGATCTCAACAAAGACGAGATCGGGACCCTCAACGCGTACAAGGCCTCGCTCGACAGCGTCACCAAGTTCATCCCGACCTGGGTCAAGATCGCGGTCGCGATCGCGCTGGGGCTCGGCACCATGATCGGCTGGAAGCGCATCGTGATCACGGTCGGCGAGAAGATCGGTAAGTCGCATCTGACCTATGCGCAGGGTGCCTCGGCCGAGCTGGTCGCCGCTGCCACGATCGGCGCTGCCGACGTGTTCGGTCTGCCGGTCTCCACCACGCACGTGCTGTCGTCCGGCGTGGCCGGCACGATGGCGGCCAACGGCTCCGGGCTTCAGATGTCGACCGTGCGCAACATGTTGATGGCTTGGGTGCTGACGCTGCCCGCCGCGATCCTGCTCTCGGGATCGCTCTACGTGATCTTCAGCCGGATATTCTGAAGATGTGCGCTGACAGAGCGGCCCTCGCTGCTGTGACCGTGCCGCCTCTCGAAGGACTGGTGTGGGCCTTCCGCTTCACGGCGGATGGCGCACCCCAGGCGCTGGGCCACGACGTCCCGCTGCATCTCGACCATGAAGGGTGGTATTGGCTGCATTTCAATCTGGCCGATGCGCGGGCGTTGCACTGGCTGGCCAATGCTGAGCCGTCGCCGGCTGTCCGGGCGCTGCTGCTGTCGAAGGAGACCTATCAACAGTTGCACGGATCCGACGCATGCGTGCACGGCGTGATCGCCGACCTGGCGCGCGATATCGGCGGATCCACCGAAGAGGCGGGATTGCTGCGCTTTGCGATGACCGAGCGTCTGCTCATCAGCGGACGTCATCAGGCACCGCATGCGGTCGACGTGACGCGACGTGCGATCGAAGGCGGTCAGCGGGTTCAGAGTGCAGCCGTGCTGTTCGAGCAGATCGTCGAAAACGTCGCCGAAGCCATGGAGCGCATCATCGAATATGTGATGCATCCAGGTGGCGGAAGGCTCAATCCCAACAATCCAACGCAGACTCGGCGAATTCCAGATGCGATCGTATTCGGCCTGCGCACGACCACGACGTTCTGAACAGGCAATACATCCTCATGGCCAAGCCGCGGATGCCGCGCGCTCGATTTCGAGTGTGACAATTTCATGAATGATCCAGCGCAAGACCTTTGTGGTCGATGGCTGTTACGAAGCGCTTCATCAGACTGCGACATCAGCCCATGAAGACAGACATCGTCAAAGAGCTCGGACAGCCCGACATCCTGTTGCCGCAACTGGTTGCGGAAGGCTTGGCGGCGAACGATCGCATCAAGCTCCGTCTCAGTGCGCTGCAGGCGGCGGCACAACATGCAAAGCAACCGCGCGGCAACGTGCCTGATCTCACGATGGAGAGTCGCGCCGCCGGAATTGCGCCTGCCGCGCTGGTCACGCTGATCAGCGGAGCTCATCTCGCCGGCGACGACAAGGTCGTTGCACCGGGACTGGCGCCTTTGCTGAAGAGCATCGAGGGCGATATCGTCGCGATGATCAGCGCGGCGGCCGCTGGCGATCCGGCCGAAGGCCAACACTTCGAAAAGCGCCTGGCTTCGATCCGCAGCGCCGGTCATCTCGACGCGACGCCGGAAATCGAGATCGCCCGCATTGGTCGTCTTACGGGCGTGGACCATGAAGGGCCGGACAGCCTCCATCGGCTGGTGATGGATCTGCACAAAGCTTTGAACGGTCTGGCCGCAAGTCAGTCAGAGGCGGTCATCGCGGGGGCCCATGTGTTCGGCATCCAGGACTCCGATCGCGCTCCGATCGCGAGTTTCATGCGTGGCCTCAACGAGACACGACCGCTCAAGTTCAACCATCCTGGGCTGGATGCGACCGCGATACGGGCGGGCGATCGCCTGGTGATTCAGAACGACATCGGCACCACCGATGCCCATGTGATCGTCATCGTCGTAACGGCAAGTACTGTCACGATCACCTATACCGACATTCATCTTGCGCGCGCGAAATTCTTCGTGTCGCTGTTCGATGGTCGGCCGCTGAAATGGAGCGGGTTGGACAAGCATGCCGCCGCCGGACTCGAGGACGACGGGACCTTCTATCTCATCACCGGATCCTACGAGTATGGCAGGCCTGATGATCGAGACGAATTGCTCGCCGTCATCGGTGCGTCGCTGGTGTTCTTGATCGACTGGAACAAAGCCCGCAAGCTGCTGCGCAGCTGGGTCGCGAAGAACGATGCGGTACGGATCCTGGAGTGGGCGGCTCGCCAGCGGATCGGCCACCGCGGCTTCCTGGAACTCGGCGGCTACGAACTGCTCGGTGCAGCCGTTCGTAGCGCGGCTCCCACGCGCATCGGCTTCGGCGAGAGGCTCGATCAGGTGCTGGGACGGGACGGCGCGGTCAGCTTCCTCAAGACGGCATTGCAGATTTCGACCGAGGCTCTGCTTGGAGGTCAGTCCTCGCGGCTGGCGCGTGACCGGATCGGCGCCGACCTCGTCAGGCATCTCGATCGCGTCGATAGCGCACTGCTTGCCATGGTACTCCGACAGATCGGCCTATCGCGCGATGTCGCTGCGCTCGTTCTGCAATCCTTGTCCATGATTGATCCGGATCCGGTCGCAGTCAGACAGCTAGCGGAACGGGCTGGCCGGATCGAGCGCAAGGCCGACAAGATCGCCATCGAAGCGCGTGCTGAAATTGCACGGCTCAATGCGAAGCCAGTCATCGGCGAGCTCGTTGATCGCATCGAGCAGACGATCGACGAGCTGGAACAAGCCGCGTTCATCGCGTCTTTGGCGCCGGGGCCGATGAAGCCGGAGATCAGATCCGCGCTGGGAAGTCTGGCCTCCATCACCGTCACTGCAACTGAGCAGGCGGCGTCTGGACTGGCTGCCGCCGCAGAGGTCCAGGAAGGCCGCCGCGCGGATTCGGAGGATGCGCTTGCGGCCGTTGCCCGGCTGATGGATGCGGAGCATGAGGCCGATGCCAGGGAGCGCGAGATCACCGCGAGCGTGTTCTCCGGCGGGCTCGACGTCGCCGCATCGCTGGCTGCGCTGGAGCTCGCGCGAGCGATCGAGCGCGCAACCGATTGTCTGGCGGGCTTCGGCCACCTGCTGCGACGCTACACGATGAGTGACCTCTCGGCTTGAGGAATGATGTGATGATGATCGTACGGATCGGTGATGGCCGACGTGAGCTGCCCACGGCGGAAGACATCGGCGCAAAAGCGGCCAATCTCGCCAGAATGGCGGCGCTGGACTTGCCGGTTCCGCCTGCCTTCGTGCTGCCCGTGCAACTTTGCGCGGACGTGGTGGCCGGGAAGGGCCACGCAACGCGCCAACTGGTCGAAGGACTGAAGGAGGGGATCGCCTTTCTCGAGCAGACGACCGGAAAATCGTTCGGCTGCTCCCGCAACCCGCTGCTCGTCTCGGTCCGCTCTGGCGCCGCGCGGTCGATGCCCGGCATGCTGGACACTGTTCTCAACGTCGGCTGTACGTCCCGCGCCGTGCGCGGTCTCATTCGCGCGACCGGACGGCTCCGCCTGGCATGGGACTGCAGGCGGCGCCTGCTCGAGAGCTACGCCGAAACGGTCCTCGGGATCGATCCCGCTCCGCTGGCCGAGCGTCTGAACCAGATGATTGCTGCCGAACGCGTCAGCAACGATCGCGAGCTGGACAGCGAGGCGCTCGAGCGCCTGGCTTCCGATGAGCGCAAGCTCTTGGAAGATTTCGACGACGACGGCTGGCTGGAGGATGCCGCGCTCCAGCTGGAACGTTCGGCACGAGCCGTCTATCGATCCTGGACCAGCGAGCGGGCACAGACCTATCGCGGCCTGCAGGGGATGGAGCATCTGAAGGGCACTGCCGTCACCGTGCAAGCCATGGTCTTCGGTAATGGCGGCACGTCGTCCGGTGCGGGTGTCGCATTCTCGCGCGATCCCTCGACAGGAGCGCGCGAGCCGGTGATCGACGTGCTGTTCGATTCGCAGGGTGAGGACGTCGTGTCCGGCCGACGGACGCCGGAGACGGAGGCGGCTCTCGTGCGGGCGCTGCCGGCGGTGGCGGAGCAATTGCGCGCCACGCTCAAGCGGCTCGAGGGCGAATTTCGCGATGTGCAGGACGTGGAGTTCACGATCGAGGAAGGCCGGCTGTGGATCCTGCAGACACGAGCAGCGAAGCGCACCCCGTATGCTGCGACCCGCATTGCGGTCGATCTGGTGCATGAAGGGCTGACCACGCGCGCGGAGGCGATCGGAAGGATCGAAGGTATCGACCTCACCGCGCTCACGGAGACCTCGCTTGTCGCAACCGGGCAGCCCGCAGCCGTCGGAATTCCGGCGTCGAGCGGCGTCGCAACCGGACGAGTTGCATTCGACAGCGCTTCCGCAGAGCGGCTCGCGGCATCGGGCGATCCAGTCATCCTGATGCGTCATGACACCAGCACCGCTGACGTCGCCGGTTTTGATGCCGCCGCCGGGATCGTCACCGCCGTGGGTGCTCGCACCGCACATGCGTCGCTGGTCGCCCGACAGATGGGCAAACCATGCGTGGTCGGGTGTGGCGCGATCCGGGTTGATGGCGAAGCTCGTCAGGCGCGCATTGGTGAAGCGGTCATTTCCGCAGGTGATTGGATCACCGTCGACGGCAATGCAGGCTGCATCTATCTCGGTCGCTGCGAAATCGTCGCGCGGCGGCCTGAAGCCGAACTCGCGGAGCTGGCGAGCTGGCGCAGCTTGCAGGATTCCGAGTTTGACGGAGCGAACGTGGTCGCGGCGGCACCGGCTGCCTGATCGGCGGCAGCCTTTGCGGCAGAACTTTCGGACGGAGCACAAGGAAAAGCGGACGGTCTCGAATGCCCGTCATATCTCCGTGTTAAGCTCATAACTCGGTCATGGTCTAACATTAGCCTGCAGGTGTTCCAGAGCGTTCGATGGGGAGGGAGCGTCACCATCAAATTGCGGCTGTGTCGGCCAGGAGCGGCGTGCTGCATCGTACCGTCTTGCCGCTGCTGGTCGCCATGGCGTTCATGCTCGTCAATGCGGCGGCGAGTTTGGCTGTCGAAGCCGGCAGCCCAGGCGACGAGCAGCCCCGCTTCTTTACAATTCCAGCGCAGCCACTTGCGGCGGCGCTACAGGCCTTCGGCCAGACGGCTGGAGTTCAATTGCTCTATGAAAGCAGGTCGGCTGAAGGACGACAGTCCGCGGCGATCGACGGACTCTATACCTCCCGTGAGGCCTTGATCAGGCTCCTGGCGGGCACCGATCTCAAAATCCAATACAGCCGCCCTGGAGCGGTGACGCTGATGCTTGATGCTCCGACCGGTTCCGATGGTGTCACGCCACGATTTGGCGCGGATCTGTCGCTCGGAACGCTGCACGTCCGGGGCGAAGCGGCGAGCACGTCACACTCGCAGGAGTTCAGTGACTCGGTGCGGAGGGATGTCCATAACGCGCTGCGCAGCAACCCCCGGACGCGCGACGGCAACTATCGCGCGGTCGTGAACCTGTGGATCAACAACGAGCGCACCATCGAGCAGGTCGAGGTGGCCGCCACATCCGGCGATCCGGCGCGGGATACATCCTTGATCGCGGCATTGCGTGGGCTCACCATGAGTCGCCCACAACCGCCCGGAACGGCGCAGCCGGTCCGTGTCGGCGTCAGTGTCCGGACGTACTGACGTTTCGGTTCTCGCTTGGTCGACCGTCCCGCCGTGGACGTTGGCGGCGGTCATGCGCTCAGGTTGCGTTATTCGACTGGATCGCGCATCCGGCCGGCACGCGGCGTCGACATTCCGCCGATCGCGACCGAAACTCTTTCGGTGCCGGTCCCGATCAATCGTCTGTTTACCAGTGAACCGACCCACAGCGGCGCGCGTCCCGGACGCGCGCTTGGAGGTGAGGTTGCGCGCGCCGGAAATCAGGAGCGAACGATGTCGCAGGGCAGGTCGATGCACGCGAGGCGGGCAGCAGTGGCGATCACGTGCCAGCGACGTGCTGTGCATGCGGGCGACAGCGGCCGGCGCTCGCCGGACATCGGGGTACAGGCGCCGGCTGCAGGTCCCGCCGTCGCGTACCGGCACGCTGCGTGCGGGGCGCATACGTCCCGCTTCAAGCGATTGGTATGGCTCGGTTGCGTGAGTGCAATCGCGCTCTTCTTGAATGGCGCTGCCGTCCAGGCGCGACCACTCGGTGCGTCGGGGGCGGCGTCGGCTGCCGCCGCGGCGAGCGCTGCAGCCTCGGCCGCCTCTCAACAGGCAGCAACGATCGCAAAGCAGTCGCAGGATGCGATGACCAAGGCTGCAGCCATGCTGAAGGCGATGCAAGCGGCGCAGGCTGCTGCCCGCAATGTCGCGACGACCGGCACGTCGAACAGCCTCGGCGTCGGCCTTCCGGCTGTGACCGACGGTTTGTCGCCCGGCGGCCTCGTGGTCGATCCACGCGTCGTGAACGCTTCCCAGGCCGGCACGGCCACCAACCTCTGGAGCGGAGCCGACCAGCCGGTTCAGTCCGCGAGCAATGGCCAGACCACGGTCACGATCAAGCAGACCGCCTCTCAGGCGATCATGACCTGGTACCAGTTCAATGTCGGCAAGAACACCACACTCGTTTTCGATCAGAAGGGCAATCCCGGCTGGGTTGCTCTCAACCGCGTGGATGCGACCGGCAAGCCGAGCCAGATCCTCGGCAACATCAAGGCCGATGGCACGGTTCTGCTGATCAATCCGAACGGCATCATCTTCGGCGGCGCCAGTCAGGTGAATGTCGGGTCACTGATTGCGACCACCCACGATATCGCTGGAACCTCGACCGCTGCTGCCTCGGCCTTCTCGGGTACCAGCCCGAACTACAGCCTGCAGAGCGTCACCGCGAACGGTACGTCGTACTCGTTTGCCGCACCGGCCAACGAGAGCGGCGCTAACGACTTCTTCCTGCAGAGCGGGCTTTTCGTCACGGCCGCAACGAACTCCAACGGACTCTCGGTGGCCAGCGGCAAATCTGCCGTCTTCGTGATGGGCGACCAGACGCTGGGATCGCTCGGCGGCGGCGGCATCGTGGTGCAGCCGGGTGCGAACATCACCGCCAACCCCGGTGGCTCGACGACCAGCAACGGCTATGTAGCGCTGATCGGACCTACGGTCACCAATTCCGGCACGCTGACCGCCATTAATGGCCAGATCGTCCTCGCAGCTGGAAGCGGGATCGTGCTCACCGAGCCGTTCTCGTCGGCGACCGGGGTCAAGCAGGCGCTGACGGCGACCTCGTTCACGCCGGGCACGACCACAGTGTTTGTCAACGTGGCGAATCAGGACCAGATCGCGCTCTCGGCGGCGATCGCGACCAAATCTCTCACCACGGTTTTGCCGAATGGCGGCCTCGTTACCAATGATGGCCTGATCGTCTCCAACGACGGTGCGGTCAGCGTGGTCGCCGATAGCATCCGCCAACTCGGAGTGATCGAAGCTACGACGAGCGTCACCCGACCTGGGTCGATCGGTCTGAGCACATCCTACACGGCTCCGACGGCCAACGGAGCGATCGGGAGCATCGTGCTCGGACCGAGCAGCCTGACGACGATCCTGCCGGACGAGACCAGCAGCACCATCCCCACCAATACGGCCACGTCGACCTATTTCGCGGCCAACATCCAGCCGCAGATCTCGATCAAGGCGAGCGGTGACGTCGACCTGCAAGGCACTGCAGATGGTGCTGGAGGGGCGTTCCTCAGGGCGCCCGGAGCGGCGGTCGAACTGGCGGCCGGAGTTCTGTCAAGTGGGACGAGCGGCACCGTTCTGATGGAAACGGGCAGCAGCATCGACCTGTCAGGTCTCGTCGGCGTGACCTTGCCGACTTCCAACTACATATTGAGCTTTAAGGTGACTGCTGCCGAGGTCGCGGATACGCCGCTGGCGCGGGGGCTGATCGGCAGCACCGTCACGATCGATGCACGGCTCAGCGGAACGCGGGCCGACGGATTTTCGTGGGTCGGTTCGCCGCTTCTCAATGCCCAGGGCTTTACCGGCCTGATTCCGAAGACGATCGAAGAGTTGCTGACCGTGGGCGGCAAGCTCACGATCACTGCGGGACAGAACGCGATCACGCTGCCTGGTTCCTCGATCAACCTCTCCGGCGGCTATGTCCAATATGCCCCGGGCTTCGTGGCCACGACACGGGTGGTCGGCTCCAACGGCCGCGTCTACAACATTGGCAGCGCGCCGTCCGATCTCAGCTACACCGTTCTCAGCGGCTTCACGGTCGATCATGCACGCTGGGGCGTGACCGAGACCTACGCCAGCATGTTGGCGGCCGGCTATTATGATCCGGGCTACGTCTCCGGCCGAAGCGCCGGCTCCGCCGGCTTCACCGCGGCCGCGCCAATTCTGGAAGGATCGTTCGTATCGGGGATCGTTGTCGGTGAGCGCCAGCGCGCCGGCCTCGAAAGCATGCCGAATGGCGCAGGACTCGGCGTGACCCTGTCGGGCACCAACAGCACGACCTACACAGTGTTGCTCGAACCGCGGGCCGACGCCGGCCTGGATCCGTTCGGCATGTCGACGTTCAAGCTCGGAACATCCTGGTCTCCGACGCTGGTCGCGCTTGCCGACGGCACGCTGGCATTCCCGGTGTTCAGCGACCTCCTCACATCGTCAGCCTTCCGCAGTGTCAGCATCAACACCGGCAGCAATGCCATGCTGCAGATGACCGCAGATGCCGCGCTCACCGTGCTGCCCGGTGGCAGCGTGACGCTCGGCAACGTCGAGCGGATCGACGGGACCATCACGGCGCGCAGCGGCAGCATCGTCCTGACGGGATCGACCATCGACACCGGGCTCGCCCGATCCGTGGCGGTGCAGGATCTCCTCGTCACGGGTCGGCTCGATGTCAGCGGACTGTGGATCAACGACAGCGGCGCCGCTAACGGCTCGCTGCTCGGATCCGCCTATGTCGACGGCGGCTTGGTGACGATCAGCACGACGGCGGACATCGTCCCCACGATCGGAGCTTTGATCGGATCGGGAACGACCACCTCCGGAACCGACCTTAGCAAGACGGTCGACAACATCGTCAGTGCGACCGACGACCTCACGCGCAGCATCACGTTGGCGAAAGGAAGCGTCATCGACGTCTCGAGCGGGGGCTATCTCGATCGCGGCGGTGTCCTTAAGAGAGGTGCCGACGGGGTGCCGCTCGGACGAGGTGGAAGTCTCAGCCTCAATACCTACGTCTCGTCTCGTTCGTTCCTGCTGCCGACCTATGACGTTGCGAAGACTGCGATCCTGGACAGCTCAGGAAAAGTCCTGGTGAATGCGGGCGGCACCTTCTATCACGCGTCGGCTACGCTGGATCTCGGCACCGTCATCTTTACGCCGATCCAGAGTGGCTATCGTGCCAACACCTATATGCAAGGGAGCATCTACGCCCAGAGTTTTGCCGGGGGAGGCACTTTCACACTCAAGGCGCCCTACCTCCAGGTCGGTGGGACCGACACGGTCTCCTATGCACCGGGTGAGACCCAGAGTGGCGGCGTCGGCCAGTTCAACCTGCCGACCTCCTTCTTCAGCAAAAGCGGGTTCGGCAGCTACGCGCTGATCGGGCTGGCGGAAGCCAATGTAGCCGCAAACACCGCGCTGACGCTGCAACAGTCGAATCTCCTGACCCCGGCTCCCGGATCGCTGGCAGGGACCGCGACGAACGCTGCAAAGGCGAGCGATCTTGCCCAGGCCGGGACCGTGATCGATGGCCTGCGCAAGCCGCTCAATCTGTCGCTCACGCAGTCCGGCATCGATCTGTCCCAGTCCGGCTTTGCGAACGTGACCGGCGGTATCAATGTCGGCGCGGGGACGACGATTACCGCCGATGCCGGAGCAACAGTGAGCTTGGTCGCCGATCAGGCCGTGAGCTTTAAAGGCAGCATTGCCGCCGGGGCGGGCGCCACGGTCACGATGGTCTCGAACAATGCCGCCTTGACCGTCGCCGGCAGCGTCAAGGCGCAAGGCGGGGCTATCAACCTCGCGAGCGCTGGCAACCTCACGATCGCCGCCGGCAGCATGCTCGACGTGAGCGGCGTGTTCGTGCCCGATCCGACAGTGAGCCGTTATACGACCGGAACGGTCTATGATGGCGGCACGGTCACCCTGCTCAGCAACGCCACGGTCGAGGTGCAGCCGGGTGCCACGATCAACATTGCCGGCGCGGCGGGGG
>BFBZ01000754.1_pt1 | contig 26435 bp, 33 predicted proteins | sample 1888401 | NCBI WGS metagenome assembly BFBZ01 (sample SAMD00112614, study PRJDB3348) | symbiont metagenome | host: Chara braunii
CCCCGCCGGTTTGAATTCTCCCGTCTCCGGATCGAGCACTGAAAGCTCGCCGAGCGCCACGCCGAAGTAGGCGCCGTGGACCTTCACGTCGCCGCGCTCGATCAGCTTGTTCAGGCGCGGGAACGTCTTGAGATTCTCCAGCGTGTTGATGACGGACGCTTTCTCCATCCGCACGATGTACTCGGCCGCGGACATGCCGCCACGCGGGCCGACCTTCTTGGCCGCAGGTGCCATCAGCGTCATCCAACGCCCGATGAAATCGCCCGGCGAAATGGGCGCGGTTTCTTCCACGAAGGCTTTGACGCCGCCGCAATGGGCATGGCCGAGCACCACGATGTGCTTCACCTTCAACACGCCAACGCCGAACTCTAGCGCCGCCGACACGCCGTGGTACATGCCGTCCGTCTCATAGGGCGGAACGAGGTTGGCGACGTTGCGGACCACGAACAGCTCGCCGGGCTTGGCGTCGAAGATCACTTCGGGCGAGACGCGCGAGTCGCAGCAGCCGATGATCATCACCTCCGGCGATTGGCCGGTCTCGGCAAGCTCACGGTAACGGTCCTGCTCGCTCTTGAGGCGGCCGGAACGGAACGCGCTGTAGCCATCGAGGAGACGCTTCGGGAACTGCATTCGCTACTCTTGAACCACTGAACAGTGGCCGTGTTTCAGCACATTCACGCCCAGATCGCCATACGCAATCCAAACGTGTCGCAGGGCGGCGGATCGGGGAATGGCTGCGCGGTTTTTGCGTGGAGGCGGCGCGCAATGGCGGCGCAGGCGAGAGCGTCGAGCAGATCGTCGGGACCTGCGCCCTTGGGCGATGGCGCGTGGACGGCTTCGGCAGAGAGGTCTGCTGCGATCAGCAGTTTCCGGCGCAGGGCGAGCCCCGGCTCGTAAGCGCGGCTTTTCACCTTCTTCGGCTCCTCCAGCGCACGTTCGCCGTTGAGCCGCCAGAACGCGACCTCCGGATGGACCTCGAAGGTGTGTTTTGCCGCACCCGCGTCGGCGCGCAAGCATTCGTCCACCTCGCGGATTTTTGGTGCGATGTTGAAGAGCTGCTTCGAAACCTTGCGCGGTGGATCGGATGTCTCGGCCGCGATCCGGCATGCCTCGCCATAGTCGCTGGCATAGATCGCCGCGCGCGACGGCACGGAGAATACCGATGATTGCCGCTGGCCGAGCAGGGGCCGCACGGCATTCTCCGCCTCGCGCCCGCCGAGCCCGGTGCGCTCCGGCAGGCCAATCGGCATATCGACTGCAACCACCGCCGGCGCTTCCGGTGCGCCGAGCACATCGGCAAAGCGCGAAACAATCCGGATGATAATTTCGTCGCCCACAGGGCGGACGAACGCGACAATCCAACCGCCCGGACATCCATCCACGCCCGCAAGCCAGATGCTTTGCATCCTCATGCTCGGACGCTGGCACGGCTGTTGCGACGCCGCTAGGGTGGGCTCGCAACAAGGGGCTTCTCATGACCATCCGTCCACGCCGCAGCGTTCTCTACATGCCGGGCTCCAACGCCCGCGCCATCGACAAGGCGCGGACGCTGCCGGTCGACGGCGTGATCCTCGACCTCGAGGACGCGGTCGCGCCGGATGCCAAGGCGCAGGCGCGCGATCAGGTGGTTGCGGCGGTGAAGGCCGGCGGCTTCGGATCGCGCGAGGTGATGATCCGCATCAACGGCCTCGATACGCCCTGGAGCTCGGACGATCTGACGGCTGCGGCCGCCGCCGGTCCCGACGCGATCGTGGTGCCGAAGGTCTCGACCGTCGAACAGATCGAGATGCTCGGCCAGCGTCTCCTCGACATGAAAGCCGATCTCAAGACGCGCATCTGGGCGATGATCGAGACACCAGTCGCGATCTTCAACATCATGGCGCTGGCCGCTGCGGCGCGCGATTCCGAGACGCGGCTTGCGGGCTTCATCATGGGCACCAACGATCTCGCGAAGGAGACGCGAGCGCGTCAGGTGCCGGGACGCGCGCCGATGGTGCCGTGGCTTGCGACCTGCGTGCTGGCGGTGCGCGCTCACGGCATCGAAATCCTCGATGGCGTCTACAATGATCTCGGCAACACCGAAGGCTTCATCGCGGAATGCACGCAGGCGCGCGACATGGGCTTCGACGGCAAGACGCTGATTCACCCGAACCAGATCGCGCCATGCAACATGGTGTTCTCGCCGAGTGACGACGAAGTCGTGCAGGCGAAGAAGATGATCGCCGCGTTCGATCTGCCGGAAAACAAAGACAAGGGCGTGGTGCAGATCGACGGCCGCATGGTCGAGCGCATGCATGCCGAGATGGCACGGCGGACGGTGGCTATCGCGGAAGCGATAGCGGCGGCGCGCTAGCGAAGATTATTCCGGCAGCGTGTAGACGAACAACGCGCCGCGGCCCATGCCGCCGTGCAGGCAGATGAAGCGCGTCGTCTGTGTGCCGCCCGCGGCCTCGTAGGTCGCCTTGCCGTGATAGATCGTCGAGACGAACAGCGGCCCGACGCGATCGGCGAACTTGTCGGTTTCGACGTTCGCACGGTCGATGGTGAAGCGCTTGAATGTCGGGTTGTGCCGCAGGAATTGCGTGTAGCCCGCGCGCTCGCAATCGCGGATGCCGTCGAAACGTGTGGCCGAGCGCCGTGCTGCGTCCGCGGGCGCCGCCAGCGCAAACAAAACGGCCGCCATGGCGAGAAAACCAACGGCGGCCGCGAGTGTCTTGAAGTGCACGATGTGTCCGAAACGGTCAGATCCAGGGACGCTCGGCGTGCGCCTTGGCCTCGAAGGCGTCGACCTTGGCCTTCTTGAGATTGGTCTGGCCGATGTCGTCGAGGCCGTTGAGCAGGCAGTGCTTGCGGTGCGAGTCGATTTCGAACTTCACCACGCCGCCGTCCGGTCCGCGGATTTCCTGCTTCTCGAGATCGATCGAAAGCGTCGCGTTCGCGCCGCGGTCGGCGTCGTCGAACAGCTTCTCGAGATCTTCCTTGCTCACCTTGATCGGCAGCAGGCCGTTTTTGAAACTGTTGTTGTAGAAAATGTCGCCAAATTGAGTGGAGATCACGCAGCGGATGCCGGCATCCAACAGCGCCCAGGGCGCGTGCTCGCGCGACGAGCCGCAGCCGAAGTTATCGCCGGCAACGAGGATCTTGGCGTCCTTATAGGCAGGCTTGTTGAGCGCAAAATCCGGATCCAGATTACCGTCGGCAAGCCGGCGGATTCTCGTGAACAGACCCTTCGCGAGCCCCGTCCGCTTGAGCGTCTTGAGGTAATCCGCAGGGATGATCATGTCGGTGTCGACGTTGATCATCTTCAGCGGCGCCGCGACACTCTCCAGTTTCGTGAACTTTTCCATCTGCGCTTTCTCCTGGCCCCAAGTCGTTGGACCAAATATTGCCCTTTGAATGGCCCCTCGGAGGTCTTCGGTCAAGACCCTGTCCGGCCTCCGGTTTTCAGGCTTCGGCCGAGGTCTTTTTGCGTTCGAAATGGCGGTGGTGGTCCACCTCGGCGACCTTGATGTCGTACATCTCGTAATATTTGAGCCGGCCCTGCTTCTGCGCCTCCAGGTGTTCCGGGTGCATCCGCCAGGCCTTCTGGCCCTCTTCGTGCTCGAATTCGACGATGGTGACGCGCTCGCCGTCGTCGGCCCAAAAACCCTTGTGCGAGATGTAGCCGGGGATGGTCCGGGCGATCTGCTGCATGCGGTCGACCAGCGCCACGTACTCGTCCTTGAGGCCGGGCATCAGGCGCGAGCGGAAGACGGTGACGATCATGGAGCCCTCCTGATCTGGGACCCCAGTGTGCGGCGGCGGGCCGCACCGGATCAAACGCAAGTTTTGAATGGAAGGATGTTCGCCCGTGATGGACGGCCGTTCAGGGCGGCGGCGCGCCCTTCTCGTTGCGGCGGATGCCGGAAATGTCTCCCAGCCACTTCTGCGCCGAGCGCGCCCAGTTCTGCACCTTGGGCGGAAGTTGATCGCGCTCATTCAGGATGCCGATGCGGACCATGTAGGCGGTCTTGGTCGGGCCCGGATTGGTCGAATAGATCGGCGAGCCGCACTTCGGGCAGAACGCCTGCTCGCGCGGATTGCCGCTGTCGGCGGTGGTCTTCACGTAAATGGTCGGCTGGCCGGAGAGCAGTTTGAAGTCCTTGGCCGGGATCGGAATGTTGGTGCGGAACGCCGCGCCGGTGCTCGCCTGGCAATCGGTGCAATGGCAGATCGAAGCTTTTGCGGGATCAGCCTCGGCTTCGAAGGTGATGAAGCCGCAATGACAGGCGCCGTGAACCTTCATGATCGCAATCCTCCCTGAGCCGCGTTTCTAACCCGCCGACCGTTCGATCTCGTCTATGTCGTCGTCGGACAACCCGAAGTGATGGCCGATCTCATGCACCAACACATGCGTGATGACATTGCCGAGCGTCTCGTCGTGCTCCGCCCAGTAGAGCAGGATCGGCACGCGGTACAGCCAGACCATGTTGGGCATCTGGGCCGGCGCGCTTTCCGATCGGAACGGCAGGCCGATGCCCTGGAACAGGCCCATGAGATCGAGCTCGCTGGCGATGCCCATATGATCGAGCACTTCGTCGGTCGCGTAGTTGTCGACCTGAATCACCAGGCCCTCGCATTTCTCCCGAAAATGCTTCGGCAGCTTGCGGAACGCCTCGGTGGCAATGACCTCGAACTCCTCAAGCGACGGCGCTTTCAGGGGCCGCCAAGCCATCGGGTCGGGCAGGGTTTCGTCCGTCATGAGTGCAGCATAGGCGGTCGTTTAACTCCAATCTATGCATGCAGTTGACGTGCTTCCACCGATAGGAGAGCGTAGGGCCATGCAACGGATTGCGACAATCTTGGCAGGCGCAGTGATGGGGTTTGCGGCGTTCAGCGTGACGCCAGCGAGCGCCGTCGATACGCAGACGTCTGTTCGGACAAACGCGACCGACATCTCCGCTCAAAGCCGCAAGCGTCCGCGCACAACTCTGACGATCCGTCCGCGCGGCTATCCGTACCGCAACTTCCCGACGACCTACCCGCTGCCTTACGCGGTTGAGTATCCCGGCCCGAGCGCGGTGCGCCAATGCGCCGCGCGTTATGTCGAGGAATATCGGCCGAGCGGCACGGTCATAGTGCCGCGCATGCGCTGCTGGTGGGAGCGCGGCTAAGTTTAGTCACCTTTGCATCTTTATGTCGCAGCAACCCGTTCGCGGGCCGGCGTGTTGTGCCTGCATGGGCACATGCCTAACTGGAAATGTGGAGACTCGAGTAATGATCAAGTTTCTTGCTGGCGCAGCGGCGATCGGCGTCGCGGCGCTTCTTTCTTTGAGTGCGGCGAACGCCGCTCCGCAGCAGCGCGCGGATGGCATGCGCAACGCGGATTCGATCGAAGTGAGCGCGCAGCGGCGCCACCATCACCATCGTCACCACTATCAGCACCGCCATTACGGGCCGCGCTACGGCCATCACCACTACTATGGGCCGCGCTATTACCGGCCGCACTACGGCCATTCGTACGGTCATCACCGGCCGTACTATCGGCACCACCACTACCGTTCGGGGCCCCATGTCGGCTTCGGGTTCGGCTACTAACGGACCGATACGCGCAAACGAAAAGGCCCGCCGCGAGGCGGGCCTTTTTTGTTTGCGTTGATGCGTTCGTTCAGTGCCAGTCGCGCACGTCGGGCGCGCGGTTGGGTTCCATCACTTTTGCATCTTTGTTGCAGCAACCCGCCTGCGGCCTCGCGCGTTATCTCGTCAAGGGCACGACCCTGAACCGAAACGCGGAGGTCGAACGATGACCAAGCTTCTCGCGAGCGCTGCGGCTATCGGCGTCGCGGCGTTGATTTCAATGAGTCCGGCGAATGCCGCTCCTCAGCAGCATCGCGCGGATGGCATGCGCAATAGCGATCAGATCGAAGTGAGTGCGCAGCGGCGTTACTATCGTCACTACGGCTACCGCCACTACGGCCCGCGCTATGGCTACTATGGCCCGCGCTACTATCGGCCGTACTATGGCTACAACTCTTACGCCTACAGCCCGTACTACCGGCCTTACTATCGTCCGGGTCCGTACATCGGCGTCGGTCCGGGTGGTGTCGGCTTCGGGTTCGGCTACTAGCTGATCGAACACGCGCAAACGAAAAGGCCCGCCGTGAGGCGGGCCTTTTGTTGCGTTTGGTGTCGGCTCAGTGCCAGTCGCGCACGTCGACGAACTTGCCTGCGATTGCCGCTGCTGCCGCCATCGCCGGCGAGACGAGATGCGTACGGCCGCGGAAGCCCTGGCGGCCTTCGAAGTTGCGGTTCGAGGTCGAGGCGCAGCGCTCGCCCGGCGCCAGCTTGTCCGGGTTCATCGCCAGGCACATCGAGCAGCCCGGCTCGCGCCAGTCGAAGCCCGCGGCCTTGAAGATCTTGTCGAGACCTTCGGACTCGGCCTGCTCTTTCACGAGACCAGAGCCCGGCACGATCATCGCGTAGACGTTCGCGTTGACCTTCTTGCCTTGCGCGACGCGCGCGACTTCGCGCAGGTCTTCGATGCGCGAGTTGGTGCACGAGCCGATGAACACGCGGTTGAGCGCGATGTCCGTGATCTTCTCGCCGCCGGTCAGCCCCATGTACTGGAGCGAACGCTCCGCCGCGCGGCGCTTGTTCTCGTCGGCGATCTCCGACGGCACCGGCACGCGGCCGGTGATCGACGTCACCTGCTCGGGGCTGGTGCCCCAGGTGACGATCGGCGGCAGCTTCGCAGCGTCGAGACGGACCTCGCGGTCGAATTGCGCGCCGTCGTCGGTGCGCAGCGTGTCCCAGTAGCGCACCGCGTCGTCCCACATCTTGCCCTTCGGGGCCTTCGGACGGCCCTTGAGATATTCGTAGGCCTTCTCGTCCGGCGCGATGAAGCCGGCCTTGGCGCCGCCTTCGACCGACATGTTGCAGACCGTCATGCGGCCTTCCATCGACAGCGAACGGATCGCCTCGCCGGCGTATTCCAGCGCGTAGCCGGTGCCGCCCGCGGTGCCGATCTCGCCGATGATGGCGAGGATGATGTCCTTCGCGGTGACGTTCGGCGGCAGCTTGCCGTCGACGATCGCGCGCATGTTCTTCGACTTGCTCTGGATCAGCGTCTGCGTCGCGAGCACGTGCTCGACCTCGGACGTGCCGATGCCGTAGGCCAGCGCGCCGAACGCGCCGTGCGTCGCGGTGTGGCTGTCACCGCAGACGAGCGTGGTGCCCGGCAGCGTGAAGCCCTGCTCCGGGCCGATGACGTGGCAGATGCCCTGACGGATGTCGAACTCGTTGTAGTATTCGAGGCCGAAGTGCTTGGCGTTCTCCGCCAGATAGGCGATCTGATCGGCGCTTTCCGGATCGGGGTTCGGCTTGGTGCGGTCCGAGGTCGGGACGTTGTGGTCCACGACCAGCAGCGTCTTCTCCGGGCTCTTCACCTTGCGGCCCGAGAGGCGCAGCCCCTCGAACGCTTGCGGCGACGTCACCTCGTGAACGATGTGACGGTCGATGGCGAGCAGGCAGGTGCCATCGGGCTGCTCGTCGATCAGATGGTCGGCCCAGATCTTGTCGTAAAACGTGCGCGGTTTCATCGCGTTGAACCTTGATTGAGATTTGAATGGTTGAGCGGCGTCAGCCGCCATGCGGTCGCTTCAGGCGTCCGCTCAAAGCCCAGCCTGGACCGACGCCGTCAGCCGGCCGAAGAAACGGCCCGGCAGACGCACATGGTCGTCGAGGACGATCCGGCGGTCTTTGGTTACTTTAGACATGTCCTAGATATAGCCAGCCGCAGCGGTCTTCACAACAAAGGCAAAACGGCGCGGGGCCGGTACGCCGCCGTCCGGAGGGGCACAGTGGGCCGATGGCCTCGCGGTTCACGGCCCCGCCGGTCAGTCTTTGGCGATCTCGAATTCTATTTTTGCTCTTCCGGCCGCAATCTGCCCGGCGAGGTCTTTCATCTGTGAGGCCGTCAAGGAGCGGTCGGCAATCTGGCCGGTGCCGCCGACAATGGGTTCGCGGATCACTGCAGACATCAGCGTTTGGCCGTCCACCCGAATGTCCATTTTCCGGCCCACGTTCGCGGCGGTGAAATTCGCAAACAGGCCCTGCGAGGCGGGTGTCATCTTGAACGAAATGACGGGCTGGCCTGAGCGCTGATCGAAGCCCAGTTCCGCACTCACAACGTCGATGGCAATCGGCTCGGCATTCGCCGCAACAAGCAAGGTCGACGTTAGAACGATCGCAGCGGCCCAATGAAAAAGGCCGGACAAGCCGGCCTTTTTGCAGCGATCGCGGTGCACGCGAACAATCCTACTTCGAGGCTTCTTCCGCCACGTCCGTGGACTGGCCGCCGTGGTGCGTGCCTTCGGCGATACGCGCCGACTTACCGCGCAGGCCGCGCAGGTAGTACAGCTTGGCGCGGCGGACCTTGCCGCGGCGGGTGAGCTTGATCGAGTCGATCATCGGCGAGAGCAGCGGGAACACGCGCTCGACGCCTTCGCCGTACGAAATCTTGCGCACGGTGAAGCTCTCGTTGATGCCGCGGCCGGAACGGCCGATGCAGACGCCTTCATAGGCCTGAATGCGGGTGCGCTCGCCTTCGACCACCTTCACGTTGACGATGAGAGTGTCGCCCGGCTCGAAATCGGGAATGTTTTTGTTGGCGGACAGCTTGGCGGCCTGCTCCTTCTCGAGCGTCTGGATCAGGTTCATGGCAAATACTCCGTAGGCTAAGCGCGCTGGTCAGGGCCGCGCGAAATTGTCTGAATTTCCGGGTTGGAGCGAGCTTCTAAAGCAATCCGATTGGCTTGTCACCCCTTCACGTTCGGGGTGGTTTCCCGCGGCTTTTATAGGCTTCCCAGAGGTCCGGGCGGCGGTTTTGGGTGAGTTTTTCGGCCTCGGCCTGCCTCCAGGCCTTAACCTTGGCGTGATCGCCTCCGGTCAGGATTTCGGGGATCTGGACCCCCTCGAACACCGCGGGCCGGGTGTACTGGGGGTACTCCAGAAGGCCGTCGGAGAAGCTTTCCTCGGTCCCGGAAGCCTCCTTGCCCATGACGCCGGGCAGGAGGCGGACGCAGGCATCGATCAGGACCATGGCCCCGAGCTCGCCGCCCGAGAGCACGTAGTCGCCGACCGAGACCTCTTCGAGGTTGCGGGCGGCGATGAGACGTTCGTCGACGCCTTCGAACCGGCCGCAGAGGATCGTCACGCCTTCGCCCTTCGAAAGCGCCGCGACGCGCGCCTGGGTCAGCGGCTTGCCGCGCGGGCTCATCAGCAGGCGCGGGCGGCTGTCGCTCGAAACAGCGTCGATGGCTCGTGCGAGCACATCGGCCTTCATCACCATGCCGGGGCCGCCGCCGGCCGGCGTGTCGTCAACCGTGCGGTGCTTGTCGGTGGCATGAGCGCGAATATCGACCGCATCGAGCGACCACAGCCCTGCCGCGAGCGCCTTGCCGGCGAGGCTCGTGCCGAGCGGGCCGGGAAACATCTCGGGGAAGATCGTGAGCACGGTCGAGCGCCACATGGTCACTCGTCCTTGCTCTCGGTTTCGATGGGCGGCGACACAACGATGCGCCGCTCGGCGATATTCACTTCAGGCACCACGATTTCGGTGAACGGCAGCATCACCAGATCGCCGCTCTCGCGCTTGATCTCGATGATGTCGCCCCCGCCAAAATTATGGACGGTCGTGACCGTGCCGAACTTCGCACCGTCCTGGGTGAACGCGTCGAGGCCGATGAGATCAGCGTGATAGAACGTCTCGTCCTCGTCGATGTCCGGCAGGACATCGCGCGCGACGTAGAGCTTCACATTGGTGAGTTTCTCGGCCGCGTTGCGATCCGCAACGCCGGACAGCCGCGCCACGAAGTGATCCTTCGCGGGCCGCAGCGCTTCGATCTCGAAGCGCTGCTTGCCGTCTTCGCTCTCCAGCGGTCCGTATTCGACGAACGCCAGAGGGTCTCCCGTGAACGACCGCAATCTCACTTCGCCGCGCACGCCATGCGGCGCGCCGATTTGGGCGACACAGATGCGGTCGGTCACGGTGCGCTACAAGCTTGTTACTTCTTCGGAGCGGCGGGCGCGGCGGCAGCGGCCTTCGCGGCCTCTTCAGCCTTCGCCTTGCGCTCCTTGCGCGGAACAGCCTTCTCCGGGTTGTTGCGCTTCTCGCGCTTGGCGACGCCGGCGGCGTCGAGGAAGCGCATCACGCGGTCGGACGGCTGCGCGCCCTTGGCGATCCAGGCCTTCACCTTGTCCATGTCGAGCTTGAGACGCTCTTCCTTGTCCTTCGGCAGGAGCGGATTGAAGTAGCCGAGACGCTCGATGAAGCGGCCGTCACGCGGCGAACGCGAGTCGGCGGCGACGATGTGATAGACCGGACGCTTCTTGGTGCCGGCACGGGCCATACGGAGAACGACGGGCATTGGTAGTCCTTTCTGATGTTGTTCGTTGTGTTCGAGTGATCGTTATTTCTTCTTTCCAAGACCGGGGAGGCCAGGAGGCGGCCCACCCAATCCGGGGAATTTTCCGAGCCCCGGAAGCGAAGGGCTGCCGGGGAATTTCGGCGGCAATCCGCCGGGCATCGTCGGCGGCAAGGCGCCAGGCGCACCGCCCGGTATCTGCTGCGCCATCTTCGCCATGTCTTCCGGCGACGGCATGCCGCCGCCGAAACCCATCATCTGCGCGAGACCGGCCATCGGTCCGCGCTTGCCGCTGCTCATGGCCTTCATCATGTCGGCCATGCCGCGGTGCATCTTCAGGAGCTTGTTGATCTCTTCGACCTTGGTGCCCGAGCCTGCCGCGATGCGCTTCTTGCGGCTGGCTTTCAGCACGTCGGGATGCTTGCGCTCGCCCGGCGTCATCGAATCGATGATCGCCATTTGGCGCTTGAAGATGCTGTCGTCGAGATTGCGTTCGGCGATCTGGTTCTTGATCTTGGCAACGCCGGGCATCATGCCCATCAGCCCGCTCATGCCGCCGAGCTTCTGCATCTGCGTGAGTTGATCGCGCAGGTCGGCGAGATCGAACGCGCCCTTGCGCATCTTCTCGGCGGCGCGCATCGCCTGTTCGCGGTCGATATTCGCCGCGGCTTTTTCGACGAGCGAGACGATGTCGCCCATGCCGAGGATGCGGTCAGCGATACGTGCGGGATGGAAGTCTTCCAGCGCGTCCATGCGCTCGCCGGTGCCGATCAGCTTGATCGGTTTGCCGGTGACGGCGCGCATCGAGAGCGCCGCGCCGCCGCGGCCGTCGCCGTCGACGCGGGTCAGAACGATGCCGGTGAGGCCGACGCGCTCGTTGAACGAGCGCGCGAGGTTCACGGCGTCCTGGCCGGTCAGGCTGTCGGCAACCAGCAGCACTTCATGCGGATTGGCGGAGCGGCGGACTTCGGCCGCCTCCAGCATCATCTCCTCGTCGAGCGTGATGCGGCCCGCGGTGTCGAGCAGCACGACGTCGAAGCCGCCGAGCTTGGCTGCCTGGATCGCGCGGCCCGCGATCTGCACCGGCGTCTGGCCCTGCACGATCGGCAGCGTCTCGACCGTGACCTGCTTGCCGAGAACGGCCAACTGCTCCATCGCCGCCGGGCGGCGGGTGTCGAGCGAGGCCATCAGCACTTTCTTGTGGTCGCGTTCGGTGAGGCGCTTGGCGAGCTTCGCGGTGGTTGTGGTCTTACCGGAGCCTTGCAGGCCGACCATCATGATGGCGACCGGCGCGGGTGCGTTGAGGTCGACCGGCTGCGAGTCCGCGCCGAGCGTCGTGATCAGTTCGTCGTGAACGATCTTCACGACCATCTGGCCCGGCGTCACCGACTTGATGACGTCGACGCCGACCGCGCGCTTCTTCACTTGCTCGATGAAAGCGCGCGCGACGTCGAGGGCGACGTCGGCTTCGAGCAGCGCGCGGCGAACCTCGCGCAGCGCTTCGTCGACGTTCGCCTCAGAAAGCGCGCCGCGCCGCGTGAGGCTGTCGAGGATGCCGCTTAAGCGTTCTGAAAGGCTCTCGAACATCGCTTCCAAACACGTTTGCGCCCGAGGGCGCATCGCGCTGTCGGGCGGTTGCCTCCGGCCTCACGGGACCGGTCGGCGGTTAGACGTCAGAAACCTGACGGATTTGCCGGTGTCGTAAGGGGCTGGGGCGCGAGAGTCAACGCCGGAACGATTCAATCATAAGAATCAACGGCTTGAGGCCAAGGGCCCATAGACCTCGACGCGCGTCTTTTCGTCGTCCATGTCGCCGTAATAGAGCTCGATCAGTTCGACGCCCTTGAGCCGCTTCACCTTCGGCTTTTCGATCTCGCTGAAGACGCGCCGCCGGATATCCGGCGCGGCCTTGGCGCCGCCGTCGCCGGAGGCCATGAACGCCGGGCCCTTGAGCTGGCGCAGGTCGAAGCGCTGCGCGGGCCGGTGCGGCTTCACCTTGCCTTCGGTGTCCATCAGGAAGCCGATGCGGGCACGGAAGGTTTTCAGGCCGAATATTTCGTAGATCACGACTTCGGTGGTCGTCAGCTTGAAGCCGCGCTTGTTGGCGAGGTCTTCAACCTCCTGGAACGCCTCGGCGACGTAGTCGTCCATATCGAGCCATTCGCCCTCTTTGATCGTCGTGAGGGCGAACACCTCCGGCAATTTCGCAAGCTTCGCGGGCGTGGAATTTGCTGACTCTTGCGCCAAAGCGGGCGCAGCGAACAGCAGGACAATCAGCGCGAGGAAGCGCATCATTGGGCGGGCTATTTGATCGGGACGTAGACGGTCACGACCAGCTTGTCCTCGGGAGTCGTCACGAGGTCGGTCTCGTATTCCTCGACGAACAGATCCTGCGCCTCGAGCTTCTTCTCATCGAGATGGTTGGTGATCGCCTCGTAGGTGTTGTCCATCGAGTCGTAGGAGCCACGATGGACGAACTTCAGCGCCTTGCCGGCGGGCGATTGGCCGACGCTGACGCCTTGCGGCAGCGCCTCCTTCGGCGCCTCGGCGACCGGCACTCCGGCCTGGAAGGAGAAGCCGGTGTCGTCGGCCTGCGTATAGATCGTCATCGACGGGCCGGTCGCCTTGACGCCGGCCTTGTCGAGATAGCCGTTTACGATCTTGAACGCGGCCTGGAGCGTCTCATAGGCGGTGTCCCAGGTGCCGTTGCCTTTCACGAAGACGATCGTTTTTGAGGTGAGCGTCAGCGGCTCGCCGAACGGGTCCTTGCTCGGCTCGGCCGGCGCGGCCGCAGGGGGCGGAGGAGGCGGTGGCGGACCCGCATCCGGCAAGGGCGATTGGGTGACCGGCGGGGTGGGGGCGGGAGCCGCGTCCGGTGCGGGCGATGGCGCAGGGCTTTGCGCAAACGCAAACGGGGCGGCCAGCACCAGCAAAGCAGCGAGTGCAATGGCCCGCATTGGCCTTGGCATTGAATTCTCTCCTTCGGACGGCGGCGCTCCCGGCGCAACGCCGCGAGGAATCAACCAAATCTACCACGCCAGGATAGGGGCGGAATGACACAAAATATGGGCATCTCCCGCACTCTGGCCAACCCTAAGCAATTCCCCATATAAACCAGGCGAAACGGGGCATCGCCCAAGCTTGACCCAAAAACTTGGCATTGCTGATGAGCGCGCTGGCCAACCACAGGTTCGTGAAGATGAACGGTCTCGGCAACGAGATCGTGGTCGTCGACATGCGCGCGAAGCCTGACGCGATCAGCGCCGCGGATGCGCGTGCGGCGGCGCAGCCCGCTGGCGCGCCCTACGATCAGATGATGGCTCTCTATCCGCCGCGCTCGTCGGGCGCCGACGCCAGCATCCGTATTTTCAACAACGACGGTTCCGAAGCGGGTGCGTGCGGCAACGGCATGCGCTGCGTCGCTTCGCTGGTTACGGCTGCAACCGGCAAGGACAAGCTGTCGTTCGAAGTCGACGGCCGTGTGCTCAACACATGGAAGAACCCGGACGGGCTCTTCACCGTCGACATGGGCGCGCCGCGCTTCAAGTGGAACGAGATTCCGCTCGCGGAGGAATTCGCCGACACGCGCAAGATCGAATTGCAGATCGGTCCCATCGACAAGCCGATCCTGCATTCGCCATCGGTCGCGAGCATGGGCAATCCGCACGCGGTGTTCTGGGTCGATGACGTCAATGCTTACGATCTCGCCAAGATCGGCCCGCTGCTCGAGCATCATCCGATGTTTCCCGAGCGCGCCAACATCACGATCTGCAAGGTTGAATCGCGCGAGCGCATCATCATTCGCACGTGGGAGCGCGGCGCGGGTCTGACGAAGGCATGCGGCTCGGCGGCTTGCGCATCGGCAGTGTGCGCAGCGCGGTTGAACTATACCGGACGCAAGATTCGCGTGACGCTTCCCGGCGGTGATCTCACGATCGACTGGCGCACGAGCGACGACCACGTGCTGATGACCGGGCCTGTCGAGTTCGAACGCGAAGGCGCATTCGATCCGTCGCTGTTCGCGAAGGTCGGCGCGTGAGCGTCGATGTCGTCACGTTCGGATGCCGGCTCAACATCACCGAGTCGGAGCAGATCCGCCGCGAAGCGGAAGCCGCGGGCATCAAGGATGCCGTGATCGTCAACACCTGCGCGGTGACGGCGGAGGCCGTCCGGCAGGCGCGCCAAGCCATCCGCAGGAGTCACAGGGAGCGTCCTGGAGCGCCGATCGTGGTGACCGGCTGTGCGGTACAGGCCTACCCCGAAAAGTTCATAGAAGGACCAGAGGTCGCGATCGTAGTGGGCAATGATCAGAAGATAAGCCCATTGCTCTGGCGCGACGTGAAGCTTGTTCTAGGTGCCGGCGGCGATTCCTCGCGGAACGGCCCCGCGAGGTCGTATGTGGGCGACATCATGGCGGAGACGACCATGATCCCGCCGCGTCTCGACCGCATTGCGGGCCACACCCGTGGCTTTGTGCAAATCCAGAACGGCTGCGACCATCGCTGCACCTTCTGCATCATCCCGTTCGGCCGCGGCAACTCGCGCTCGCTCTCGCCCGACGACGTGATCGCGCAGGTGCGGCTTCTCGCCGACACCGGCCACCGCGAGGTGGTGCTGACCGGCGTCGACATCACGAGCTATCGGCCGTCGCTCGGCGCGCTGGTGAAGCGCATCCTGAAGGACGTGCCGTCGCTCGAACGGCTGCGGCTCTCCTCGATCGATTCCGTTGAGGCCGACGCCGATCTGCTCGATGCGTTCGCGACCGACGCGCGGCTGATGCCGCATCTGCATCTGTCGCTTCAGCACGGCGACGATCTCATTCTCAAGCGCATGAAGCGCCGCCACTCGTGCGCCGATGCGATTGCATTTTGCGCCGAGATGCGGCGGCTGCGCCCCGACGTGGTGTTCGGCGGCGATATCATCGCGGGCTTCCCGACCGAGACCGAAGCGATGTTTCAGCGCTCGCTCGATCTCGTCGACGAATGCGGGCTGACGCATCTGCATGTATTTCCGTTCTCGCCGCGCCCCGGAACGCCGGCCGCCCTCATGCCGCAGGTCGCGGGTGAGGTCGTGAAGGATCGTGCGCGCCGCCTGCGCCAGCACGGGGCGGAGGCGCTCGCGCGTCATCTGCAAGGCGAGATCGGCGCGACGCGCCGCGTGCTCACCGAGCGCGGCGGCATCGGCCGTACCGAGCAGTTCACCGCGGTGCGGCTCAACGCGCCGGTCGAGCCGGGCGTGATGCTGGATGTCGGGATTGCCGCGCATGACGGCAAGCAGTTGATCGCGGCTTAGCGCGCTACCGCCGCCGTATTGGACCTCGGTCCAATCCCCCGAACCTGTTCTCTCCCGTAGGCTCTTTCCTGCCGGCACGAGCGTCCTGCAACGACGCCAACCATCGTATGCGTGCGATGGCGGATTTCGTTTTGTCACATTGAATTTCGCGGCTTCGCCGAGCGCCAGCAATACGCTCGCAACAAAAGACCGGCGGAAAAGCAGCCGGCGCAAGTGACGTCGAACGTTGTCACAGCCAGAGGAGCGAACGATGAGCATGGAGTGCGAAGGGGCCGATACCAAGCACAAGCAAGAGTCCAAGCCGCCGGCCGGCAAACCCGATCTCAGCCGCCGCAACATCCTTCTCGCCGGAACGACCTTCGCCGCCGCTTCGGCACTGGGATCGTCATCTTCTGTTCAGACCGCGCAAGCGCAGGCTCAACGGCCCGCCGCTCCGGCGGCCGGACGCAAGCCGAACATCCTCGTCATCTTCGGCGATGACATCGGCGTTCCGCAGATCAGCGCCTACACGATGGGGATGATGGGGTATCGCACGCCCAACATCGACCGCATCGCGCAGGAAGGCGCGATCTTCACCGACGCCTACGGCCAGCAGAGCTGCACGGCCGGCCGGGCCTCGTTCATTCTCGGACAGGAGCCGTTCCGCACCGGCCTTTTGACGATCGGCATGCCGGGCGACCCGCACGGCATCCAGGACTGGATGCCGACCATCGCCGATGTGATGAAGACACAAGGCTACGCGACCGGCCAGTTCGGCAAGAACCATCTCGGCGATCGCGACGAGCACCTGCCGACCAAGCACGGCTTCGACGAGTTCTTCGGCAATCTCTATCACCTGAACGCCGAGGAAGAACCCGAAGGCTATTTCTATCCGAAGGACCCGGAATTCCGGAAAAAGTTCGGCCCGCGCGGTGTCATCAAGTCGTCGGCCGACGGCAAGATCGAGGACACCGGCCCGCTGAATGTTGCGCGCATGCCGACGGTGGACGAGGAGTTTCTCGGTGCGGCGAAAGACTTCATCGGCCGCCAGGCGCGTGCCAACCGCCCATTCTTCTGCTGGTTCAACTCGACGCGCATGCACATTTTTACCCACCTCAAAAAGGAATCCCTAGGGAAGACCGGCAAAGGCATCCATGCCGACGGGATGGTCGAGCATGACGGAATGGTGGGCGAGCTTCTCAAGCAGCTCGACGACCTCGGCATCGCCGACAACACCATCGTGCTCTACACCACCGACAATGGCGCCGAGATCGCGCTGTGGCCGGACGGCGCGATGACACCGTTCAAGGGCGAGAAAGGCACGACCTGGGAAGGCGGCATGCGCATTCCGATGATGGTGCGCTGGCCCGGCGTGGTGAAGCCCGGCACGCAGGTCAATGAGATCATCTCGCTGATCGACTGGATGCCGACACTCGCCGCGGCGGCAGGCATCCCGGACCTCAAGGAGCGGATGAAGACCGGCTTCCAGTCGGGCAATAAGACCTTCAAGGTCCATCTCGACGGCTACAACTTCATGCCGTTCTTCAAGGGCGAATCGAAGGAACCGCCGCGCGATGCGATCTACTACTTCGATCAGGGCGGCAATCTGAACGCGCTGCGCTGGAACGATTGGAAGCTCAGCTTCGCAACGGCGAAGGGCAATATCGCGACAGGCGTTCGCGAGACGCCAGCCTGGGCGCTGATCGCCAATCTCAGGATGGACCCATACGAGCGTGGCATGGATGAAGGCGGCGGCGCCGTTCAGTTCCTTGCGCAGAACATGTGGCTGATCGTTCCCGTGCAGGGGAAGATCAAGGAGTTCTTCTCCGACTTCGAGCAGTTCCCCTATCAGGCAGGCAGCTCCCTCAATGCCAGCGGCATCAACTACGGGCTGCTGCGGCAGCAGGAAGCATTGAAGCGGCTCAAGGACCTGGAAACCATGAAGCCGCGCTGATGCGACCGTAGCGATGAAAGCGTCCGGCCGGCGGCACCACCGCCGGCCGCGCTCGCGCGTCATCTGCAAAACGAGATCGGCGCAACGCGCCGCGTGCTGACCGAGCGCGGCGGCATCGGCCGCACCGAGCAGTTCACCGCGATGCGGCTGAATGCGCCGGTCGAGCCGGGCGTGATGCTGGATGTCGGCATTGCCGCGCATGATGGACGGCAGTTGATCGCGGCGTAGCGCGCAACTCAGCGGCATAGCGGTAGTCGCGTGTGGGTGCCCCTTGGTCCAATCGTTGAGGGACGGTTGCGACGGTAACGTGTTCGCAGGGGAGGGAGCACCCGCCATGTGAGGACCGTCTCATGACGAAACACCTGCTCTCGACGATCAGTGTTGCCGCCGTGGTCGCAATGGGATTCGCGACCGGCGCGTTGGCCCAGTCGCAACCGAAGCCAGCCACCGAAGCCACCAAGGCCGCAAACCGCGCGGTTCAGCAGTATCTCAACTTCAACGACCGCAGCGATTTTGAAGACGCGACGCGTGGCTTCGTAGCCAAGCCCGACACGCTGACGATCAAGAATGCGAAGGGCGACGTCGTCTGGGATCTCGAGCAGTACAAAACTTACATCGGCGACGACAAACCGGCGCCGGACAGTGTCAATCCGAGCCTGTGGCGCAACGCCCAGCTCAACTTGAAGTACGGACTGTTTAAAGTCACCGACCGCATACACCAGGTGCGCGGTTACGACCTCTCCGTCGTTTCCTTTATCCAGGGCAACACCGGGTGGATCGTGATCGATCCGCTGATCTCCGCTGAAACCGCGAAAGCGGCGCTCGATCTCGTCAACCAGAATCTCGGCGCGCGTCCGGTGGTCGCGGTCATCTACAGCCATTCGCACGTCGATCATTATGGCGGCGTGCGCGGCGTCGTGAACGAAGCCGACGTGAAGTCAGGCAAGGTGCAGATTCTTGCGCCGGAGCATTTCACCGAACACGCGATCAGCGAAAACGTGATCGCCGGCAACGCCATGAGTCGCCGCGCCATCTACATGTACGGCGCGATGCTGCCGCGTAACGAGCGTGGCGGCGTCAACGGCGGCCTCGGCCCGACGACCTCGACCGGCACGGCGGGTCTGATCGAGCCGACCCGCTTCATCAAGCAGACCGGCGAGAAGGTCACGATCGATGGCGTCGACTTCGTGTTCCAGATGACGCCCGGCACCGAAGCGCCGGCCGAGATGAACGCTTACTTCCCGCAGTTCCGTGCGATGTTCATGGCGGAGAACACCACCAACACGTTGCACAACGTTCTGACGCTGCGCGGCGCGCAGGTGCGCGACCCGCTGAAGTGGGCGAGCTACCTCAACGAGACGATTGATCTGTACGGCCCCAACGTGGACGTGAAATTCCAGGCCCATCATTGGCCGCAGTGGGGCAACGAGAAGATTCTCGCCTATTGGAAGAAGCAGCGCGACCTCTACAAGTACATCCACGACCAGTCGGTGAACCTGATGAACAAGGGCTACACCGGCATCGAGATCTCCAACATGGTCAAGCTGCCGCCGGAGCTCGACAAGCAGTGGTACAACCGCGGCTACTACGGCTCGGTGAAGCACGACACGCGCGCCGTCTATCAGCGCTACATGGGCTTCTACGACGCGGTGCCGGCGACGCTCGATCAGTTGCCGCCGGACGACGCCGCAAAGAAGTACGTCGACTACATGGGCGGCGCACCGGCCATTCTCGCCAAGGCGAAGGCGGACTTCGACAAGGGCGAGTACCGCTGGGTCGCGGAAATCCTGCAGCGCGTCGTGTTCGCCGATCCGAACAACAAGGACGCCAAGGAGATGCTCGCCGACGCGTATGAGCAGATGGGCTATCAGGCCGAGTCCGGTCCGTGGCGTTCGGTCTATCTGCAAGGCGCGTATGAGCTGCGCAACGGCGTGCCGTCCGCCGGCGGCACCAATGTCGCAAGCCCGGACACCATCAAGGCGATGCCGCCGGAGATGACGTTCGACTTTTTCGGCGTGCGGCTGAACGGCGAGAAGGCTGCCGGCAAGAGGCTCGCGCTGAACATTGACTTCACCGATCTCAACAAGTCCTATGCGCTGGTGGTCGAAAACGGCGTGCTCAACTACTTCACCAAGCCGGTGGCGAACGCAGACGCCAAGCTGACGATGAGCAAGCCGACGCTGGACCGCATCCAGTTGAAGGAGCTTCCGGTGGAGCAGGCGGTCACATCCGGCGAAATGAAGGTCGAAGGCCGGCGCGAGGCGTTGAGCGAGTTCGTTGCGATGCTCGACAACTTCCCGTTCTGGTTCCCGATCGTGACGCCGAAGGCGCCGTCGACGGTCGGCAGCGCGCCGCGCTGACGGTCCATGCAAGGACGCGAGGCGAGCGCGCATGCGTTTCGCCTCGCGTCCCATTCCCAAAGAATTTCATCTGAGGGCACCCCATGCGCATCAGGCGAATATTGCTTTGGATGAGTGCGGCGGTGTTGCTCGCCTCGCAGGCTGGACCGGCGCTGCCGTGCGGGTTCGACGCTCCGCTCGGCAACACGTTCACGCCGATGCATCCGAAGTCGCTCGCGGTCGCTTTCGCGGTGAGCGATGCGGTCGCATCGGGCGCGATCGAGCGGGCCGCGGATCCGGCGGTCGCGGGACAGGCGGGGTACTGGCGCGCGGTCGGTCATCTCACTGCGCTGCAACGGGCGTTGTCCGCGACCCATGCGGAAGGCGGTGCGGCGGTGTCGGTGCTGTTCATCGACTCTGGGCTATGGGCGCGGCTGACGCCCACCGCGAACGGATTTGCGATGGACGTTCACACCGAAGGCGCGAAGGACGGCGATGTGGCGATCATCACCAGCGAGCCGGTGCTTGCGGCGATCCTCGAAAAGCGGTTGTTGGCCGCGGATGCGCTTCAGCGCGGATTGATCGTTGTCGATGGTGAGGGAGCCGCGGTTGAGACAACGAGCCGATGGCTGGCGGCTGCGCTCGTAGCGCCCGCCGCCTCAACGGGCACGCCGCAAGCGGTTCGGCTGTTCGGGCCTGTGCGGCAATAATTCCGAAGTTCGCGGCTCAAGCGCTGCCGCGTGCGCTCGGCGGAAAGTCGCGCGCTCTAGTGCAGCGCGCCGACGCGTTCGCCGGAGTTTTCCGGCGCCGGCGATGTGCCGATCCGCCGGGCTTCTTGCGCAGCGAGATCAAGCAGGTGAGCAAGAGGCTTGCAGTCGGCGTGCTTGGCCATCTGCGCGAGTTCGGTCGAAAGGTCTCCGATGTAGTCGGCGACATGTTGGATTTTTGGACCGTTGTGGTCAGCAGCCATACTCTCAATTCCCCTCAGAAATCGAATCCCGGAGAAAAGATGCGGACCGAGCCACTCAATGAGAAGGAATTTGATTATCGCTCGCGATCATTTTTGATCGTGCATTAAATCTCATCTCACGCGCCGCGATGCCGCGGCCAGCTTGGCAACGGCAGGCGACGATTTTTCGGGTGGAGCAACCGCGGCGCAGAACGTCTCGATGAGCGACTTGATGCGGCGCGTATCCAATCCCTCTTTATAAAATATTCCGGCACGTAATGAGGGGAGGCCCGGCAGATAAGAGTCATCTGCGACGACCAGCCCATCCGGCAAACATCGCTCGGGCACAGCCATGTAGCCGATGCTGGCCAGTGCAGCGGCACGCCGCGCTGTCATATCAGCCGCGCTGAACACGATCGTGTACGGAAGGCCCTTGAATTCGATGGCGCGGATGGCCAAGCCGTCGATATAGCCCTCCGGCAACACGATCAACGGAATCGGTTGACCGATCTTCAGCGACGTCGTTGGCGCACACGACCACACCAGCGGCTCGGTCCACTCCTTGATCGTATGGAGGCGGAGCTCGAACGGAGCCACTGCGAAAATCAAATCGACATAGCCGGACTCGAGCAACTTCAGGAGATTGGGCGCGCTCTCGCAAACAAACTGGATTCGTCCGAACTCCTGCGCGCCCACGCATTGCTCGATCACGGCGGCAAGGGTCGACTCGGCAAAGAAGTTCTGGATGCCAAGCCGCAACGTCTGTCCCTGGGGCGCCGATCCCGCGTAGGCCATGATCTGGTCGTTGAGCGCAAGAATGCGGCGCGCATAGTTGTCCAGAAACTTTCCGCGGTCGGTCAGTCCGCTGCCGAGCGGCCCCTTGTTGAAAACGGTCCCGCCGACCAACTGCTGAAGCCTGCGCATCTGCGCGCTGATGGCTCCCTGCGTGAGCTGAAGCTCATCCGCCGCTCTCGTGTAGCCGCCGAGATCGTTGATCGTAACGAAGCTGCGCAGCAGCTCGATTGGAATATCCCGGTAGCGCCGATTCATTGCTCAGACCGTTTCGCTCCGCAGGGTCGGCTCACATTCAGTTCAGCGAATATTACAAAGCCTGAACCGATTGCCTGCCTGTGTCCAGTTATCCCATCGATTGATCGCGGGGCCTGCAACCTCCGGGCGGTTCGACACCAATGGCAACCACGTTTAGAATCGCCGGCATTTGAGAAGTGATTTTTTTGGAGCCATATCCGTATGAGGTACAGGTTTGTTGCGCTTGTGCTCGTATGCTGCGCTCTCACGAGTCCGGCCGCTGCACGGGATTACCCCAGCCGCCCGATCCATCTGATCGTCCCATTTCTTGCAGGCGGCGGTGTGGATGCCGCCGCCCGCATCGTGGCTCAGAAGCTCAGCGAACTGTTGGGGCAACCGGTCGTCGTCGAAAACCGGGCTGGCGCGAGCGGCACCATCGGCGCCACCGCGGCCGCGAAGGCGGCACCTGACGGCTACACGATCCTGGCGGGGCCGGGCGATCTGATCACCACGCCCAGCTTGATGCCCAAGATGCCGATCGATCCGTTGAAGGACCTCGTGCCGATCACGATGGTCAGCAGCAATCCGTTCGTGGTGGTCGCGACGGCGAATGCGCCCTTTCGCACCATGGCGGAGCTGATCGCCGCGGCGCGCGCCAAGCCGGGCGATATCGGCTACGCCACGCCCGGCAACGGCACATTCAATCACGTGGCCGCCGAATGGATGGCGAGCGCCGCCAATATCAAGCTGCAGCACATCCCGTATCGCGGGGGAGCCGCTTCCGCGAACGGCATTGCCGCCGGCGATCTTCCGCTCGGCGTGCTCTCGCCTCCGGTGGTGCAGGGCCTCATCGACGTGGGCCGCATCAGAGTTCTCGCGCTGACGGGCAAGACACGGCCGTCATTCATGCCTGCGAGCTGGCCGACCTTGTTCGAGGCCGGACTGTCCGTCGACGCGGTGTTCTGGGTCGGATTGTTTGCTCCGGCGGGAACGCCATCCGCGATCGTGTCGCGGCTCGAACAGGACATGGCGCGCGTTCTTCAATATCCCGCTGTACGAAAGCGGATGAACGACATCGGCCTCGAGCCCGGTGAGGCTGGGCAGACAGCTCTCGTTGAACGCATCCGCACTGAGACCGCGAGATACAACGCGATCATTCGGGAAACCGGAATCCGCGCCGAGAATTGAAGCCGGAGTTTTCAGTCCGTGTCCGATGCGGGCGCCTTGTCGCTGATCTCAGCAACCAATGCGACGATGGACTGCCGCATCTTGCGATCCTTGATTTGCATAAAGCTTCGCGCCAGCGACAGTCCTTCCGATGTCGAAATAAAATCGTTGATGTATTCCGGCGCCAGTCCTTCCTGCGCACCCATCGGCTGTTCCGACAGGCCTTCGAAAAAGAAGGCAACGGGCACCTGCAACGTGTTCGCCATCTGATGGAGCCGGCTTGCACCGATGCGGTTTGAGCCTTTTTCGTATTTTTGCACCTGCTGAAATGTCAGCCCAAGGCTGTGGCCGAGCTTCTCTTGGCTCATGTTGAGCATCAAGCGCCGCATTCGAACCCGGCTGCCGACGTGTTTGTCGATGGGACTGGGAGATTTCTGGCGCATGGACAACCCTTCCGGCCCGGGGCGGCTCGAGATTTCCTGCGTGCACTATAGCCGAAACTCGCGAGGGGCGAGTGCTCATGGCGCCGCAGCGACGGCAATAGCGGTGGATGATCTCGCATTATGCTGAATACTACACGCGACCGATGGCCATTGATTGCGAGCGCGTCGCCGTTGGTCTTGCGCGCGTTTTCTCGCGTCGGCTCGGCCGGAACGACGCGCCGTGTGCCGACCAACGCGTGGTTCCAGCATTGCGGCGAGAAGCAGCGACGTCGAGAAGTCGCCGACTGGTTTTCACTGACTGGAGCAACAAGGCTGCGGTTTGGCCGTGCCGCAGCAGGTGCTTGCAGTTTGCTCGGCCAGCCAGCGGTCTCGCGGCTTGCAACTCGAGGGACGGGCGGACAGCGTGACCCGAACTTCTTCTCCAATATCCATGCGCTCGGCGCGGTAGATCTGCATGGGCTTCACGCCATCGCTCACTTCAAAGGTCAGCTTGGCATCGGCATCGAACCCTACGGCTTCGCCGACCTTGCCGATGATGGCGAGGAACTTGGCGACAGGCATGTGCCCCCGGTTTTCTTCCTCGATATCCCAGAGCTGAATAAACGTCTCGTTCCACCGCTCAGCATTCGCGCCGCAATCCAGCGCCCGGAAGGAACCGGTTTTGACTTCGGTAACATGGTAGCTGGGCCGCACGTCGTGCCCGTCGTAGGCAAAGATCAGCTTCTTGTCTTTGTGCCGGCTCAACGTTTCGAGAAGCGACTGGGCGGAAATCTCTTCCACCGGCATCAAAGCGCCGACCAGAGACGGGGAGTTGGCGGGTTGGGGCTCGGCGAGGTGGGGCTTGGCAACTGCGTTCATGGGTGGTACCTTCATTTGAATGATTATTGAAATATAGGATTATTGAACAATGGATCGGCGTCAAGCGCTTTCATCATTCGCAGCCCTCTCTCAGGACACGCGGCTGTCCATCGTCCGTTACCTCGTAAAAGCAGGGCCGGACGGCGTTGCCGCAGGCGACGTGGCCGATGAAGTCGGAGTCTCCGCTTCGAACCTGTCTTTCCATTTGAAGGAACTGCAACACGCAGGGTTGGTGGATGCGCGGCGCGAGGCCCGTTCCATCATCTACTCTGCCAATTACGCGGCCTTGCGCGGCCTCATCGGTTTCCTGATGAAGGATTGCTGCGCAGGCCGTCCCGAGATTTGCGCTCCGGCTTTGAACGAAGCGGCTTGCTGCCCACCCGCCAAAACCAAATCAAGGAAGCGCGCCCATGTCTGAGCGTGTTTTTAACGTCCTGTTCCTCTGCACCGGCAACTCGGCGCGCTCGATCATCGCCGAAGCGATCCTCAACAAGCTCGGCGCGGGAAAATTCCGCGCTTACTCCGCGGGGAGCCAGCCGAAGGGGCAGCCCAATCCGAACACGATCACGCTGCTGCAAGGGCTCGGCTACGACACCTCGGGCTTCCGTTCGAAGTCCTGGAACGAGTTTGCAAAGCCCGGCGCGCAATCCAGCGTACCGCTGCTCGATTTCGTGTTCACCGTTTGCGACAACGCCGCGGGCGAAGCCTGCCCGTTCTGGCCCGGTCAGCCGATGACGGCGCATTGGGGCGTGCCCGATCCGGCGGAGGCGACGGGGTCGCCCGCCGAGATCGCGATGGCGTTCAAGGATGCGTACCGGATGCTGCATCAGCGCATCGCGGTATTCACGGCGCTGCCGATCAAGAGTCTCGACACGCTCAGTCTTCAGGCGAAGCTGAAAGAGATCGGCCGCATGGAGGGCGCGACCGCGAAGGCTGCGGAGCCGACGTGACGCCGACGCTCGCGCAACGGCTTGGCGCGGAAGCACTGGGCACCGCCTTCCTGCTCGCGGCGGTGGTCGGCTCCGGCATCATGGCGCAGAAGCTCGCGGGCGGGAACGTCGCGCTTGCTTTGCTCGGCAACACGCTGCCGACCGGCGCAATGCTCGTGGTGCTGATCCTGATCTTCGGTCCGGTGTCGGGCGCGCATTTCAATCCGGCGGTGAGCTTGGCGTTCGCCGTGCGCGGCGAAATGGCGTGGCAAGAGGCTGGCGCGTACATCGTGGCGCAGTTCATCGGCGCGGCGATCGGCGTGTGGGCCGCGCATCTGATGTTCGATCTGCCGGTGTGGCAGCTCTCGACCACCGTGCGGACCGGGCCGGGCCAGTGGCTCGCGGAGGCCGTCGCCGCATTCGGGTTGCTGCTGACGATCTTCGGCTGCGTGGCGAATGCGCCGAACTCTGTCGCCTACGCCGTCGGGCTCTACATCACCGCGGCCTATTGGTTCACGGCTTCGACGTCGTTCGCCAATCCAGCAGTGACGTTCGCGCGTTCGCTGTCGGATACGTTCGCGGGGATCGCGCCGGGCGGCGTGGCCGCCTTCATCGCGGCGCAGCTTGTGGGCGCGTTCGCCGCGGTTGTTCTGGCGCGATGGATGTGGCCGGCGCCGCCGCGCACGGCGGCACGCAACTGATCGCGATTTGGTAGCCTTCGCAAACCTTTCCCGTGCGTGATTGGCCGTGCAAGCTTGCGATGTCGCAAGTTATGACTGCGATCCGGCGTCGTGTCGCTCACGTGCGTCCTGTTGCTGCATGACGCGACGAAAAAATTCATCGGCGTCGGCTTTGAATCCTGACAGCAGGTTGCCGTAAAAACGATGCAGGCGCTCGGACACGATCCGCCGCGCCTTGATTTCCTTCTGTTTCCGATCCTGCCGCTGATCGTCCGTATCCATTTCTCTAGAACGTGAATCCGGGGACGGACGTTCCATGGATTCACATCCTCCCGATGGGCGGCCGTTGATTGCGGCGTGGGCGGTCGGGCTCGCCGAGGCGCATGCGCGGCAGACAAGGCGGTTGTGTCAGG
>BFBZ01000025.1_pt14 | contig 26407 bp, 27 predicted proteins | sample 1888401 | NCBI WGS metagenome assembly BFBZ01 (sample SAMD00112614, study PRJDB3348) | symbiont metagenome | host: Chara braunii
TTGTAACCGCTGGGAACACCCGGCGAATACGCGAGCATGGCGATGAAATGCGTAGCCCAGATGCCGAAGCCGGTCGATATCGCTGCAACGCAGAGCCAGATTCCTCGCATCTGGCCCTTCGCGCTTCGCGCATGGTGGAGAATATTGATGGCCGCCAGCGAAGCGAGGGTGCAGATGATGGCTGCGAGCAGCACCAGATTGAAATCGTGGGCCGTTGCAATGCAATTATAGATCTTGAACATGAGCTTACCGCTGACGCGTTTTGAGTTCGTTCTGCGGTATAAGCAAAAGCCCGTAAAGTACGGTAAACGGATGCCAGCGGCCGGCCAGGCATTTTACGGCAAGGTAAACTGTTTCATTCGATCCGCTTCTGGACGGGCCGATTCGGCGTGGTGGTGATAGTTCGTTAACCGTCCCACGGTCGTGTCGATCATCGGTCGGCGCGACTGACCACATCCATCAGTTCGGCGATCTTGCGCCGCTGGTCGGCCTTGTCGCCGGACGTAATCGCATGCTCCACGCAATGCGCCACGTGATCGCGAAGGACCTCTTCCTCGACCCGGCGCAGTGCCGCACGCGCGGCCGCGATCTGGGTCACGATGTCGATGCAATAGCGATCGTCCTCCACCATGCCGGCAAGGCCGCGGATCTGGCCCTCAATGCGTTTCAGCCGTTTCAGGCAGGATGACTTGATCTCGTTGCGCATGCCTTCTATATACCCCCCTAGGGTATGAAGATCAAGTGCAATGGGAGAGACGGATGTCGATGACCGGGACAGGCGGGAAGGGCTGCTGCGCCCATGGTGGCAGCGGCGATGGGACGTCCGGTGCCCAGCAGCACGATCATTCCGGCGATGGCCATAGTCACCATCACGGGCATCACGATGATGCGTCGGCTCGGATGCCGGCACCGGCCATCGATCCTGTTTGCGGCATGAGCGTCGATCCCGCGACGGCAAAGCACCGTTTCGCCTATCGCGGACAGGACTACTTTTTCTGTTCGGCCGGCTGCCGCACCAAGTTCGAGGCGGAGCCGGAGGTGATTCTGGCGCGCACGCCGCCGGTGCGAAACAAGCCGTCGCTGCCGGCGGCTCAACCTGCCGCGAAGGATGCCGTCTACACCTGTCCGATGCATCCCGAGGTGCGCCAGGTCGGCCCCGGCGCCTGCCCGATCTGCGGCATGGCGCTCGAGCCCGAACTGGTGTCGCTGGACGATAAGCCGGATCCCGAACTGATCGACATGACGCGGCGGTTCTGGATTGCCCTTGCGCTGACGCTTCCCGTCGTCGTCATCGATATGGCGGCGCACGTCGCCGGCATCGAGCTCATACCAGCTCCGTATGCCAACTGGGTGCTGCTGGCGCTCGCGACGCCGGTGGTGGCCTGGGCCGGGGCGCCGTTCTTCGTGCGCGGCTTTCGATCGCTGGTGACGCGCAATCTCAACATGTTCACCCTGATCGCGATGGGGACGGGCGTGGCCTGGCTCTACAGCCTTGTCGCGACGCTGGCTCCGCAACGGTTTCCGCAGGCATTTCGCGATCATCACGGCGCGGTCGCGGTGTATTTCGAGGCGGCGGCCGTCATTACCGTGCTTGTCCTGCTCGGCCAGGTGCTGGAGTTGCGCGCCCGCGAGCGTACCTCGGGCGCCATCAAGACGCTGCTCGGGTTGACGCCGAAGACGGCGCGGCGTGTGACCAATCACGGCGATGAGGATGTCGCGCTCGACGCGGTTGTGGCCGGCGATCTGTTGCGGGTGCGTCCCGGCGAGAAGATCCCAGTTGATGGCGTCATTGTCGAAGGCCGATCCAGTATCGACGAGTCGATGGTGACTGGCGAATCGATGCCGATCAGCAAGGCGGACGGCGAACAGGTGATCGGCGGCACGCTCAACCAGAGCGGCGGCTTGGTGATGCGTGCAGAGAAGGTCGGCCGCGACACCATGCTGGCGCGGATTGTCGACATGGTGACGCGGGCGCAGCGTTCGCGCGCGCCGATCCAGCGGCTTGCCGATCAGGTAGCGGGCTATTTCGTGCCCGTCGTCATTGCGATGGCGCTCCTCGCGTTCGGCGCCTGGGCGATCTGGGGGCCCGAGCCGCGCCTGGCCTTCGGGCTCGTGGCGGCGGTCTCGGTGCTCATCATCGCCTGCCCCTGCGCGCTGGGACTGGCGACGCCGATGTCGATCATGGTCGGCGTGGGGCGCGGGGCGCGGGGCGGAATCCTGATTCGCGACGCCGACGCGCTGGAGCGCATGGAGCGGATCGATACCCTTGTGATCGACAAAACCGGCACGCTGACCGAAGGTAAGCCGAAGGTCGTGGCGATTGTCGCGCATGAGGGATCGGACGAGGCCGAGGTTCTGCGGCTTGCGGCGAGTGTCGAGCGCGCGAGCGAGCACCCGCTGGCGCACGCCATTCTCGCGGCAGCAGAGCAGCGTGGAGCACAGTTGAGCGAGGTGCGGAACTTTGCATCGCCCGCGGGTAAGGGCGCGTCGGGCGAGATCGATGGCCGGACGGTGATGCTCGGCAACGCGGTCCTGATGCACGAGCGCGGCATCGATATCGGCGTGTCCGAGGCGGCCGCGCGCACCCAGCGCGAGACCGGCGCTACGGTGATTCATGTCGCCGTCGATGGCGCAGCGATCGGCATGATTGCTATTGCCGATCCGGTGAAGAGCAGCGCCCGTGGAGCGCTGGATGCGTTGCGCCGCGAAGGGCTGCGCATCATCATGCTGACCGGCGACCACGAGACCACGGCCCAGGCCGTGGCGCGTGGCCTCGGTATTGATGAGGTCGAGGCCGGCGTGCTGCCCGAACGCAAGGGCGCGGTGGTGGAAACCCTGAAGTCGCAGGGGCGCCGCGTCGCCATGGTCGGAGACGGAATCAATGATGCGCCGGCGCTGGCGGCCGCTGACGTCGGTATTGCGATGGGGACCGGCACCGATGTTGCCATGGAAAGCGCGGGCGTCACGCTGCTCAAGGGGGATCTGAACGGAATTGTACGAGCGCGCCGCCTTTCCGCGGCGACGATGGGCAATATTCGGCAGAACTTGTTCTTCGCCTTCTTTTACAACGCGGCAGGGATACCCGTGGCTGCGGGTGTTCTCTATCCGGTGTTTGGGCTGTTGCTGTCGCCGATGGTCGGTGCGGCCGCCATGGCTCTCTCGTCAGTCAGTGTGATCGGCAATGCGTTGCGATTGGCGCGGCTGCGGTTCTAGCCAATAAGCGCTTAGTGCCAGATCCGGTAGACGCGGCCGGTCTGGACGCCTTCGATGCTGCGCCGATAGCCGAGTGCGACGCGCGCGCCGGATACGGGCTCGAAGCCAGGAAAGTAGGGACCATAGCTGTCCATCGACTCGCTGAGCACGGTCGGGCTGACCGCGTTGATGCGCTGGCCGCGGGGCAGTTCGGTGGCGGCGGCGCGCACGAAGCCCTCGATCGCCGCATTGACCGCCGTGGCATTGCTGCCGTTGCGGATTGGTTCGTCGGCGATGATGCCGCTGGTGAGCGTAAACGAGCCGGCGTCGCGCAGATACTGTTGCCCGGCCAGCACGACATTGATTTGCCCCATGAGCTTGTCCTGCAGACCCAGCTTGAACTGCTCGGGGGTCATCTGGGTCAGAGGGCCGAAATGAACCTTGCCCGTGGTGGTGACCACTGCATCGAGGGCACCCGCCCGGGCGAACATTGCCTGAACGCTGGCGAAATTCGTCAGATCGACCCGCAGATCGCCGGAACTGCGGCCTACCCGCACCACCTCATGGGTCTTGCCGAGTTCCGCCGCCACCGCACGCCCGATGGTGCCGTGTCCACCAATGATCAGTATTCGCATGAGTCCCCTCCAGACTGACGTCAGTCCGCGTCGCATACCGCCTAAGCGGCCATGAATCCGGCGCGGAGGGTTAGATTTAAAACAGAACGAATGCCGCATTTGCCGCCATTCGAAACAGCGGGGTACTACAAAAGAAAAAGCCGGACTCTTGCGAGCCCGGCTACAAAGTCTTTGGCCATGTGAGGCCGACACAATCACCTTCCAAGAGGGATAACTGAATTCCAGCGGCCACTGGAGGAGGGGGACGATGCGCAACCGCAAGCATTCAGTAGTTGTATTTGATCCCCGTTTTGGTCATGCAGCAACCGCCGAGGTAGCATGTCAGTCATGCGGAGTTGGCGGTATTGATCACGTGATTATGAGGGCCAGCGCTGCGCCTTGCTCACCACGAAATCACGGAAAACCTGCACGCGTGCAACGGTTTTCAGCTCTTCCGGATAAACGAAGTAGGTGTCGAGCTGAATCGAATCCGCTTCGCCGAACAGCTGCACCAGACGATTGTTGTCGTCGACGAGGTAGTCCGGCAGGGCGGCGATGCCGAGACCCTGCTGGCATCCGCGCAGCAGTCCGAGGATGTTGTTGACCTTGAAATAAGCTTCCCGCGGGCCGGTGCCGTTGCGTCCTGCCTCGATCAGCCAGTTGCGGTTCTGCAGATGCGGCGGCACCTGCAGATCACTGAGCATGATGATGCGGTGGTTGTCGAGGTCCTCGAGCGTGCGGGGTGTACCGAAGCGCTTGATGTACTCGGGCGAGCAATAGGCATGGAAGCCGATCGAGAACAGCTTGCGCTGAATGAGATCGGGCTGGGTCGGCTTGCGGGTGCGGATGGCGACATCGGCCTCGCGCATCGACAGGTCGAGCTCCTCGTCAGTGACCATCAGCTGCACGCGAATCTCCGGGTACAGCGACGTGAACTCACCCAGCCGGGGGATCAGCCAGTTGATACCGACGCCCGGTGTGGTGGTCACTTTCAGGTCCCCGCTCGGCCGTTCGCGGCTGTCGGTGAGCTTGGCGCGGGCGGCTTGCAACTGCATGAAAACGTCGTGTGCAGTGCGAAACAGCAGGTCGCCCTGTTCGGTCAGGATGAGGCCACGGGCATGGCGATGGAACAGCGAGACGGCGAGCTCCTGCTCAAGTGCGCTGACTTGGCGCGACACCGCGGACTGTGACAGTCCGAGCTGTTCGCCGGCATGCGTGAAGCTGCCGGCTTCTGCTGCGGCATGAAAAACTTTTAGCTTGTCCCAATCCATAGCGGTCGATCCGTGGCGATTCTGACTCATCGAAGTTCTTCGACTATTCGGCTGCTGCGCGTTCAGTGGCTGCTGCATGGATAAACCGTTCGGCTTCGAGTGCCGCCATGCAGCCAAGGCCTGCGGCCGTGACTGCCTGACGATACGTCTCGTCCGCGACATCGCCGGCCGCGAACACGCCGGGTACCGAGGTGGCGGTCGAGTGTGGTGCGATCTCGACATAGCCAGACGGTTTCAGTTTCAGCTGGCCGGCGACGAGTTCTGTCGCAGGCGCATGCCCGATCGCGACAAAGACGCCGTCGGCAGGCAAATCGGTGCTTTTGCCAGTTTTGACGTTCTTCAGCCGGATGTGGGTGACCTTCGAGGGGTTCTGGTCGCCGCGAATCTCTTCGACGGCGGTGTCCCAGATCACCTTGATTTTGGGATGCTTGAACAACCGGTCCTGCAGGATGCGTTCGGCACGCAGCGAGCCGCGGCGATGCACCAGGGTGACCTGGGAGGCAAAATTGGTCAGGAACAGCGCTTCCTCGACCGCGGTGTTGCCGCCGCCGACCACGAAAACCTGCTTGCCGCGGTAGAAGAACCCGTCGCAGGTGGCGCAAGCGGAGACGCCGAAGCCCTTGAAGGTTTCCTCGGAGGGGAGGCCGAGCCAGCGGGCCTGGGCGCCGGTGGCGAGGATGACCGTGTCGGCGAGATACACTTCGCCGGAGTCGCAGGTGATGCGGAACGGTCGCTGCCCGAGTTCCAGTGTGTTGACGTGATCGGTGATGATCCTGGTACCGACGTGTGTCGCCTGCTTTTCCATCTGCTCCATCAACCAAGGTCCCTGGATGACGTCGGCGAAGCCTGGATAGTTCTCGACATCGGTGGTGATGGTGAGCTGTCCGCCCGGCTGGATGCCCTGGATCAGCACTGGCTCAAGCATCGCGCGCGCGGCGTAAATAGCGGCAGTGTAGCCGGCGGGGCCGGACCCGATGATGACGACCTTGGCGTGGTTGGCGGTGGATTGGCTTGTCGTGGTCTGGTTTGCAGGAGACATGGATCGATCCTCACTCCCCCATCGACTGACTGCGGGGAGGCAGAAACTGCTCAGAAAGATGGCTGCGGTGCATCAAAAACAGCAAAATTCATCTTAGGTTATCTGGGCAGCCATGCAAGTTATGCAACCCATATTCACCGATTTTCTGACATTTCCGTAACTTATCAGACGCTGTTCGCCGATTGGCCTGGCTTTGAGCAATAAAATTTCGCAAATCTGGTGGCGCTGCGGTATGAAAAGCTGGCAACTGCCACCGCTGTGTCAATCAAGAAAGCTATCTCTGTGTCCAAGGGTCTCGACGAGATCGATCTTAAAATTCTTCACGAAATTCAGGCCGATGGCCGAATCACCAACGTGGAACTGGCCAAGCGCGTCGGAATCTCTCCGCCGCCCTGTTTGCGCCGGGTCAAAGCGCTGGAGGATGCCGGCTACATTCAGGGGTATCGCGGGCTGCTCGATGCGCGCCTGCTCGGGTTTGACGTCACGGTGTTCGCCTCCGTGCATCTGTCGAGCCAGGCCGAGGCGGACTTGCGCGCCTTCGAAGAGTTCGTTCGCAAGGAACCGCTGGTGCGTGAATGCTGGATGTTGTCCGGCGAAGTCGACTTCATTCTGAAGTGCGTGGCGCCGGACATGGCGACATTCCAGCATTTCGTCTCGCATTTGACGGCGGCGCCCCACGTCCGAAATGTCAGGACCTCGCTTGTGCTGCACAATTCGAAAAATGCGGCCGCGGTGCCGCTCGAGATGAAAATCCCCCGCGACTGAGCCACGGGACGAGACGAGGCTCTCGCTCCACTGCCGTGAAGCATCCGAAACTCGTGTCAGGGAGAGCTGCGATGTCTTCGGATGCAGGGCATCAGGCTTGCGCGTCGTTTGAGCTTTTTCCAGACCGTCTTGTTGGCCATGGCCGGCTTTGCGGCCGGCGCGATGCGGTTGCCGGCGGTTACCTCGGCGTCGGGCTTGCCCCGCGCGTGCCGGAAAAAATAATCCGCGCCGCGGTCGTCACCGTCGGCGCGGCTTTGACTGTCGTGTTTTTCGTGAAGTGAGCCTTAGGCTTTCTTGCGCATTGCTGCGTCGGCGCTCCACGGTCCTCCGCCAACACAGGCGAGATACAGGAATACGAAGGAGAACATGATCGCGAGGCCGCCGTTGTTGAGGATCGGCATCAAACCGTGCGGCGCATGGCCCATGAAGTAGGCGAACGCCATTTCGCCGCTGACGATGAACGCGACCGGCCGGGTAAAGAGACCGAGAATCAGCAAGATGCCACCGACCAGTTCGAGGCTTCCGGCGGCGCCGTACAGCGAGAACAGCTCGACTTTTTCGAACATCGGAATCGGCGGCCATTTGAACAGCTTTGCGATTCCGTATTGAAGAAACAGAAGTCCGGTCACGATACGTAGAAGGCTGAGAACGCGCGGTCCCCACGTTGCTGCGATGTTGTCCATTCCAAATCCCCCAATGCCCGGTTGCACGAAACCGGTAGCGCTCAAAAAACACGGCCCTTCGTTCTCCTGATTGCGAAGGCCGCAGCGATAACGGCACCCGAGGTGATCTGCGGGGGCCGCTGGGCGACTTATCCCATGGCCTCCCGGTGCGGCGCAATATAATGCCGTGCCGATTGCGCCGATGAGCGCCTCGATCACGAAGATTTATGTTCGCTGTCACGGATGCCATTTTGGAATGAATCAAAAAGCCGCAGCAAAATCGCTGCGGCTTGTGTTGGCGTATGCGGTTTCCCTCAGGTGACCGTCGACGTGGGATTGGTTGCCGTGTTTTCCAAGTGCGGGTTATTCCGCTTTGCGCATCGCGGCATCGGCGCTCCAGGGGCCGGCGCCTGCGAATGCGAGATACAGGAAAACGAAGCAGAACAGGATCGCGAGCTCTCCCTGATTGACGAGAGGCATGAAGCCCTTCGGGGCGTGACTCATGAAATAAGCGACAGCCATCTCACCGGAGAGGATGAATGCCACGGGTCGGGTGAGCAGTCCGAGGATGATCAGCGCGCTGCCCACCAGCTCGAGCACGCCGGCAAGGCCCAGCAACGAGAACAATTGAAGATTGGCGAAGTACGGAATCGGCGGAAAGCCGAACAGCTTTGCAATTCCGTGCTGCAGGAACAGCAAGCCTGTCATGATGCGAAGCACGCTGAGAACGCGTGGTGCCCACGATGCTGCGACGGTGTTCGATGTCATTGAGATCCCCAGATGTCCGGCGATATGAAAGCCGGTAGCGCCAGAAAAAGCAGCCTTCGATTCTTCGAAAGCCACGGCTTCGGCGACGCCGGTCAATATGCTGAGGCGCCGCTCGGCGGTTTATCCCATGCGCCCGCCATGGGATGCAATAAAAGCAGCTGAAATCGCATCGTCTCCACGCCGAGATCACGAAGTTGTTTGCTCATGAATCAAAAAAGCCGCAGTGCGATCGCTGCGGCTTGTCTTGATGTTCGCGATTTCCCTCAGGTTACCGCCACTCGACCTTTGCGATCTCGTAAGCCTTCGCGCCGCCTGGAGCCACCACTTCGACCGACGAGCCTTTCTTCTTGCCGATCAGCGCCCGTCCAAGCGGGGACGTGATGGAGATGCGGCCTTTCTTGGCGTCGGCTTCCGGCTCGCCGACGATCTGCCACACCGCCTTCTTCTCGGTGTCTTCGTCGATCAGCGTCACGGTGGCGCCGAACTTGATGGTGTCGCCGGACAGCTTCGACACATCGATGATGTCAGCGCGCGCAAGCTTGTCTTCGAGTTCGGCGATGCGGCCTTCATTGTGCGACTGCGATTCTTTCGCCGCGTGATATTCCGCGTTCTCCGACAGGTCGCCATGGGAGCGCGCTTCGGCGATCGCCTCGATGATGCGCGGGCGCTCGACCTGCTGACGCTGTTTCAGCTCCACTCCAAGGGCATCGTAGCCGCCCTGGGTCATCGGAATTTTATCAACCATTCGTCGTCGTCCTTCGGTTTCGCACGGGGGGCCGCCAGATGGCCGGACGCACGAAACATCTTGTTTGCCCCGATCCTTCGGAAAGAGATCGGGCGCCGGAAGGGAACACAGTCGCAACTTACCGGTTCCCGTGAAAATCACGGTTTTGCCACTTCGTCTGCGGAGGCCTGACCGCAATCAGAAGGTGCGATCAGAGATCCGAAGAGTAGCTCTGCAGCGTGCGAACCTCGAGATCCCCGCCCAGATAGGCCCGGATCCCTTGCGCGGCAGCCACGGCACCGGAAAGAGTGGTGTAGTACGGTACTTTATGCAAGAGGGCAGCTCGTCTCAGCGACCGGCTGTCGGCCAGGGCTTGCGGGCCTTCGGTGGTGTTGAAGACCAGCTGGACGTCACCATTGGTGATAGCGTCGACGATATGTGGCCGTCCTTCCAGTACTTTATTCACTTTTTCGGCCGGCACGCCATTATCCGCCAGAAACCGCTGCGTGCCCGACGTGGCCAGGACCTTGAAGCCGACAGCGGCCAGCAGCCGGACCGCGTCGAGGATGCGGGTCTTGTCGCTCTCCCGCACCGAGACGAACACCGTGCCGGAGCGCGGCACCCGCGTGCCGCCGCCCAGCTGGCTCTTGGCGAACGCCACCGCAAAGGATTGGTCGAGACCCATGACCTCGCCGGTCGAGCGCATTTCCGGTCCGAGCACGGTGTCGACGCCGGGGAAGCGGGCGAACGGAAACACCGATTCCTTGACGCCAACATGGCTGAGCCTGGCGGGCTTGAGCTTGAAGTCGGCCAGCTTCTCGCCGGCCATGATGCGCGCGGCGATCTTGGCGACCGGCATCCCGACCACCTTGGCGACGAACGGCACCGTGCGCGAGGCACGTGGATTGACTTCGAGCACGTAGATCTCGCCGTCCTTGATCGCATACTGGACGTTCATCAGGCCGACCACGTCGAGCCCCAGCGCCAGTTCGCGGGTCTGCCGCTCGAGCTCCGCGATCGTTGCTGCATCCAGCGAATGCGGCGGCAGCGCGCAAGCGGAATCGCCGGAGTGGATGCCGGCTTCCTCGATGTGCTCCATGATGCCGACGACGAAGGTGTCCTTGCCGTCGCACAGGCAATCGACGTCGACCTCGATCGCGTCCGACAGATAGCGATCGAACAGCAGCGGGTTCTTGCCGAGCACGGTGTTGATCTGCCCGGTCTTGTCGTTGGGGTAGCGCGCCTTGACGTCGGCCGGCACCAGTTCCGGCAACGTGCCGAGCAGATAGTCGCCGAGCTGGCCTTCTTCGCGAATGATCTGCATCGCGCGGCCGCCGAGCACGTAGGATGGACGCACCACCAGCGGGAAATCCAGGTCGCTTGCCACCAGCCGCGCCTGTTCCACCGAATAGGCGATGCCGTTCTTCGGTTGCCGCAGATGCAGTTTGTCGAGCACCCGCTTGAAACGGTCGCGGTCCTCGGCGAGATCGATCGCATCGGGCGAGGTGCCGAGGATCGGCACCTTGGCCTCTTCCAGCGCATGCGCGAGCTTCAGCGGGGTCTGGCCGCCGAACTGAACGATGACGCCATGCAGCGTACCGTTGGAGCGTTCGGTGTCGATGATCTCGAGCACATCTTCCGCTGTAAGCGGCTCGAAATACAGCCGGTCGGCGGTGTCGTAGTCGGTCGACACCGTCTCGGGGTTGCAGTTGATCATGATGCTTTCGAAGCCCGCGTCGTGCAGCGCGAAGCAGGCGTGACAGCAGCAATAATCGAACTCGATGCCCTGGCCGATTCGGTTCGGCCCGCCACCCAGGATAATGACCTTCTTCTTGGACGAGGGGGCACTTTCGTCGGCCGCGGCACCCGCGAACGGGGCCTCGTAGGTCGAGTACATGTAGGCGGTGGGCGAGGCGAATTCCGCCGCGCAGGTGTCGATGCGCTTGAACACCGGGCGGACGCCGAGGGTTCGCCGCAATGATTTCACTTCGGCTTCGGTCTTGCCCGACAGCACTGCGAGGCGTGAATCCGAGAAGCCCATGCTCTTGAGCGAGCGCATCGCGAAGGCATTGCCCGGCAGGCCGTGGGCGCGCACCTTGGTTTCGGTCTCTACGATGCCGCGGATCTCGGCGAGGAACCACGGGTCGATCTTGCAGGACGCGAAGATCTCGTCGTTCGACCATCCCAGCCGCATCGCCTGCGCCACCTGCAGCAGGCGGTTCGGCGTCGGCGTTCCGAGCGCCGCACGGATCGCGTTCTTGTCGTCCCCCTTGCCGAGGCCGTCGATCTCGATCTCGTCGAGGCCGGTGAGGCCGGTTTCCAGGCCGCGCAGCGCCTTCTGCAGGCTTTCCTGGAACGTGCGGCCGATCGCCATCACCTCGCCGACCGATTTCATCGATGTGGTCAGCGTGGTCGACGCGCCGGGGAATTTCTCGAAGGCGAAACGCGGAATCTTGGTGACGACATAGTCGATCGTCGGCTCGAACGAGGCCGGCGTCGCGCCGCCGGTAATGTCGTTGGCGATTTCGTCCAGCGTGTAGCCGACCGCGAGCTTGGCGGCGACCTTGGCGATCGGAAAGCCGGTGGCCTTCGACGCCAGCGCCGACGAGCGCGACACCCGAGGATTCATTTCGATAACGACCATGCGGCCGTCGGCCGGATTGACGCCGAACTGCACGTTCGATCCACCGGTCTCGACCCCGATTTCGCGCAGCACCGCAAGCGATGCGTCGCGCATGATCTGGTATTCCTTGTCGGTCAGCGTCAGCGCCGGGGCGACGGTGATCGAATCACCGGTGTGGACGCCCATCGGGTCGAGGTTCTCGATCGAGCAGACGATGATGCAGTTGTCCGCCTTGTCGCGGACCACCTCCATCTCGAACTCTTTCCAGCCGAGCACGGATTCCTCGATCAGAACCTCGCTGGTCGGCGAAGCGTCGATGCCGCGCTCGACGATCTCGATGAACTCGGCCTTGGTGTAGGCGATGCCGCCGCCGGTGCCGCCCATCGTGAATGAGGGACGAATGATTGCGGGCAGGCCGATCTGGTCAAGCGCGCGCAGCGCGTCCGGCAGCGTCTTGGTTTGCATCGAGCGCGGCGTTTCCAGCCCGATCTTGGTCATGGCTTCGCGGAAGCGGCCGCGGTCCTCGGCCTTGTCGATGGCGTCCGCGGTGGCGCCGATCATCTCGACATTGAATTTCTCCAGCGTGCCCTGCTTGCGCAGTGACAGCGCGCAGTTCAGCGCGGTCTGTCCGCCCATGGTCGGCAGCAGTGCGAAGCCGCCGGCCACGACGTTGCGTTCCTTTTCGATGATCTTGGCAACGATCTCGGGGGTGATCGGCTCGATGTAGGTCGCATCCGCCAGTTCCGGATCGGTCATGATGGTGGCCGGATTGGAATTGACGAGGACGATGCGATAGCCCTCTTCCTTTAGCGTCTTGACCGCCTGGGTCCCGGAATAGTCGAATTCACAGGCCTGGCCGATGACGATGGGGCCTGCGCCGATGATCAGGATGGTCGATATGTCGGTTCGTTTGGGCATCGCGTCTCACACCAGCATGATCCGGAAAATGGACCGATTTTCCGAAAAATCATGCGCAATCAATAAGCTAAGGCGCGACACGATCGCGCTTTAGCGCGGGAAACTAGGCACAAAAAAAGGGCGCGCCTCTCGCGCGTCCTCTGGCCGGGCGCCGAGACAGTGCCTCGCGCGGGGTGTCTTTAGACCAGATTCCCGAGGCGGGGAAGGGGATTAAAGCCCCATCAACCGGGGATTTGCCCTGGAGGGGAGCCGGGGCTGCCATGCGGCGCCGACCGGCTCTTTGGAGGAAAATTGGAGGCCCGGCCTGGGTTCGAATCCAGGATAAGAGGCTTTGCACAGCCCCCGCGTCGACGCTTCCGCCACCGGGCCAAGTACAGGATAGCGCCAGCGCGAGGGAGAAATCACCCTCATCCTTAAGATATAGTTAACTCTGCGACCGGGCAGCGTTGAGCCCGTGAAATGCCTGAAATATTGACGACGTCAGAACGCGTGCCGGGCCACGAAGGTCATGCGCGATGCATTGTGCCCGACATTGACGTGGGCGCGCGTGGCGGAGAATCCGGCGGCCGCCAGCTTGGCGACGATGTCCTGCTCGCTGTAGCGCTGCAGGCCGACCTTGGTGCGCAACTGCCAGTAATCCGACAGATAGGTGCGGAGTAGGCCGATCAAGGCGTCCTTGAGGAACCCGTGGGCCCGCGCCATGCGCAGCAAGGCCATCACGTCGGTGATCGCGCCGACGTCGGGTTGCAGGATATCGCCAAGCACCAGGCGGCCGCTGGGTTTCAGCAGGCGACGGACTGACGCAAAGGCCGTGTCGAGCTCAGCCGGCGTCATGTACTGCGCCACCGAGATCATGACGGCCAGATCTACCGAATTGTCGTCGAGGTAACGCAAATCTTCCAGCGAGCGGACCTTGATGTTGAGGTCGCGCGCATATCGCGCGATCAATCGCCCGCGTACACCCGGGGCTGGTTCGGCCAGGATCAGCCGCGCGCATCGCTCCGCGACCCGGCCGGCCGATGTCGCCTCGCCACAGGCATAATCGAGCACCACCGCGTCAGGCGACGAGATGTAGCCGATGATATCGTCGGCAATGATGCTGAAATGCAGATCGCGGTGCAGCTTGCTGACATAAATCGTATGCGTGGAATCGTAATAATCGATCCAGTCGTCCATTGGTGTCGCCCCGGCACCTGTGTCGTGGTTCCCCCGCTCAGGAACCCCCAGCGTGACTTGTGCGTTAACGGGTTCGACGAGAGGTGTCCATCCATCGCCGATGATTTGATTCGAGGAATGTCCTTGAAAATCGGTTTTCAAGTCATCGTGGCTCGCCCCTCTTCGATATCCAGCCAGCCCTAACAGGAAGGTAAGCCGTGAGCAAAAATGCAAAAAAAGTCGCCGCCGAACTCGATACCCCGACTGATCTGTCCCAGGAAGCGGTCGACAAGATCTCCGCGGCGCTCAATCCACTGGTTGCGGATTCCTTCGCGCTCTACCTGAAAACCAAGAATTTCCATTGGCATGTCAGCGGCCGGCACTTCCGCGATTATCATCTGCTGCTCGATGAACAGGCCGATGGGATTTTCGCCGGGATCGACGAACTCGCGGAGCGTGTGCGCAAGATCGGCGGCACCACGCTGCGTTCGATCGGCCACGTCGCCAAATTGAAGACCGTGGAAGATAATGATGAGGCTTACGTGCCTCCGCGTGAGATGCTGCGGGAACTGATGCACGACAACAAGAGTTTTACCTCAAGTTTGCGCCGGGCACATGAGGTTGCGGACAAGTACGACGATTCCGCCACCACCAGCATTCTGGAGAATTTCATCGACGCCACGGAGCGGCGCACCTGGTTCCTGTTCGAGGCCAGCCGCCAGGAAGGCGGTAACGAGGCCTGATCGCGGCGCAGGCGCTGCTCCTCAAAACACACAAAAACGCCCGCAAGTTGCGGGCGTTTTGCTGTCGTCGGCATGATGTCAGATTCTCTTCCGGTCGCGCATCAGGTCGGTGAAGCGCTTGAAGAGGTAGTGCGAATCGCGTGGTCCGGGCGAAGCTTCCGGGTGGTACTGCACCGAGAACACCGGCCTGTCGTTGAGCGCGATGCCGCAGTTGGAATCGTCGAACAGCGAGACGTGGGTTTGTGTCACGTTGTCCGGCAGCGTGGTCTTGTCCACCGCGAAGCCGTGATTCATCGAGGTAATCTCGACCTTGCCGGTGGTGATGTCTTTCACCGGGTGGTTGGCGCCATGGTGGCCCTGGTGCATCTTCATGGTCTTGCCGCCGACGGCGAGGCCGAGCATCTGATGGCCGAGGCAGATGCCGAAAGTCGGCAGGCCAGACTCGATCACCTGCTTGATCACCGGGACCGCGTATTCACCGGTCGCGGCCGGATCGCCCGGGCCGTTCGACAGGAAGACGCCGTCCGGCTTCATGGCCAGGATATCCTCGGCCGACGTCGTGGCAGGCACCACGGTGACCTTGCAGCCCTCGCCGGCCAGCAGCCGCAGGATATTGCGCTTGATGCCGTAGTCGATGGCGACCACATTGAACTCGGGCTTGTCCTGCCGCCCATAGCCCTTCTCCCACTCCCAGGGGGTTTCGTCCCAGGTGAAGCGCTGGCCGCTGGTTACCATCGGCACCAGGTCCATGCCGACCAGTCCGGGCCATTCGCGGGCTTCTTCTTTCAAGGCCCGCAGATCGAAGCGGCCGTCTGGCGCATGCGCGATCACCGCGTTCGGCATGCCCTTGCCGCGGATCAGTGCCGTGAGCGCGCGAGTGTCGATGCCGCTGAGACCGATGATACCGCGGGCTTTCAGCCACTGGTCGAGATGCTTGGCGGCCCGGTAATTCGACGGATCGGTGATCGAGGCGCGCAGGATGACGCCACGGGCGCCCGGCGTTGCCGCCATGTTCAGCGCCTCGATGTCCTCGTCGTTGGTGCCGACATTGCCGACATGGGGGAAGGTGAATGTGATGATCTGCCCGGCATACGATGGATCGGTGAGGATCTCCTCGTAGCCGGTCATCGCGGTGTTGAAGCAGACTTCACCGACGGCGGAGCCTTCCGCGCCGAGTCCGAAGCCTTCCAGCACGGTGCCATCGGCGAGCACAAGGAGCGCGGTCGGTTTGAGGTCCGGCCAGGCGGCAGCGTTTTCTGATTGGGTCATGAGCGCATCACATAACGCCTGCGGCGCGCGACGTCAAAGGTCGAAAATGTGGATTCACACCTCGTCCAGCATTAATTTCCGGTCGATTTTCGGACGATTTTTCCGAAGTTTGACAGAGGGATAGGGCACATTAATGTGCGCCCACGCGGCCAAAGGCACCACGAGCCGCAGAGGGAGAAATGGCGTCATGGATCGGCTGCATTCCGGCGGGACGGTTGGGGGTCTCATCATTTCCGCGATCGTCAGGTACGGTGATCGTCCGGCCATTGCCGACGGCACCACCCGTTGGAGTTACCGCCAACTCGGCGACGTCGTCGCCCGGTTCATCACCGTCTATCGCGCCATGGGCCTGACCAAGGGCAGCGCCGTCTCGGTCCTCGCCAGCAACCGGGTGGAGAGTTGGGCTGCGATCTGCGCCGCCATGGTGATGGGAGCACGTTATACCTCGCTGCATCCCATGGCGGCGGAGGACGATCAGGCTTTCATCATCGATGACGCCGAAATCGATCTCCTGATCGTTGAGGCCGGAAAGTTCGGTGAGCGCGGCCGCGCCATCAAGCAGCGAGCGCCTGCGCTGAAGCACATGGTCGCCTTCGGGGCGATGGAGGGTGTCAGGGATATTCTGGCCGAGGTCGCGGTGGCTTCGCCCGCGCCGCTGGTCGACCAGGGCGACAATGACGCGATCGCCTTCCTGGCTTACACTGGCGGCACCACCGGCCGTTCCAAGGGCGTGATGTTGCCACATCGCTCGCTGGTGGCGATGACGCTGACGCTGTTTGCGGACTGGGACTGGCCGCATGACATTCGCTTTCTCGCGGCGACCCCGATCAGCCATGCCGCCGGGGTGACGCTGTTTCCGGTGATGCTGCGCGGCGGTTATTCGCGTCTGGTGCAGGGCTTCGATCCCGATGTCTACGGCCGCGTGGTGCAGGATGAAAAGATCACCGCGACTTTCCTGGTGCCGACGCTGATCTATGCGCTGATCGACAATGTCGAGCTGCGCAAGCGCGTCGACCTGTCGTCGCTCGACATGATCATTTATGGCGCGGCGCCGATGTCGCCCGATCGGCTGCGCGAGGGCATGAAGATCTTCGGGTCGGTGTTCGTGCAGCTCTACGGCCAGACCGAAGCGCCGCAGGTCATCACGACCATGCGCAAGATCGATCATGACCCGGACCATCCGCGGCGGCTCGGCTCCTGCGGCCGCGCCAATCCGATGCTGGATGTGAAGCTGTTCGACGCCGACATGCGCGAGGTCGCGCTCGGCGAGCCCGGTGAAATCTGCGTTCGCGGCTCGCTGGTGATGGACGGTTACTGGAAGCGCGACGACGCGACGGCGGAGACGCTGCGCGGTGGCTGGCTGCATACCGGCGACGTCGCGGTGAAGGATGAAGAAGGCTATTATTATATCGTCGATCGCACCAAGGACATGATCATCTCCGGCGGCTTCAACATCTATCCGCGGGAGGTCGAGGATGCGCTGATGTCGCATCCCTTTGTCGCGTCGGCTGCGGTGATCGGCATTCCCGACGACAAATGGGGCGAGGCCGTCAAGGGCTTCGTGGTGCCGAAGCCCGGCTGCACGATTGACGTCAGCGAGCTGCAAGCCCATGTCAAGGAGAAGCGCGGCGCGCCCTGGTCGCCGAAATCGATCGACGTGGTCGAGAGCGTCCCGGTGACGGGGCTAGGCAAGATCGATCGCAAAGCGCTGCGGGCGCCCTACTGGGAAGGCCGCACGCGCGGCGTTGCATAGTGCCGTCGCGTCTCGGGACGCTGCGAATAACGGGAGACTGCGATGACCGAAAATCTGATGACCGAGCAGCAGCTGCCGCTGGTTCTCGTGCCGGGGCTGGCTTCGTCGTTTCGGGTCTACGCCCCCGTCATCCCGCCGCTGTGGCGATCGAGGCCGGTGATGGTGGCCAACCATCTGCGCGATGACAGCTTGGAGGCCATTGCCCGCCGCATCCTGAGCGAGGCGCCGGCGCGCTTCGCGCTGGCTGGGCACTCGATGGGAGGCTACATCGCGTTCGAGATCATGCGGCAGGCGCCGGAGCGCGTTGCAAAGCTGGCGCTACTGAACACCTCGGCGCGGCCGGACACCGCGGAAGCTTCGGCACGCCGCCGGATGCAGATGCAGATGGCCCGTGACGGCAAGCTGCACGAGGTGCTCGACATGGTGTTTCCGCAATTTGTGCATCCGTCGCGGGTGACCGATGAGGCGCTTCGCAAGCTGGTGCACGATATGGGCGATGACGTTGGCGTCGAGGGTTTCATCAACAATCAGACCGCCATTATCTCCCGGCCGGACTCGCGGCCAGGCTTGAGCGCGATCCGGTGCCCAACCCTGGTCCTGACCTCTGATCAGGACCTGCTGCTGCCGAAAGAACTGTCGGAGGAGATCGCAGCCGGCATCGCGGGCGCAACACTGACGATTATTCCCGAATGCGGGCACATGTCGCAGCCCGAGCGGCCACGGGCGGTGGTCGATGCCCTGATGGGTTGGCTCGCGGCTTGATCCTTATAATTTATCCAAGGTTTCGAAGCTGACGATCGTCTGATCGCGTCATCTTCATTGCAACGACCTGCCTCAAGAGCGCCGCCCATCCGGAAACCCTGCGTTTCAAGGCTTTTCAGGATGAGCCGTGTTGCGCCGATACAAGAAGGGTCCTGGTCTCGCAGCATGCCAGCACAGCATGCCGCGACGAAGGAATGGCTTGCTCTTGGTCAGACACAATTCTACATAATTCTGCAAGACGTTATTCCGTGGGACGGCTTTTCCGTGACATCAGATTTGGGGACTTCGGCGCTGCAGCGGGGGCCGGCGCAACGTCGTTCGCCCGTCGCGTGGCGCCGGCCTTTCGAGGCGTGGCTCGACGGCATTGAGCAGGGCTGGGCGATTCCAGTCCTGCTGGTTGCCTTCGTCGCGATCTGGACCGCATTCTTCGTTATCGCTTACCTCGGCGCCGGTCTGCATCCCGATGTGCTGGAAGCCTGGTCGGTCGGCCGGTTCTTTGAATGGGGCAATGCCAAGCATCCGCCGCTGATGGGCTGGGTGGCTTTCCTGTGGTCGCTGGTGTTTCCAATCACCGACTGGTCGTTTCAATTGCTGGCGATGGTCAATGCCGCCGTTGCGTTGTGGGCGGTCGACCTGACGACGCGGAGGTTCGTCCGCGGCGACAAGCGCGTGATCGTGCTGCTGTTGCTGACGATGTTGCCGGCCTATCAGTTCCATGCCCAGCGCTTCAACGCCAACAGCGTGTTGCTGGCGGTGTGGCCGCTGGCCACATACTGCTTCCTGCGCTCGTTCGAGACCCGTGCCTTCGGCTGGGCGGTCGCGGCCGGCCTGTGCGCGGCGCTGGCGATGCTCGGCAAGTATTATTCGATTGTCCTGATCATCGGGTTTGTGGTTGCAGCGATCGTGCATCCGCAGCGGCGGGCCTATTTCGCGTCGCCAGCGCCCTGGGTGTCGACGCTGGCGGGTTTCGCGGGACTTGGGCCGCATTTGTACTGGCTGGCAACCCACGAATTGGCGCCGATCACCTATGCGATGAGCGGGCACACCGGTCACGACGATCTGCTGATCGCAATCCAGGACTCCGGCAAGTTCCTGATCGGCATCCTCGCCTATTTCATCATCCCCACGGTCACTTGGCTGCTGATGATCCGGGCGAATCTGAGGGAGTTTGCGAGGGACCTCCGGAAGATCGAACCGGGGTTGCTGTTGCTGCTGCTGATTTTCATGACCACTGTGCTGCTGCCTGCGGCAGTCGCGGTGACGATCAACGCTGATCTGCCGGCGCTGTGGAATCTGCAGGGCTTGTTCTTCGTGGTGATCATCGCGGTAGCCGCCACCACGTTCGCGGTCGATCGGTTCGACACGGTCAACCTTGCGGCCATCGTTCTGGCGTTTTCGCTGGTCGCCGTCGCGGCGGCACCGTTCCATGCCATCTACCGCAACACCCATGGTTTCAAGGAGGGGCGCAATTTTTATCGACCGGCCGCCTTTGAGCTGACCCGTCGCTGGCACGAGGTCTCGGACACGCCGCTGCCTGCGGTCAGCGGTGACGACAGCCTGGCGTTTGCGGCGGCATTCTACAGCCCCGACCGCCCGATCTATGCGCGTCCGTTCCGCTACCAGAACGCGTGGGGCATGCCGCGCCAGGTGACACTGAACAAAGGATGGGCTGCCCTCTGTTTTGCGGATGATCGGGACTGCATCGACTGGATGCACAGGCTGGAGGCACGGCCGACCCGGTTCGTTCGGTCCGAGTTCGTGGTCACCTCGCAGTTGTGGGGTGAGAAGGGTGTCAGCGCGACCATCGTCGCCCTGATCACGCCGCCGCGCGATCCGTCGCCCGGACCGGTGCGGCTGCCCGGAAGCGAGCGGATCGAGGATTTCAGCGCCAACCGGCGCCACATCAGGTTCCGGCCGGAGGCGCGCTCGGACACCCCGTGACTGCGCCCCGATGACTGTCATCCGTGGTGCTGGTGTAAAGGGGCGGTTGTGCGAGGGGGCAAAACGCACTAGATCGTCGGAACCCGCCATGCGGCGATGCGGCGGTGTGCCTGGGAGACGATCATGCTGCGCGACGACATCAATACCGCGGTGAAAGAGGCCATGAAGGCCAAGGACGAGCGCAAGCTCTCCACGCTTCGCATGGTCAACTCCACCATCAAGAACGCCGACATCGACGCGCGCGGGCAGGGCAAGCCGCCGCTGGGCGACGACGATCTGCTCGGCATCCTGCAGAAAATGATCAAGCAGCGCCAGGAATCGATCGCGATCTACGATGCCAATGGCCGCCCTGAGCTCGCCGAGGGCGAGCGCGCCGAGGTCGCGGTGATCTCCTCCTATCTGCCCAAGCAGATGAGCGACGAGGAGATCAAGGCGGCGATCGAGGAGGTCATCGCCGAGACCGGCGCCTCCGCCGTCAAGGACATGGGCAAGGTCATCGGCGCGCTGCGCGCCGCCTATGCCGGCCAGATGGACTTCGGCAAGGCCAGCGGGCTGGTGAAGGCCGCGCTCGCGGGGTAGTGTTTCGGAGCTGTGAGGGAGGTCATCGTCATGCTCACCGAGACCGACGATTATCACAGCCTCTATTCCGATTTTCGCTGGGATGTTCCGGCGCAGTTTAACATCGCCGATGTCTGCTGCGACCGGCATGCCGACGGCAGCGGCCGGCTGGCCCTGATTTATGTCGATGAGCAGGGCGACACCACGCGCCTCTCGTTCGACGACATGCGCGCCTGGTCCAGCCAGTTCGCCAATGTGCTGCGCGACGATGGCCTGGTGCGCGGCGACCGCGTCGCGGTGTTCCTGTCGCAGTCGATCGAATTGCCGATCGTCCACCTCGCCGCCTTTCGCTCCGGCCTGGTGTCGGTGCCGCTGTTCATGCTGTTCGGCGAGGATGCGCTCGAGTTCCGTCTTGCCAACAGCGGCGCCAAGGTCGTCGTGACCGACCCGGCCGGGTTCGAAAAACTGGCGAAGATCCGCGATCGGCTGCCGGATCTGAAGCACATCTATGTCGCAGGCAATGCCCTGCCTGCCGGCGCGAAATCATTCTGGCAAAGCATCGACAATGCGTCCGGCAGCTTCACCCAAGTGCCGACGGCCGCCGACGATCCGGCCATCATCATCTTCACCTCGGGCACCACGGGAAATCCGAAGGGCGCGCTGCATGCCCATCGCGTGCTGCTCGGCCACCTGCCGTGCGTCGAGATGGTGCACGGCTTTTTCCCCCGACCCGGCGACGTGTACTGGACGCCGGCCGACTGGGCCTGGATCGGCGGACTGTTCGACGCCCTGTTTCCGGCCTGGTATCACGGGGTTCCGATCGTCGGCTATCGCGCTAGGAAGTTCGAGCCGCAGGCCGCCATGCAGTTGATGGCCGACCATGGCGTGCGCAACGTGTTCCTGCCGCCGACCGCGCTGAAACTGATGCGGCAGGCCGATGTCAAGCATCCCGGCGTCAGGCTGCGCAGCATTCTCACCGGTGGTGAGTCGCTGGGGGCCGAACTGCTGGACTGGGTGCGCGCAACATTCGGCATCGACGCGCACGAGATCTACGGCCAGACCGAGTGCAATCTCGTGGTTGGCAACCATGCGGGATTGTTTCCGATCCGTCCGGGATCGATGGGGCGCGCCATTCCGGGGTTCGATGTGCGCATCGTCAACGAGCAGGGCGGGGAACTGCCGCGGGGGGAACGCGGCATCATTGGCGTGCGCAGGCCGAACCCGTGCATGATGCTCGCGTACTGGCGCAATCCCGAGGCCACGGCGAAGAAATACGCCGGTGAGTTCCTGCTGACCGGCGATCTCGGCATCCAGGATGCGGATGGTTACTTCTGGTACGTCAGCCGAGAAGACGACGTCATCACCAGCGCCGGCTATCGCATCGGGCCGTCGGAGATCGAGCATACGCTGCTGAAGCATCCGGCGGTGGCGATCGCGGCGGTGGTCGGCATTCCCGATCCGATCCGCACCGAGGCGATCAAGGCCTGGATCGTGCTGCGGCCGGGTTTCACGCCAGGCGACGACCTGGCGCGGGAGATTCAGGATTTCGTCAAGGTGCAACTCGCCGCGCACGAATATCCGCGCCACGTCCAGTTCGCCGACAGCCTGCCGATGACGGCGACAGGCAAGGTGCTGCGCCGGGAATTGCGGACGCTGGGTTGACGCATGGTCACGTGAGACAGGCGCGTTTCGCAAAAAACACGTCGCGGCGGCCCGCAGGTTATTGCAGCTTGCCGATGGCCTCGATCATGCGCCTGGGCTGTTCCAGCTTGATCGTCATCGCCTTGCCCGTCTCGATCGTGCTCTTGAAGTTCGACAGGATCGCCGGCCATCCCTGCCGCCCGCCGGAGAGAATGTCGTCGCTGATCGGCCGATCGTGGGATTGCAATAAAGTAAGCCGCACCGCGTCGCCGACCGGTTGGATCTCATAGGTCACGAGCGTTCGGCCGAGATGCTTGACGAGTTTGTCCCAGTTGTCGCCCCAGGTGATGGTGAGCCGGCGCGGTGGATCCCACACCATGACCTCGCCAGTGATATTGGCGCTGCCGTCCGGGGCGACGACGGCAAGCCGCCCGCCGGCCCTCGCTTCGATCTCGACGCGGTTGCCGGAGAAATAGCTTTTCGAGAATTCGGCGGAGGTCAGCGCGTCCCAGACCCTTTCGGGCGTCGCTGCGATGTAGATCGTATAGACGATGGCGGGCTTGTAATCGTCGATTCTAAGACTCATCGCGCTTCTCCAATTGTCGCTTCAGCTTGCTCAAGGCACCCAGCGGCGTGCGCTCGAACTTGCCGATCCATCGCTCGCCGATCTGGTGGATCGGTACCGGGTTGAGATAGTGCAGCTTCTCGCGGCCGTGCCGCAGCGTTACGATCAGGTTTGCGTTGACGAGGATGGCGAGGTGTTTGGCCACGGCCTGCCGCGTCATGGCGAGATCTCGGCACAGCTCGTTCAGCGTCTGCCCGTTGCGCGCATGAAGCCGGTCGAGCAGCTGCCGCCGCGAATTGTCGGCCAGAGCCTTGAAGACCTCGTCCATAAGACCTCGCCTATGCCTCAAGATAGGTAACCAAATGGTTCCCTGTCAAGGTGCGTCACACGCAACCCCGAAGGCTGCTTGCCAAGCGGCGGCGCTGTGAGCAGAATTGAGGGGCGCGATGCCGCGCGGATCCGGGAGTCGGTGATCATCATGTCATTGCAGCTTTATCTCGCCTATGTCGCTGCCTGCATTGCGCTGGCGCTGCTCCCAGGACCGGTGGTGACGCTGGTGATCGCCAACGGCCTGCGTCATGGCACGCGCGCCGCCCTGACCAACATCATCGGTGCGCAGGTCGGGCTGGCGATTGTGATCGGCGTGGTCGCAATCGGGCTGACCTCGCTGATGGCGACCATGGGCTACTGGTTTGACTGGGTGCGGTTTGCGGGCGCTGCCTATCTGATCTGGCTCGGCGTCAAGCTGGTCCGCTCGCCGAGCCTGCTGGAAGCAACCGACGCGCCGCCGCCTCCGCCGCGGGGAGGTTTCTTCCTGCAGGGGCTGCTGGTGCTGCTCAGCAATCCGAAGGTGCTGGTGTTCTTCGGGGCGTTCATTCCGCAATTCCTCGATATGAACCAGCCGCAGTTTCCGCAGATCATGGTGCTCGGCCTCACCTTCATGGTAACGGTGGCGATGTCCGATGCAGCCTATGCCGTGCTGGCGGGGCGGGCGCGCAGCATCCTGTCGGCGCGCCGCGCACGGCTGCTGTCGCGGGCGTCCGGTGGTTTCATGATCGGCGGCGGCATCTGGCTGGCCTTGAGCCGGGCACGCTGACCGCCGTCGCTCCCGGGGTGGCTACACCAGCGGCAGTCGCTCGGCCCCGAACACCACCTCAACTTCGGTGAGGATACGGGCCAGCCGCTCGGCCCACTGCTGCTGGCCGGACGGATCCGCGATCAGGTCCTGGCGAATTTCGATTCCCGTATTCATCAGGCCGCGCTGCTCGCCGTGGACGGGAATTGTGTAGTCGGTCGCGTCGCTCACCGCATACGGCTCGTTGTCGCCCACCACGAGGTCGCCCTCGGCGCGCAGCAGTTGCAGCAGCAGCGGCGGCAGCCGGACATCGCGGTGATACAGCGTCCCGACATGCCAGGGCCGGGCGATGCCGGCATAGACCGGCGTGAACGAGTGCAGCGACACCAGGATCGTTGGTCGCCCGTCGCGCAGCCGCTGGTCGATCACCTCGTCGATGCGTCGGTGATAGGGATCGAAGAACAGCGCGCGCCGCGCATCGGCGGCTTCGTGGGTCAGGCCCTCGTTGCCGGGGACGGTGGTCGCTTCGCTGATCATGGGAATCGAGGATGGCGCCTGCGGCGGCCGGTTGCAGTCGATCACCAGCCGCGAGTAGCGCTGCGCGATCAGATGCGCGTTCATCGTCCGCGCCAGCGTGGTGGCCACGCCGGCGATGCCGATGTCCCAGGCGATGTGCCGCGTCAGTTCGTCGATCGGCAGACCGAGCTGGCCGAGCGCGCGGGGGATCAGGCGGCCAAAGTGATCGCAGGTGAACAGAAACGGCGATGTGCCCGCATCGTTTTCCTCGAGCACGGGCGGAACTTCATCGTCTGCAAGGCGTATTGATGATGGGGTGTCCGGGCTCATGCGTATCCTTGTCGCCTGACGCTGCTCTCTTGGAGAAAAATTTTCTTGACGAAATGCTCAATGAAGCGGCAGGCCGCCCCAGATTCGGCCTGTTCGATCATCCAACAAAGCCATACTCAAATCAAAGCCATCTCGTGACCTGTCGCATCCGAATTTCTGCCTCCGAACGTGCAGCCTGTCTGGAGCAGACAAATGTCATGAAAATGGCTTGGCCGGGGCGGCGTGAAAGCCGCCTTGCGAGAGGGGGTGATCGGATGCTGATCCGGACCGGGTTCGACATTGTCTACGAGACGCCGGCCGTGACCCCCATGGTGATCATGCTCAGCATTCATCCCTCCCGAACGGAGGACGTCGTCGGCGCGGAAACGCTGGTGACCGAGCCGGACGTGCCGGTGCGATACTATCGGGACAGTTTCGGCAATGTCTGCGGTCGGTTGATTGCGCCGGCGGGAAACATCAGGCTCCGTGGCGAAGCCCTGGTGCGCGACAGCGGCCGTCCTGATCCGGTCCTGCCGGAGGCCCGTCAGCTCGCGATCGAGGAGCTCCCCGACGCGTGCCTGCTGTATCTGATGCCAAGCCGCTATTGCGAGACCGAGAAACTCGCCGATATCGCCTGGTCGCTGTTCAAGGACACGCCGCCGGGGTGGGCGCGGGTGCAGGCGATCTGCGATTTCGTGCACGGCCATGTTGCGTTCGGCTACGCCCACGCCGATCCGACCCGCACCGCGCTGAATGTATATCAGGGCAGGAAAGGCGTGTGCCGGGATTTCGCCCATCTTGCGGTGGCGCTGTGCCGCTGCATGAACATCCCGGCGCGCTACGTCACCGGTTATCTCGGTGACATCGGCGTGCCGCCGGATCCCGCGCCGATGGATTTCTCCGGTTGGTTCGAAGCCTATCTGTCCGGCCGCTGGCACACCTTCGATGCGCGCCACAACACGCCGAGGATCGGGCGCATCCTGATGGGCATCGGCCGCGATGCCGCCGACGTGGCGCTGACCACAAGCTTCGGCCCGGTCACGCTGAAGAAATTTGTTGTCACCACCGACGAGGCGGTGGCACCCTGAATCCTGCCGGATCGCAGGACCTCGTTATCATCTCCCATGACAGTGCATTTGTTCGTCTACGGCACGCTGATGCGGCGCGCCCGCCATCCGATGGCGGCCATGCTCGCCGCGAACGCGGATTTCGTCGGCGAAGGCCGCTATGCCGGGCGGCTCTACATGGTGGCGCACTATCCCGGCGTGGTGCCGTCGGTCATCGCCGGCGACGTGGTGTTCGGCGACGTTTATGGGCTGCGCCACCCGTCCCGCCTGCTGCGACGGCTGGATGTCTATGAGGGCAGCGGGCCGCTGTCGCAAAAGCCGGTGCAGTATATCCGCAGGCTGCAGACCGTCGCGATGGGCGACGGCAACAGCCTCGATGCCTTCGTTTATGTTTATAACCGCCCGATCGCGGGACTGACGCGCATCCGCAGCGGCCGCTTCCTGCGTCGGTGACGTCAGGCGCGGAATTCGGTCAGG
>BFBZ01000757.1_pt1 | contig 26373 bp, 28 predicted proteins | sample 1888401 | NCBI WGS metagenome assembly BFBZ01 (sample SAMD00112614, study PRJDB3348) | symbiont metagenome | host: Chara braunii
GAGAGCGCACGCGCCGCGCTTCAAATCGCTTTCAGCCGCGACGCTTGCTGACCCGGCTTCCGCTCCTTCCGGACGCTTGATACGATTTCATCACGCTCGATTTCGCACCTAGCCATTTCATTGGAAGGGATCGCCATGCCGATGCTCGCCGGCCTTTTTCGTCATCGACACGCCTTCGCATTTGCAACGTTCGTGTTCGCAACCTCCCTTTGGGCCGGCAACACGGCGGCGCTCGCGGCCGAACACACGCTGATGCCGACTCCGCAGACGGTGCACATCGGGCACTTTCTCGCCATCCTGAAGCCGGTCCTGAGCATCGAGTCCGGCGACATCGTCACGCTCGAGAGCACGGCCTCCATCGTGCCTTCGGTCGTCGATCAATCCGGCGTCGTGCCGCCGTCCGCGGTGCCGCAGTATCAGCGCGACATCTACGGCACGGTGCAGGACCGCGGCCCCGGGCCGCACGTGCTCACCGGCCCGATCGAAATCAAGGGCGCGATGCCTGGCGACGTGCTGGAGGTCCGCATCCTCGACGTCCAGCTCGCCTTGGATTGGGGATACAACCGGCAGCGGCCCTACACCGGCGCGCTGCCCGACGAATTCCCCGCGCTGTGGAATCGGATCATCCCCATCAATCGATCCACCAAGACCGCCGAGGTCGCGCGCGGCGTCGTGGTGCCCGTCGACAAACCGTTCTTCGGGATCATGGGCCTCGCGCCCGACTCCGGCCGGATCAGCAGCGGACCTCCCGGCGTTCACGGCGGCAACATGGACAACAAGGACCTCGTCGCCGGCACGACGCTTTTTCTGCCTGTGCATGCCCCCGGCGCGCAGTTCTCCGCCGGCGACGCGCATGCGGCGCAGGGTCATGGCGAGGTCGATCTCACGGCGATCGAAACCGGAATGCGCGGCAAGTTTCAGTTCATCGTCCGCAAGGACATGAAGCTGCGCTGGCCCCGCGCCGAAACCCCGACGCACTGGATGGTGATGGGGCTCAACCCCGATCTCGACGAGGCGATGAAGATCGCCGTGCGCGAGACGATCGACTTCATCACCGGAAAATTCCCGCATCTGACGCGCGAGGAAGCCTACATGATCGCAAGCGTGGCCGTGGACTACCACGTCACGCAGGTCGTCGACGGCACCAAAGGCGTCCACGGAATGATTCCGAAATCGATCTTCAAGCAGTAGCAGGTGGAGTCAGAGCAAGATGACGAGTGGGTATGCAAACAGATGCAACACACTCCGTCATGCCCGACCTTGTGCCGGGCATCCACGTCTAATTGCTGCAAGGAAGTAAGACGTGGATGGCCGGGACATCGGCGAGCGAAGCGACGCCGTCCTTTGGACGGCTATGCCCGGCCATGACTTGGAGAGGGCAAAGCGCAACACTCTCCGCTGTCATCCCCGCGAAAGCGGGGACCTATAATCACCGCTCTTCGTATTTGCGAAGAAGAGCTGGATCCCCGCTTTCGCGGGGATGACAGCGGAGTGTGTGGCAGCAACAAACGCCGCTCCCGCTCGCGCGCAACACACCCCGTCTTCACTGAATGGGCGTGGTGATCGAAAGACCGAGAAACGGCTTTCTCACGTTCTTCGCGGTGGTCTTCGGCGGCCTGGATCTCGGGAAGGGAGAATAGTCCGCGCACTCGTCTTCATTGTAGCAATCGGTCCGCCGAAACGGTTCAGGCGTTTGGAAATTCTTCTCGGTTCGAAATTGCAAACTGCTCCGGCCAAAAGGGCCCGGATCGTTCTGGCTTGTCGCGCCAACCGCCGGCGCGACACTTTTTACAGCACCGGCTCCGGTGCTGATGCGGTGTTCCTGCCAATCGAACAGCCAATATTCCTTCGGAAATTTTGCCAAGCCCGGTTGCGGGGGACGTGGCGGGACGACCTTGTTGGATCGCTGCGACGGCGATTTCCGTTGCCCGTTGTCGTGCCGGAGCAAATCCGGGTTTGGCGAAAACATCAGGTCCCGCTTGAGCTCGGCGTGCGGATCGGCCGAGGCGGCCGCAGCCGACAGGGCGATCGACGCAGCAAAAAAGAAAGCCGCTTTGGAGACGGATCGAAACCGCGGGATGGCCATGACATCCAATTATCGCCTCTCCGGTCTCCGATTCATAGGACGGCAGCAGGCCCCGATGAGCAAAAGCGCGAAGCGCCTGCGTACCGCTATGCGGAATTGAAAGGCGGAGCCTCACCGACAGGCAAGCGCTTGCCGCACCGGCAAAATCGGCTCACTCCGGCTTGATGTTCGCCGCGCGGATGACCTTGCCCCACCGCTCGGTGTCCTCGGCGAGGAACTTCGCAAACTCCGCGGGCGAGCCTCCGAACGGCGTGGCACCGAGGTCGGCGATGCGCGCCCTCGCCTGCGGATCGGCGAGGATGGCGTTGATCGCCGCGTTGAGCTTGTCGACGATCTCAACGGGCGTGCCCTTCGGCGCGACGATGCCGTACCAGTTGCTCGCCTCGTAGCCCGGCACGAACTCGCCGACGGCCGGAACATCGGGCAGCACGTCGAGACGCTTCGCGGTCGTCACCGCCAGAGCCCGCAGCTTGCCGGCGCGGACCTGCTGGATCGCCGCGGGAACCGAGTCGAACATCACCTGCACGCGGCCGCTGATCAGGTCCGGCATCGCGGGCCCCGCGCCGCGATAGTGAACCAGCACCATGTCGGTGCCGGTCATGATCTTGAACAGCTCGCCGTAGATGTGCGGCACGGTGCCGGGGCCGGCGGACGCCATGTTGATCTTGCCCGGATTGGCCTTGGCATGGGCGATGAACTCCGGGACGGTTTTCGCCGGCACGTCGAGGTTCACCTCCATGACGCCGGGCGTCTTCATCAGGCTTCCGACCGGCGCGGTGTCGCGGATGAAATCGAAATTCAGCTTGTCGTAGAGCGTCGCGTTGATGGCGTTGGAGACCATCGAGAACAGAAGCGTGTACCCATCAGCGGGCGCGCGGATGACGGCCTCGGTCGCGATGTTGGTGGCCGCCCCCGGCCGGTTCTCGACGATGACCTGCTGGCCGAGCCGCTCGGACAGCCATTGGCCGACGAGACGCGCGCCGATGTCGGCCGGGCCGCCCGCCGGAAAGCCGACGATCAGATGCACGGGCTTGGAGGGATAGGTTTGCGCGGCGGCGATCGGCGGGGCCGCGAGCAGGAGTGCGGCGCAAGTTGCCCATTGCAGAAAGAGACGGCGGCATTTCATTAGAGCCTCCCCGATCCGGCCAGCAGCGCAACACACTCTACTGTCACACAAGCACCGCCCTCACCCGGCCTCATCCTGAGGAGCGTTGCCATAAGCGCGTTCACGCGCGTCTTCGACGCGCTATGGCAACGCGTCTCGAAGGATGGGGCCGCCGAGCGATCTCGGGTTTACCCGAGATCGCCACTCAACGTGGGCAAGTCGGGTAAACCCGACTTGCCGCCTTCGAGACGCGGGCGGAGCCTGTCATCGGGCCGGCCGAAGGCCGAACCCGTTGGCCCGCTCCTCAGGATGAGGCGGAGAAAGAGCTTCATTCGGATGCGATCAAAGCTTCGTTGCCGCGCGGGTGAGAAGCTTCCAGTCCGCGCCCTGCTTCTGCCAGTTCATCAGGACGTGGAGCTTGGTGGTGTTCTTCTTGCCGTCGGCATAGGCCTCATCTTCGCTCACCCAGTTGAACCGCACGATCGCGGCCGGACCGACGATGGTGATCTTGGGATCCTGATACGCGAGCGACAACGTCTTGGCCTTGCGATTGGTGGTGGCGTTCTTGACGAAGGTCGCCTTGTCTTCCACGCGCGCGTCGGAGTGGCTGTAGCTCAGCTCCGGCGCGCACAGCGCCTCCAGCGCCTTGGCGTCGAGCGCAAGCTGCGCCGCGCGGAACGCCTCGACGTTCTTCGCCACCGCGTCTTCATCCGGCGAACCCGCGAAGGCCGGAACAGTGCTTGCAAGCCCGATGGCAAGAGCCGGCACGACGAACTGACGACGATCGATCCGCATCGCTTCCTCCCCAGTTTCTGATGTCGCGGCCGTTTGTGTTCAGGCCGTCTTGTGTTCAAACAGTCTTGTGTTCAAGCAGTCTTGCAGCCGCGCGCTTTGTTGTCGAGCGCGTGGTTATCGAGCAGGTGGCGCGCATCATGCTGCACCTGCGAACGCGGCGGCTATTCGATTCCCAAGCCCGCAAAGATGGCCTTCCCCTCCGCACTTCCGAGAAAGCGGACGAACGCCGCGCCGCCGTCCGATTTCGGCGCAGGCGCCGCAGCATAGATCGTGGAGTGCTGGATGTCGGCCGGCAGCGGCCCTGCCAGTTGCAGCCCCTTGCCGCGATATTTCAGAATCTGGACCAGCGGCAAGAACCCGATCTCCTTGCCCTTGCCGTTGATCAGAGGCTCGATCAGCTCGGTGCCGACGTAGCGCTTCGTCTTCGCTTCGATTTTCTCGGCAAGCCCCAGCCGCTTCAACAATTCCTCGACATAGAGCCCGCTCGAGGCGCGGTTGTAGATCACCATGTCCGCGTCGAGCACCGCGCGCTTCAGCGCCTCGGTCGTCGAGACGTCAGGCTTCGGCGCGCCGTCGCGGATCACGACCCCGATCCCGACCGCGCCGAGCGGAGCCCGCTCCGCGCCGCTGACATGTCCGGATTTCGCAAACTGGTCGAGGACCTCGGGCGGCGCGATCACGACATCGGGCGTTTCGCCTGCGCCGATGCGCTGGCGGATTTGCTGTGTGGTGGCAAACACGATCTTGACGCTGATGCCGGTGCGCGCGCGGAAAATATCGGCGGCCGCGATCAGCGCCGGCTCGACCGCCTGACCGCTCAGCACCGTGATCTCGACGGCGCGCACGGGAGAAGCAGCGCCAAAGGCCGAAGCGGCGATCGCCATGATGGCGATGGCAGTCGTGTGCTGCATGAAGTCCCCTCCCGAATTCGCTGCGCTCTGCGGCGCTATTGTTGGAGTTCTTCCTATCAGATTTCGCTGCTCTTGGTCCGCCTCATCCTGAGGAGGCGCGAAGCGCCGTCTCGAAGGATGGGGCGGCCCATGCTTCGAGACGCATCGCTTTCGCGATGCTCCTCAGCATGAGGCCGGGAGAGAGAGCGTCGTGTGGATGCGAGTGCGCCGCAGCAAAGCATACAGCCACCCTTCCCTCCCGAAAGCGGAAACCGTTACGATCATGCATCCGGACGCTGGGGGTGACTATGCGACTTTGCAGATTCGTTCCACTGTCGCTCGCGCTGTGCGGCCTCGTCTCGATCACACCCGCTCTCGCCCAAGACTCCGAGAAGAACTTCTACGCCGGCAAGACGGTGCGGATGATCGTCGGCTCCGGTGTCGGCGGCGGCTACGACGTGTTCTCGCGGCTGATCGCGCCCTATCTCGCCAAAACCTTGGGCACCACGGTGATCGTCGAGAACGTGCCCGGCGCGGGCGGGCTGCTCGCGGTCAACAAGCTCTACGCGTCGCCGGGTGATGGGCTACAAATTTCACTCGTGCAGGGCACGATGGTCGCCCTCGCGCAACTCACCGGCGATCAGGCCGCGCGCTACGACCTCGCCAAGTTCACTTATCTGGCGACGGTCGGCGCGCCGCCCGGCCTGTGGCTCGTCGGATCGGACTCAGCCGTGCGCGAGGTGCAGCAGGCGATCGATGCGAAGAAGAAATGGCGCTGGGCGTCGGCGGGCGGAACGTCCGGGCTCGGCATCGGCGCTGCCTTCACCTGCGAGGCGCTCAATCTCGATTGCCACATCGTTCAAGGCTACAAGAGCAGCGCCGACGCGGGCCTTGCGGTGACGCGCGGCGAGATGGACGCGGTCTATGTGCCGGAGTCCTCCGCCAACCACTTCGTGAAGAGCAAGCAGAACTGGGCGCTGGCGACGATCTCGCGCACCAAGTCGCAGTTCTTCCAGGACCGGCCGACCGTGTTCGAGGCCGCGAAGATCGATCCCGACCGGCTGTGGGCGATGGACTTCCTCGCCAATCTCGAGGGAACCGGCCGCCTCCTGATGGCGCCGCCCGGCATTCCGCCGGCACGGCTCGCCACTCTGAACGCGGCCATCAAGGAGACGCTGCACAACCCACAGCTCCGCGCCGAAGGCGAGAGGATGGAACGGATCATCGAGTACACCGATCCGGAGAGCACGCTCCGCACCGTGCTCGCGGTGCTGAACGGCGTGCCGCCAGCGCAGAAGGCGCGCGTGCTGAAACTGATTTCTGGCGAGAAGTAAGACTTGAGCGAAGTAGATTTGGGCGAGAAGTAAGATTGGGGCGAGACGTCGATACCGCTTTCGCCCGGTTCCGCGCGCCACATTGGTAAATTAGCCATATCCGTTTAGGTAAACCCCAGCGCGGCGTTGCTGGCTCCCCGATGCGCGCCTAGGTTCGCACGTAGAAAAATCCGTTCGCAAAATTATACTTGCCTGCGAACAACGAACATGCGAGGCCGCGCAAGGGGCGCGATTTGCAGATGCCGTCAGCGCTGGGGCCAATGAGGCGAACAGTTCCGCGAGTGTCGCTGCGGTTGTCGACCGCTGTGGTGGCGGTGATCGCGATGTGCGGCACCAGCGCGCTCGCGCAGCCTTCCGGCGGCCCCAAGGTTCAGACCGCCTATTCCGAATGGCGCAACCTCCCGCAGGCCGAGGTCAATTGCGTCGACAAGGCGTTGCAGGCGCAACACTCCAATCTCTGGACATGGATCCAGCGCGGCATCGGTCCGAACGACCCCGCCGTCGCCAAGATGCGCGCCGGCTGCGGCGCCCGCGTCGCCACGCCGAACACGCAAGGCATGACGGCCCTCGCGCAAAGCGAGGCGGCGAAGAAGGCCACGAGCGAGAAAGCTGCTGCCGAGAAGGCAGCCACGGAGAAAGCCGCAGCCGAAAAGGCAGCGGCGAAAGTTGCTGCCGAGAAGGCAGCCTTCGAAAAAGCGGCCGCCGAAAAGCTGGCTGCTGAGAAGGCCGCAGCGGAAAAAGCCAGCGCAGAGAAAGCTGCAGCGGAGAAAGCGACCGCTGAAAAGGCAGCAGCAGAGAAAGCTGCGGCCGAGAAGATAGCCGCCGAGAAAGCGGCGGCTGAGAAAGCGGCGGCCGAAGAAAAAGCGGCGGCTGAAAAGGTCGCCGCGGATAAAGCAGCGGCGGACGCCGCCGCGGCAGCGGAGAAGCAAGCCGCGGAGAAGGCAGAAGCCGAGCGCGTGGCGGCGCTGAAAGCGGCAGAGGAAAAGGCCGCCGCCGAGAAAGCGGCCGAGATCGCCGCCGCGGAAAAAGCCGCGGCCGACAAAATCGCGGCAGACAAGGCCGCGGTGGATACAGCCCTCGCCGAGGCGGAGCGCGTGAAGCTCGAGGCGATCCAGGCCAAGGCGGAGGCCGAAACGCAGAAGCAGGACGCGGTCAATGTCGCGTTCGCCCGCGCGGCCACGGAATCGCGGATCAGCTTTGTCTATGGCCTCATCCTCGGGCTGGTGTTCGCAAGCCTCGCCGCCGCGGTGTTCCTGCTGATGCAGCGCAAAAAGAACGGCGCGAGCGCGCAAACCGAAGCGGCTCTGGAAGCAAGCCGCGAACGCCAGAGCGAATTCGACCGCCTGGTCACGGCGATGCTCGCCGAGCATGAGCGCCGCTTCAGCAAGAAGCCCGGCGCTGCCCCTGCTCCGTCCCGCGATCAGCAGCCCGACTGGTCCGCGCTGCACTGAACTCCCGGATCGAAGCTGCTTCCCCGGCGGCTGGAACCAAACCACAATCCTGGCATTCTCCCAGGGCCCTCAACCTTATGGGCAGGAGAGTGTCATGACCCGTTTCGAACGGTGGGCGCTCGTGGTTTCGCTATCGCTGTTCCTTGCAAGCGTCGTGATCTACGAGATGACGATGCCGGGTCCGATCATGAGTGCATTGCCCTAGCGGAACCGAAACCTCCCTGCAACGCCGGACTCGAGCAAAACCCGGCGCCATCGCTGGCACCGGGCTCCGCCAAGCCATCAAAGCGAGGTCAGTTGGTGGTGCAGACCTTGACGGTCTTCATCCCAGCTTCGGCTTCAGTGCGCGTCTTGAACACCTTGCCGTCACCAACCACCACGGTTTCCGTGGTCGTCGGCTTCTTGTCAACGATGGTGCACTTCTTGGTCTTCACATCCTGCACCACCCAGAACTCGTCCGCGGCGAGCGCCGGCGAAACGAAGGCGACAATCAACGCAGCACCCAGGATTTTCTTCATTGACGTTTCTCCTCTGAACGGTTGGTGTTAGCGAACGGTGACAGCGGCACCGTGAGCACGGTGGTGATGGTTTTTGTACCAGCCGTAGTGATGGCCGCGTTCCCAGCCACGGTGACGGCCGCGATCCCAATGATGCTTCTTGTGGACGACCACGACCTTGGTTCTGGCCTCGGCCGGCGCACTCACGACCGGCACAGTGAGGCCGATGGTGGCGACGGCTGCGAACGCCAAAGCGATCTTACGCATGTTTTTTTCTCCTCTGGATAACCAGTGGGAGATGAACGCGCGAGCGCGCCGCGCGTTCCGATTTTTTTCCTGAACGGGCGTTTAGGAAACTGAAGCGGCGTTCAGACAGGAACCCTTACGATTTCGCAATGCAACGTCCGGAGTGACTCCAGTTTCACACGTTACGATTCACCCGTGGCGGGTACGCGCGCTCAATTGCCGCTGACGTTGTGGATCTCCGGGAAGAACAACTCCTTCCAGTCCGCGGGCTTCACCTTCAGCGTGCCGACGCCGTGCATGAACTCGGCGTATTTCATCATCGCCTCGGGCGAGGTGGTGAAGCGCACATCCTTGTCGTCCAGAACCTCCATCACCTCTTCGAGCTTCATCCCCTGCCCTTCGAGCGCGATGAACGTTTCAGCCGCGGCTTTCTTGTCGGCGTTGATGAGCCGCATGGCCTCGGTGAAGGCGGCGAGGAAGGCGGCATAGACCTTCGGGTTGGCGTCGTGGAATTTCGAGGTGGTGTAGAGCATCGTGAAGGTGCTCGGGCCCCCCATCACGTCATCGGATGTCATGATGGTGCGGATCCCCTCGCTCTTGCGCTCCTTCTGGTGAAACGGCGGCGAGGTGAAATGCGCTGTCACCTCGGTGCGGTTGGAGAGCAGCGAGATCAGCGCGTCGGGGTGCGTCAGCGAGACGGTGTATTTGTCGAGGCTCGCCCATTCATTGCGGCCGAATTCCTTGATCGCAGCCATCTGGAGGATGATCGCCGGGATCGAGACCTTCACCGCGGTGACCGCGATCTTGTCCGTCGGCTGAAGGTCCTTGATCGTCTTCAGATGCGGCGCGCGGGTGTTGAGGTACATCGGGATCGAGGTCATCGCCGCGACGCCCTTGATCTTGGCGCTCTCCCGCGTGCGATCCCAGGTGATGAGGAACGCCGGCGGCCCCGCCGCGACCATGTCGGCCGCTCCCGAGATCAGCATGTCGTTGACCACCGAAGGTCCGCCCATCTTGATCCAGGTCGCCTTGAGCTTGATGCCGCGCTTCTGGGCCTCCTGCTCGACGAGGCCTTTCTGTTCCATGACGAGAAGCGGGAGGAATCCGACACCGCCCGCGCCACGAGGGATTTTGATTTCCTCGACCTCGGCGCGTGCGGCGAGCGGCGCGAGCAAGGCGACAGCGAGCGCCAGCGCGAGTGTGCGGTTCATCGTGTCCTCCCCGACGTGTTTCTTTTGCGGGAAGTCTAGGGCGGGGTACGGAGGCGTGTCACGTCCGCGTTGTCGCGGTGGGCCGCGCGAGGGTGGGAAGAGGCCCGCAGCACACTCCGCTCTTGTGCCCCGGACGCGGTGCAGCGTGGAGCGAAGCGAAACGATGCACCGCTGATCCGGGGCCCCGGTTATTTGCAGAAGGAAACCGGGGTCCCGGGTCTGCGTCGCACCACTTCGCTGCGCTTCGTGCTGCGCCGCGCCCGGGACACGAGAGTACCGATGACGATTGATTACGCCGGCGCCACCGCGCCGCGTTCGATGCGGAAGGCGCGGGAAAGAAGGTCCGAGACGTGGATCTCGTTGGACTCCGAGATCAGGATCGAGACCTTCTCACTCTTCAAATTCGACATCACCTCCCCGAGCCGCCGCGCGAGCGCGGGGGCGAGGCCTTCAAAGGGTTCATCGAGCAAAAGCAGACGACGACCGGCCATCAGGGCGCGGGCGAGCGCCACCATCTTCTGCTGGCCGCCGGAGAGTTCGAGCGCACGGCGGGCGCGGTGCGTCGCGACCTCCGGCATGATCGAGAAGATCCAGTTCAAACGCTGCTCGGCGTCGTCGTATCGCGTCGTCCAGGTCGGCAGGCGGATGTTCTCCTCCACGGTGAACTGCGGCACCAGGCGGCGGTCCTCCGGCATGTAGCCGATGCCCTGCCCGACGCGGCTGTGCGCGGGCGCCGACAACAGTTCGGAATTGTCGAAGTTCACCGTGCCGGTCGCGGGGATCGCGCCCATGATGGCGCGGAGCAACGTCGTCTTCCCCGCCCCGTTACGGCCGATCAGGCCGCACATCTCGCCCTCGTTCAGGTCGAGCGAGGCGCTGCGGATGATCGGAATCGGCCCGATCGAGACGTCGAGGTTCGCGACCTTAAGCATGGTGGCCCGCCTCCGGCGGCCGCGTGCCGCTGATGAAGGCCTGGACCTTCGGGTTGGCAAGCACCTCGCGCGGCGTCTGGTCGGCAATCACGGTGCCGTCGTAGAAGGCCAGCACCCGCTCGGCGAAGCGGCCGACGATCTCCATATCGTGCTCGACGAACAGCACGGTGATCTTGCGGCTCTTGAGCGCCGACATCACCACGTCCATCAAGCCGAACTTCTCCTCGACCGAAATGCCCGAGGTCGGCTCGTCGAGCAGGAGGACGCGCGGGGAGCCCGCGACGGCCATCGCGATGTCGAGAAGCTTGCGGACGCCCTGCGGCAGCGTCGAGGCCTTGGCGTTGCGGTAGCGCGCGATCTGGAACAGTTCGATCGCGGCGTCGGCCGCTTTCCGCGTTTCCGCCGAGTCGAGCGGCGTGAACACACGCGACAGCATGCTGTCGGGGCCGCTCGCCACCGCGATTGCGGCGCACATGTTCTCGTACACAGTCTGCGAGGCAAACACCTGCGCCACCTGGAACGAGCGCGAAATGCCGAGCCGGGTGATCTGCCGCGAAGGGAGCCCGGTGATGTCGCGGCCCTCGAACTCGATCGAGCCTTTGGTCGGCCGCAGATGGCCGGTGATCATGTTGACGAAGGTGGTCTTGCCCGCGCCATTCGCGCCGATGATGCCGACCGTTTGAAGCGGCGCCACGCGCACCGAAATGTCGCGCGCGGCGACCACCGAGCCGAAGGTCTTTTCCAAGTCGCGGACGTCGAGAATGGCGCTCATGGTTGCGCCTCCCCGGCCTTGCGGCGGAACCGCGTGACCAGCGAGCCGAGGCCTTCGGGCAAGAACAGGATGGTGAGCAGGAGCACCGCGCCGAGGATGATCTGCCAGGTGCCCGGCAGGATATCGACGGCGATGGAGCGAACGAGCTCGAACAGCAGCGAGCCGACGAAGGCCGCGGCAACCGAACCTGCACCGGCGAGAATGGTCACGAACACGAAGCCACCCGAGGTGGTCCAATAGGCCATCTGCGGATCGACGTGCTCGATGACAAGCGCGGCGAGCGCACCGCCGATGCCGGCGAGAACGCCGGAGATGACGAGCTTGAGATGAATCAGCCGGTCCACCGAGATACCGAGGAACTCGACGCGGATCTCGTTGTCGCGCGCCGGCAGCGCAAGGCTGCCCGCGACCGAGCGGAAGTAGCGCCCGACCAGGAGCGCGGCAATGGCGCAGAACACAAGCACCAGCCAGAACAGCGCGAGGTTTCGCGTCGCGCCCTGCGGTCGCCAGCCGAGGAAGCTCCCCGCCTCCACGTGGAAGCCGTCGGTGGAGCCCAGCGTCTCGGTCTTCACCAGCACGCCATAGAGGATCATCGACATGGCAAGCGAGAGCATGGCGAAGAAGATTTCGCGGTAGCGCGCCAGCAGGAATCCGACGATGTAGGCGACAAGGCCCGCGGCCACCGCTCCGGCGAAGACGACCACGAACACGTCGCGGACCGGCGTGTAGCGGCCGAGCAGCGCCACGGCGTAAGCGCCGACCGCATAGAACAGCGCCTGCCCGAACGGCACGAGGCCGGTGCGCCACAGGATGATGAGGCCGAGCACGACGAGCGCGTTGGTGAAGGCGATGGTGGCGAGCGAGACCAGCCAAGGCGGCATGAACGGCGCGACCACGGCGATCGCAACAAAGGCCAGGGCTCCGAGGATGTTGGCGCGGGTGAGCATTCAGATCTTCCGCGGCTGGGCTTGCGTGAACAAGCCGTAAGGACGGAAGGCGAGCACCAGCGCCATCACCGCGTAGATCACGAACAGCTCGATCTGAGGGAACAGATGCACGGCGGCAGCGCGGGCGATGCCGACAATCAGCGCACCGATCAGCGCGCCCTCGATCGAGCCCATGCCGCCAATGGCGACCACCGCGAAGGCCAGAACGATGACCTCGACGCCGATGCCGAGCGTCACCGAAATCTTCGGCGCCATCACCGCCCCGCCGAGCGCGCCGAGCGCCGCACCGATGACGAAGGTGACGGTGTAGATCACCTTGACGTTGATGCCGTAAGCCGCGGCGACCTCGCGGTCGAAGATCAGGACAGTGAGCAGCTTGCCGTAACGGGTAAACTTCAGCGCCCAATAGCCGAACGCGGCGAGCGCCGCGGCGATGACCACCAGGACGATGTCGTAGTTGGAGAGCGTCAGATCGCCGATGTCGATGGAGCCCGCAGCGACCATCGGCTGATAGGCGGCGTAGGAGCGCGGGCCCCAGATCAGGACGATGACATCCTCGAGGATGAGGAACACCGCATAGGTAACGAGGACGATCACCACCTCGTCCTTGCCGTAGGCGAAGCGGAGGATGCCGCGCTCCAGAATGATGCCGATCAGAATGCCGATCAGCATGGCGAGCGCGATCATGAAGAAGAAGCCGCCCGCCTCCGACCATCCGCGCTCGTACCAGATGCCCGCCGCCGTCGCCGCACCATAGGCGCCGAAAGCATAGAACGAGCCGTGGGTGACGTTGAGGATCTTCATCACGCCGAAGATCAGCGTGAGGCCGACCGCCACGAGGAAAAGATAGGCCGCGTAGACGAGACCATCGGTCAGGATGGCGAAGGCGGTGAGCACAAGAACACCCGCGTTTTTGGGTAATGCGACGGCGGAGGCCGCAAGAGCCTCCGCCGCATCACGTCAGAGCCAGTGCCTCAACACGTGCGGCATCAGCATTTGGCGCCCGGCATTCCCGCCTTGATCCACTCCTCGGCGGTCTTGTCGGCCGGCGGATTCACGCATTCCGCAGGGAAGCGCACAATGTCGACCACCTCGGGCTCGTTCTTCTGCTTGTTGAACTTGTAGGTGCCGTAGGCGGTGTCCTGGATGCCCTGATGGCCGCCGCCGAGCGCCATCTTCACCTTGCCGCTCGGGCTATCGTATTCGATGCCCTTGAAGGCCTGCGCGACGTCGTCTGTGGTCGGCTTGCTGCCGCCCTTCGCCGCTTGCGCCTTCTCCCACGCCACCTTCAGGCCGAGCACCGAGAGCGCCATCTGGTACGACGGATAGGTCGGCGGCGTGCCGTAGCGGTCGATGTAGATTTCCTTGAACCACTTGTTCAGCGCGTTGTCGGGCGCGAGCGGGCCGTGCGGGCCGCGTGCGCCGACGATGGTGCCGTCCGGGATCTTGTCCTTCAGACGCCAGATCGCCGACTCGACGGTGGTGCCGACATAGGGCATGCGCTTGGAGAGACCGCGCGCGCCGCTCTGGATGATGAAGCTTTCCTGATCGCCGTCCCAGAAGCTGGAGTGCAGCGCCTGCGACTTCGAGGTGAGCAGCGTGGAGATTTCCGCGCCGTATTCGCCCTGGAACAATTTCGGGAACAGCTCCTTGTCGACCTTGGCCTTGGGCGCGAGCACGCCCATCGCGCCGACGAAGTCCTTCCAGGAGTCCTGACCCCAGGCGTAGTTCTGGTTGATGCCGGAGAACAGCGTGACGTCTTTTTTCTTGGCGAGCAGGTAGCGAGCCGCGGCGGTGTTATCCATCGTGGCGTGAGCGGCGGCGCGGAACACGTAGTTGCGCGGCTTTTCCTCGAACACGCGCGGCGTGCCGCAGTCGAAGTAGACGGTCAACGCCTTCAGCTCGTCGGCGACCGGTGTCACCGCGAGGCAGCTTCCCGACGAAATGTAGCCGATCACCGCATCGACCTGATCGCGCTGCACGAGGTTGCGAAACTCAGTGACCACCTGCGCGGTCGAGCCCGCCTCGTCGACGAACTTGGTCTCGATCTTGGTGCCGCCGAAGCCCACCGTGTTGTAAGGCGCCGGCGCCTTGCCGGCGTTGAGCGCCTCGATGACGATCTCGGCGCCGTTACGGCCCGGCACGCCGAACGGGCTTGCCGCAGGGCCCGAGAGGAACGAGACGATGCCGAGCTTGATCGGCGCGGCGGCCTGTTGGGCCGGCGCGGTCGAGACCTGCGCCATCAGCAGGCCAGCGGCGGACGCAATACTCCAGTGAAGACGCTTCATAATCCCTCCCCTCAACCCGCATTCGCGGTTTTTGATCTGCCTTAAGCAAACGCGAAGTCTGGCTTCAATTCAACCGGTATTCGGGTCGCAGACTGGTGATAAGATGTGCCCCGATCTAAGGAATTCGAAGGAAAAATGATGCCAGCCGCAACCGCCTCAAAAGCACAAACCATCCCCCAGACCGGCCTCGAGGCGCGACTTGCGATCCGAAACGGGAGTTGGACCGCGCCCACGTCGGGAATCGCGCCGGGCTTCGTGCAGGGCAATCTCGCGATCCTGCCGGCGGCGCTCGCAACCGATTTCCTGCGATTCTGCCAGCTCAACCCAAAACCCTGCCCGGTGCTCGCGGTCGGCGCGCCGGGCGACTGGCGGCTTCCTTCGCTTGGTAAAGACCTGGACATCCGCACCGACATCTGCCGCTACCGCGTGTTCAAGAACGGTCAGGTGATCGACGAGCCGACCGACGTCATGAAACACTGGCGCGACGATCTCGTCATCTTCGCGCTCGGCTGCTCGTTTTCCTTCGAAGAGGCTCTGACCGAGGACGGCATCGAGCTTCGTCACGTCACCGAGAACTGCGCCGTCTCGATGTACCGCACCAATGTGCCGACGACGCCGGCCGGCCCGTTCCACGGGCCGCTGGTCGTGTCGATGCGGCCGCTGAAGCCGGCGGACGCGATCCGCGCGATCCAGATCACGACGCGCTTCCCCGCCGTGCACGGCGCGCCGGTCCACATCGGCAAGCCGGAGTTGATCGGCATCAAGGACATCAACAAGCCGGACTACGGCTCGGCGGTGACGATCAACAGCGATGAGATCCCGGTGTTCTGGGCTTGCGGTGTGACGCCGCAATCGGTCGTCGATACGGTGAAGCCGGAGTTCTGCATCACGCACTATCCCGGGACGATGCTGGTGACGGATCGGAAGAACACCGAGTTTGCGATCATGTGATGCGACGACACTCTTCCAAAGCTACGATTTTAAGGCGTACACTTTTCAAACCAAGATGTTTGCTGCCCGTTCTGCAGACCGTCCTTGACATAGACTGCGCCATTCTTGTTGACGCTTGACCAAGTACGTCGTCGGCGTCCCTCAACAAGCTCGGTAATATACAGCGTCGATTTGGCTCCCACCGATGTGTACTCGACGAGCGTGCTCGACTTGATCCGCACATCGCGCAGTTGCGAAACGACAGTCTCGTCGTCGTAATATCCCTGTTCGGTTTGGACGGGAAACTCGTCTACGGACGCGATGTAAGCGTAATAGACGTTTGCTTTGCCGGGAGGACGTTTGCAATCGATACTCCAGCGCCCCAAAAGCCCGGACCGTTTCAACATATCGCTGTCGGGACCTGCAAGCGCCGGCCACGAAATTGCACCCGCAAATAAAATAAAAGCCGATCGTCTCAACACGGTTGTGCGCTTCATGGACTCCCCTAATATCGGACGCTTCGAAACAAAGATGGCCGGTTCGCGATGTGGAGATTCTGTTACCGATCCATCATGCCCCAGTAATCCATTCAGACCCCCGACGCCAATCTTCTCCCGTCTCCGCCGAAGCAAAGACGGGAGATTTCCTGATCATCGGCGCAAAGCCTAATTCCAGCCCGCGCGCTTCGCGCAGTCATCGCGGGCGACCGGATTGGCCTTCTCCCATTGCGTGACGGAGCGCGTTTCGTTGTCGCTCATCTTGCTGACCATGCAGGTGCAGTACATGATCTTCACCTGCTCGGACACTCGATAGCCGGCGCTGTCGCGCACACATTGATTGACCCATTTCACGTCGTCCGTGGTCTGGGCCACGGCGGCTCCCCCGATCATGGAGCCAGCAAAAGCTGCGAAAGCAATCCCGAGCAATCTCGACATGCATTTCCTCCGATTTTCTGAACGCCGCTCGCGGCGGACGGATGCAATTGCAACGACGCGAAATCCATTCGGATTTCGCGCAGGAATAATGCAGTTGAAGAGAACAACTATGTGCCGACCGACGGCATCAGGTTGCCGATTATGCGAGCGGCGGCTTCGGCTGATCGCCGCTTTTCCGGCAACTCTCGGACGAACAGCGCGTTCGGCCGCGCGCGAACGCTATACCATTTCAAGACTCGCGGCCAAGTCCGTCTTGAGTCTTAGTCCGATCCCGCAGGATCATTCCTTTTCCTTTCGCAGGATTTTGTCCATCGCCTTTCCCTTCGCCAACTCATCGATGAGTTTGTCCAGGTAGCGAATTTCTCGCATCGTTGGTTCTTTGATGTCCTCCACCCGGACGCCGCAGACCACGCCTTTGATCAGCGCCCGCGAAGGATTGATCTTGGGGGCCTTCGTAAAGAAGGTTTCAAAGTCGGTCTTTTTCTCCAGTTGGGTTTCCAACTGCTTCGGGCCATAGCCGGTCAACCAGGAGATGATCTGATCGACCTCCGCTTTGGTGCGCCCCTTTTTCTCTGCTTTCGCAACGTAAAGCGGGTAAACGCTCGCGAAGCTCGTCGTATAGATCCGGTGTTTCGCCATGAGCACTCCAGGTTCCACGTCCTAGTCTGCTCTGATTCCCGACGCCTTGATGACCTTCGACCACTTCGCCTCCTCGGCGCGGAAGAACTTGTCGCATTCCTCCGGCGTGTTCGCGATCGACTCGAAGCCCAGTGCGTCGAGGCGCTCCACGATGTCCGGCATCGCGACGATCTTCACGACCATCTGATGCAACTGCGCGACGATATCCTTCGGGGTGCCCTTCGGCACGACGAGCGCGACCCAGCTTGCGCCCTCCACGTCCGGGAAACCGGACTCGGCCATCGTCGGCGTGTCGGGCAGCGACTTGCTGCGCGTCCTCGACGTCACCGCAAGCGCGCGGAGCTTGCCGTCCTTGATCAGCGGCACCGCGGGCGTGATCGCGCCGAATGACATGGGCGTGTGGCCGGCAACGGTCGCGCCGATCGCGGGACCGCCGCCGTTGAACGGCACGTGCACCAGATCGGGCGCGTGCGAGAGCTTGAACAATTCGCCGACGAGCTGCGGCGGCGTGCCGGTGCCGGGCGACGCGAAGCTGTATTTCCCGGGGTTGTTCTTGATGAGCGCGACCAGTTCCTTGACGTTCTGCGCGGGCACCGACGGATGGATCGCGAGAACCACCGGCTGGCTCGCGCCGAGCGTCACCGCGTCGAAATCCTTGAACGGATCGTAGGGCACGTGGTTGTAGAGATAGGCGTTGTTGACGTGGCCGCCGCCGGTCATCAGCATCGTGTAGCCGTCGGGCGCGGATTGCGCCGCGCGGCCCGAGCCGGCGTTGCCGCCCGCGCCGCCAACGTTCTCGATGTAGAACTGTCTTCCCGCAAGCTCCGACATCTTGGCTGCGACGAGGCGCGCGAACACATCGGTCGGCCCGCCCGGCGCAAACGGCACGATCATGCGCACCGGCCGCGATGGATAGGTTTCCGCGAAAGCGAAACGCGGCACGGCGGGCAACGCGGCGACGCTGGCGACAAGACGCAGGAAACGGCGGCGCGGAAACATCATGGCATTCCCTCCCGGCGGCGCCCTCTGATGGGGCTGCTTTACGGAAAGGCTACATCACGTCTGCGTGGGGGTGAAAGAGGCGTGGTGTCGCCGCTCCAACCTCCGCTGTCGTCCCCGCGAATGCGAGGAGCCACAACACCTGTGTCCCGCACGCGGTGCAGCGCGTCAGCGGTGCACCGCAGATGCGGGACCCCGGTTGCTTTGTTGAGAAAGAAACCGGGGTCCCGGGTCTGCACCGCATCACTGCGCTGCGCTTGTGCTGCGTCGCGCCCGGGACACGAGACCGCCGACGCTCCTCAGCCCTGCGACTGGGACTGCCATTGGTCGCCGTTGACACGAACGGCGACCTCCATCGCTTCGGCGCCGCCGCCGTAGCGCGTGCCGCGCACGGGCGCTGCGCCGAGATAGTCGAGCCCGCAGGCGACGCGCACATACGCATCGGTGGCGCAGAGACCATTCGCCGGATCGAATGCCACCCAGCCGAGGTTCGGCACGAAGGCTTCCGCCCAAGCGTGACCCGCCTCCTGCTGGCTGACGCCGTCGGCGCGATGGAAGTGGCCGCCGATATAGCGCGCCGGAATGGCAAGGCTGCGCGCCGCGGCGATGAAGATATGCGTGAGGTCCTGGCACACGCCGCGCTTGAGCGCGAAGGCCTCGGCCGCCGTGGTCGTCACCTGCGTCGGCGAGGTGTCGTAGGCCATTTCCTCGTGCAGCCGTTCGAGCAGCACATGAACCACCTTCAGCACGTCGCCGTCGGTCCTGGCCTGCGCCGCTTTCGCGAACTCGACGATCGCCGGATCGAAGCCGGTCAGCGGCGTCTCTCGCAGATAGAGACTCGGCGGGAAGCGCTCGATCGCGCCCTGCACCACGCCGTTGGTGTCCTGTGTGTCGACCTCGCCCTCCACCAGCACGCGAAGCTCTTCGAACGGGCCTTCGGCGGTGAAGACATGAGTGATGTTGCCGAACGCGTCCTCGTGCTGGTCGAGCTGACAGTTCTCGGAGACGTCGATGCGCCAATCGACGACGTACTGGCCGTCGTGATTGCGCGGGGTGAGCCGGAGCGTCTGGATGACGCCGGACGCAGGGGTCTCGTAGCGATAGACGGTTTCGTGAGAAATCTGGATGCGCATGTATCTGGATACGCTGGGTTTCCGCCCCATGTTCCCGATTGCGCAGGGCTTGTCCACCCCGCGACGGCGCCACGAAAACCTATTTTCCGCCCATAATTTAGACGCCTCTCACTGGCGCAAAATCAGCCGCCCAACACCCCCAGAATGCCGCTGTTGGAGCTGCCAAGGCTCTGCTGCATCATCGAGAGCAGCGACGACGTGGATTTGTAGTTCCTGACCGCCATGTTGAGGAAATCCGGCGACCAGTTCATCGCCGTGCGCTCCTCCGCGCTCATGCTCTGATACTGCTGGACGATGCCGAGGCTGAAGCCCAGTGGATCGCCATTCTTGCTGCCCTGCTGGAAGGCCTGGAGCATGCTCGACCGCGTGCGCTGGTCGAGCAACTGCTTCGCCATGCGGGTTTCGTCGGTGGAGAACATCTTGCCCTGATTGAGCGAGACCGCGGACAGGGCGCGGTTGTCGAGGCCCGACATGTCCATCAACTGGCCATTGCGGCGGCGGGAATCGAACACGACCTCGGTGCCGCTCTTCTTGGCGGCGTCATATTGCTGGTCGAGCACGAGGCGCGCGTTCTGCGCGACATTGCCGAAGCTGGTCGCCGGCGTCTGGGTGGACGGGCCCTGCTGGACGAAGTTCGCGATCGGATCGTCGGGGATGCCTTGCGGGACTTTGGTCGGGTCCTGCTGCGCCATCAGCAGGCCGGTCTTCATCGCCGCATATTGCTTCGCCCAGGAGTCGGTCGCCTTCTCCTCGGCGCTCATGCTGTCGAAATAAGCAAGGCCGGCCTTGTAGAGCGTGCTGTAGTCGCCGATCAGCTTCGCCGCGGCCGCGGGCGCGCCCATCGCGGTGTCGAACCGGCGCAGCAGCTCCTGCGAGGCCACCTTCTGCTCGTCGGGCGTGAACTTGCCGCCGCTGTTGCTCGCGATGGCGAAGATGGTGCGGCGGTCGAGAGTGGTCAGGTCGATGGTCGCCTGCCCGCCCGCGAGCGGCATGGTGACCTTCGCCGCCTTGTAGAGATCGTCGAGCGTGGTCCGCGCGTCGTCGGTGATCGCCGCGAAATCCTTCTGGCCGCTCTGCGCGGCGAGCAGCGCAAGCGCCGCATCGGACAGCGTCACCGTGTCGGAGGCTGATGCGGATTGCGTCGAAGTGCCGGACGCCGCCGTGGCGTTGGAAGCGCTGGCCGTGTTGGCGTAGGCCGAGCCGAGATAAGCCAGCGCGCTCGGGGAATAGCCGGAAACCGCCGATGTCGTCATTGCAGCCGCCCTGTTGCGCAGCACGAATCTTGACGCCGTTGCCGCAGGCAGACGCTGGCAGGATATGGTTAACGAAAGTTAACCAACAGCGATCGGGTTTCTATTTCAGCCCTTCGGAAGCGGCAGGCTGATACGGAAACAGCTCGGCTGACCGGGCTTGGGCGCCACCGTAGCCTCGCCGCCGTGCACCCGCGCGATCTGCCGCACCAGCGTGAGCCCGAGACCGGAGCCCTTGCCGCTTGCGAGCCGATGAAACGGCGAGAACACCTTCTCGCGCTCGGCCTCGGGGACGCCCTCGCCGGCATCGGCGACTTCGAGGATCGCGTTGCCGCCATCGCGGTTGACCGTGACATCGATCGGCGGCTTGCCATGACGGGTCGCGTTGTCGAGCAGGTTGCGGATCATCAGACCGAGAAGCAGCCGCTCCCCGCGAACGGTCAGCGCCTCGCCCTCCACCGCGCAGTCATCGTAGCGGGCGCCCTCTTCCGCCGCGAGCGCAAGGAGATCGACGCTCTCCTCCATTTGCGGCTTGCGGATCGCGCCGAGACGGCTTGCCAGCAGAATCTCGTCGATCATGTGATCGAGCTCGGCGATGTTGCGCTCGATCTCGGCCTTGTAGACCGGGTCCTGGCTGTGCTGCAGCAGGTCGACGCCGAGGCGGATGCGCGAGAGCGGCGTCCGCAATTCGTGCGACACGTGGGCCAGCAGCATGCGATGCGATTCCATCAGATTTTGGATCTGCTCCGCCGAGCGATTGAAGCTCTCGGCCAAGCGGGCGACTTCGTCCCGGCCTTCGACATCGACGCGCGCCGACAGATTGCCTGCGCCGAGCTTCTCGACGCCGGCCTGAAGGCGCTCGAGCCGGCGCGTCAGGCCGCGCACGAAGGGAAAGGCGCCGATCCCGACAGCGAGCGCGATGCCGCCGAGCACCAGCAGCAGTCCCACGATCGGATTGTGATGGCGCGGCGGCGCGCGCACCACAAGACGGCGTCCGTCCGGCAAACGGAACGCCCAGGCCGCTCCGCCGCGGCCGTAGACCCAGTCGCCTTCGTTGCCGAGCGGCGGCGGCGGCAGCGGCCGCCCCGCCGCGGCGATCGGCGTGCCGGCGTCCGTGTAGAGCGCCAGGTCGCTGCGGAAGCGGCGTGCCAACTCGTCGATCGCATGCTGCTGCTCGGGGCGCGGCGCGGCCGCGGGCGGCAGCGCGAGGCTTGCGATCTCGCCTGCGACCTCGAACACCTGCGAACCCGGCGGACCACCGCCGCCCCAGCGCCACACCGCCCCCGCCACCAGCACCACGAGCAGCAGGCTCGCGAGGATGGTGAGGTAGATTTTCAGATAGAGGCGATGCATGGCCTGCCTCAGTCCTGGGCCTTGGCGAAGACGTAGCCCGAGCCGCGCACGGTGATGATCCGGCGCGGCTTCTTCGGGTCGTCCTCGATGGTGGCGCGGATGCGCGAGATATGCACGTCGATCGAACGGTCGAAGGCGTCGAGCTTCTCGTTCTTCATCGCCTCCATGATCGCATCGCGCGACATGACGCGGCCGGAGTGCCCGGCGAGCGTCAACAGCAGCGAGAATTGGTAGGCGGTGAGTTCACATTCCTTGCCGTCCAGACGGGCGATCCGGCCGCCGACGTCCACCTCAAGCCGGCCGAAACGCAAAACGTCTCCGCCACCCTGCTCGCGGCCCCGCCGCCGCAGGATCGCGCGCAACCGCGCCAACATCTCGCGCGGCTCGAAGGGCTTCGGCAGATAGTCGTCGGCGCCGATCTCAAGGCCGACGATGCGGTCCATCGCGTCGCCGCGCGCGGTCAGCATCAGGATCGGCGTCTGCGAGCGCGCCCGGATGCGCTTGCAGACCTCGAGGCCGTCGATATCCGGCAGCATGAGGTCGAGCACGAGCGCGTCGAAGGCCTCGCGCGCCTCCAGCGCAACGCCATCAAGGCCGCGCGGCGAAACGGTGACGGCAAAACCGGCCTCGCCGAGATAGTTCTTCACCATCTCGGCGAGACGCGGATCGTCTTCAATGAGCAGGATACGCTCGGCCACGAAGTGATCTTATCACTAATTCCAGTGCATGCCGGGGCCGAAGCCCGGACCGAAACCTGGACCGCGGCCAGGAGGAGGCAGACGATCGGCGAGCTTGCGGCGCTGTTCGGGGCTCAGCACCTCAGCGGCATCGCCGATCGCCTGCGCAATCCGCTTGGAGAAGGCGTCGGCTAGAGCCGCCTGCTCGCTGCGGAATTTCTCGATATCGGAGCGTTCGACCTTGTCCTGGGTCAGCAGCTCGCGTGCCTTGTTGCGGGCCGCTTGCGCCTTCTCGCGCATCGGCAGGATGTCCTTCACTGCGGACTTCACGATGGCGCGAAGCTTCTCCTGCTGATCATTGGTCGCGTCGAGCTCGATCGCCGCGTGACGGACCATGCGGTCGGCGCGATCTTCGATCTGCGCCGGGTCCATGGGACCGCCGAAGCCATGATGCCAGCGGACCGGGAAGCCCGGACCGAAGCCTGGACCATTGCCGAACGCGCTTGCGGCGGCAGCGCCGGTGACACCGGCGACGACGACAAGGACTGCAACCCAGGCGATGTTACGGCCGCGGTTCGGCGGCTTGATCTCAACCGGGGCGGACGACGGGGTGTAATCGGACATCGGGAAGCTCCTTAAGTTCGAACCTTGTGGCCACGCCACAGGGTCAGAACATGACCGATGCCGATTTCCGGCGTTTTTCCCGAATGTAAAGTTATGTAAAGGCGCGGAGGTCGCACAGCGCGCTCGAATCCCTCCCGGCCTCATCCTGAGGAGCCGCGCGCAGCGCGGCGTCTCGAAGGATGGGGCCGCCACCGTGGCCGCCCTCGTCCTTCGAGACGCGCCCTTCGGGCGCTCCTCAGGATGAGGGCGGAGCAGGCGCCGGCGCGTAATCTACGCCAAATACTGCTGCGTGATCGCGCCGCCGAGCTTGTTGTTGTCGGAAATGAAGGCGCTGATGAACTCGTGCAGACCGGACTGGAAAATCTTCTCCATCGGCGTGTTCTGGAGCCGCGTGCGGATCGCCCTCGCCTGACGCTGCGACGGCCCCTGGCGGCCGTAGGCGCCGGCAATGCGGTCGAGGTTCTGCACGAGATTTTCGTAGCAGCTCGCAAGCGAACGCGGCAGTTGATCGTTGAGGATCAGGAGGTCCGCGATCAGCCACGGCTTGAGGCTGTCGCGGTAGACCCAATGGTAGGCGGTCAGCGCCGACACCGAGCGCAGGATCGACGACCACTGGAAGTAATCGAGCGGGCCGCCGACGTGCTCGTGCGCGGGCAGCAGCAGGTGATACTTCACGTCGAGGATGCGCGCGGTGTTGTCGGCGCGCTCCATGTAGACGCCGAGCCGCGAGAACCAGTAGGCGTCGTTGCGCAGCATGGTCCGGTAGGCCGAGCCGTCGAAGCGGAGCGACGCGTTCTGCACCCATTGCAGGAAGCGCGTCAGCTCGTCGCGCGAGCTCGGCTTGTTGCCGTAGCGTTTCAGCTCCAGCCACGTCTCGTTGATCGCTTCCCACATCTCCATGGTGAGCGCGGTGCGCACCGATCGCGCATTGTGGCGCGCGATCTCGATGCAGTTGCGGATCGACGACGGGTTGTCGGCGGAGAACGCCAGGAAGTCGGTGACGGTCTCCTCGTTCGCCTCGGCGTGGACGGCGAAGAAGCCCGCCGAGCAGCCGGCGGTCGAGAGTGTGGATTCCCATTCGTTGGTCTCGCCGACGTAGTCGAGCGGCATGGTGGTGACGCGCTGCGTGGCTTCGAGGATGCGGGCGAGATACTCCGCGCGTTCGACGTAGCGGGCGAGCCAGTAGAGATTGTCTGCGGTGCGGGAAAGCATGGGTCACTCGTGTCCCGGGCGCATCGCAGCACGAAGTGATGCGATGCAGACCCGGGACCCCGGTTTCTTGAAGCAAGGGGGCGAACCGGGGTCCCGCATCTGCGGTGCACCGTTCGCTTCGCTCGCGCTGCACCGCGTGCGGGACACGAGACTGCCTTTTGTCTCTCCACTCATCGATCCAGCACCCAGGTGTCTTTGGTGCCGCCGCCCTGGCTGGAGTTCACGACGAGCGAGCCCTCCTTCAGCGCAACACGCGTAAGCCCGCCCGGCACGATGCGGATCTTGTCGCGGCCGGTGAGCACGAAGGGGCGAAGATCGACGTGGCGCGGCGCGATGCCGGACGCGACGGACGTGGGACACGTCGAGAGTGCGAGCGTCGGCTGGGCGATGAAGCCCTTCGGGTCGAGCTTGAGTTTGGTGCGGAACGCCGCGATCTGCGCCTTGTCCGCCGCCGGCCCGATCAGCATGCCGTAGCCGCCGGAGCCGTGGACCTCTTTCACCACCAGCTCTTCGAGATGATCGAGCACGTAAGCCAGATGATCCGGCTCGCGGCAGCGCCAGGTCGGCACGTTCTTCAGGATCGGCTCCTCGCCGAGATAGAACTTCACGACTTCCGGCATATAGCTGTAGATCGCCTTGTCGTCGGCGATGCCGGTGCCCACCGCGTTGGCGAGCGTGACGTTGCCGGCCTGATAGGCCGACATCAGCCCCGCGACGCCGAGCGCGGAGTCGGGACGGAACGCCAGCGGATCGAGGAAGTCGTCGTCGATGCGGCGGTAGATCACGTCGACGCGCTTGGGCCCCTGCGTCGTCCGCATATAGACGATGCCGCTCTTGACGAAGAGGTCGCGGCCCTCGACCAGCTCGACGCCGAGCTTGTCGGCGAGGAACGAGTGCTCGTAATAAGCGGAGTTGTAGACGCCGGGCGTCAGCAGCACGACGGTGGGCTCACCCGCGGCGACGTCAGGAGCAACCGACTTCAGCGTCGCGAGCAACTCATCCGGATAGTTGTCGACCGGCGCCACGCGATGGCGCGAGAACAGCTCCGGGAACAGCCGCAGCATGATCTCGCGGTTCTCCAGCATGTAGGAGACGCCGGACGGGGTGCGCGCGTTGTCCTCCAGCACATAGAAAGTGTCGGCATCGACGCGGACGATGTCGATGCCGGCGATCTGCACATAGATGTCGTGCGGCACCTTCTGGCCGTTCATCTCCGGCCGGAAGACCGGATTTTGGAACACAAGGTCTTCCGGCACGACACCCGCCTTGAGAATTTCGCGGCGGTTGTAGATGTCCTTCAGAAAGAGATTGAGCGCCTTGACCCGCTGCTCGAGGCCCCGCTTCAGCGTCTTCCATTCGCCGGACGACAGGATGCGCGGGATCACATCGAACGGGATCAGCCGCTCCTGCGCATCGGCCTCACCATAGACCGCGAAGGTGATGCCGATCCGGCGGAACAGAAGCTCGGCTTCCTTCCGGCGAAAATCCAAGACATCGGTGGGCACCTGACCGAGCCAATTGGACAGCTCGGTGTAGGCCGGACGGACCTGCCCGTCTGTCCCCTTCATCTCATCGAACGCAAGGCGCACCGGCATGCTCCCCCACCGCCCGAGCCCCAACGCAACTGACGTTGGGGCCGTTCCGGTCTGAATGTTGCAAGCCTTGCGCCAACCGGAACCCAAAGGAAGAGGGCTTGGGGACAGTCTGGATGAGGCTGTTTGCCTCAATTTTGGGCGCAGGCTGACGAGCCCTTCGGCGGCGCGTCGAAAACCGCGCGTAGCCCTCCGAACGTGTTGAGGCGACACGGGAATTGTCGCACAAAGGATAGAGAGAGCCTGTTGGGGAGCCTGGGTTTGACCGAGACCGTCGCCGCGATCCTACACGCCCACCGGACCGGGGCGATGACGCCCTCCGAGACCGTGGCGCGGAGCTTCGCGCGGATCAAGGCGCACAACGACCCGGCCGTCTTCATCAGTTTGCGCGACGAGGCTGAGGCCATCGCCGAGGCGAAAGCTTTGGAGGCGAAGGGCGACAAGGACCCATCGCTCAAGGACCCATCGCTCAAGG
>BFBZ01000029.1_pt33 | contig 26354 bp, 25 predicted proteins | sample 1888401 | NCBI WGS metagenome assembly BFBZ01 (sample SAMD00112614, study PRJDB3348) | symbiont metagenome | host: Chara braunii
CCAGCACGTTGTCATTGACATCGACCGGCGCCAGGCCGCGCGAAGCTGCAGTCGTCACGTTGTCGCCGACCACTGGCGCTGATACGGCCGGATCAGGGCGGCCGACGGTCACCTCCCGAGCGGTCTTCGAAGACCCCTTCGCGCCCGGCTTGGCGTCGGCGAGCGATCGTCGCGCCGCCAGCTTGGCCGCAGCGAAAGGGTCGTTGCGGCAGGCGTCGAGGATCACCAGGCCGATGACTTTGGAGAGCAGGGAAATATCGATCAGCGTCTCGAGATTGATCGCCTCGGCATACACGTCGACCTCGGACTTGATCTCGGCATCGACGGGAATAAGCCAGTTCCTGCCATCGATCTCGACGCCATGACCGGCGAAAAACAACACGGCCTTATCGGCGGTCTTTGCCGCGTTGCCGAAATCGATCAGGGCCAGGCGGAAGGCGTTGTAGTCGAGATCGGTCAGATGCTTGACGGAGAATCCCAGCCTTGTCAGCGATGCCGCCATATCCGCCGCGTCATTGACGGGATTGGGCAGCGCGGGAACCTTGCGGTATGCACTGTTGCCGATGACCAGCGCGATCTTGTCCTCGGCCCAGGCCGGATGTGCCGACATCAGCGCCAGCAGCAGCGCGCCGAAAATCTTGGCGCGCAGCGGTTTCTCCAGAACACAGCGGAAGACCTGACGCGTCACGCGGATGATTTCTCCGCCGACCTTCCGCAGCAGCCGAACAGATTCAGGCATCTCTTGCTAACTCAACGATTTCAAGGAGATATTTCACATGCGGCGTACGCTGTTTCAACATCCGGATCGCATTGCAGAGGAGCGGTCGCCACCGCGATCCCGGCACGCAAAATCCACCTTGGATGGGTCTCCCGGAACCCGGCGATGGTTCAAGCCTGGACCCGTTTTTATGCGCGCCGCGGATTCGATCAGACGCCGTCGTAGACGGTCTTGATACCGGCATGGTCACCCAGGAAATTGTAATCCCTGGCAACCGCGGCTCGCAATCTTGCGGCAGCATCGGGTCGCACGCGATATGGCCTGGCCCCTTTCATGAGACCTTGTGTCTCGGCAAGGATTGTGTCGGCAAGCCTCAGTGCTTCCGACTCCGCGCCGCCGTCAATGAACGGGCCCGTCACATAAGTTCCTCCGATGTTGTTTTCGGACAGCCTTGCAAACAGCGACCCGGCCAGCCATGCCGCTGCCTCGTCATTGATGGCGAGGACGTAGTTACCCTGTTTGGGCCCAGCGAGGTCGAATTGCGCATGGGTTGCCTCGTGTACGATCGACACCTGCTCATCCCGAACAGCACTGCCAAAACTCTCGCGTGGAAACCGGAGCTCGTTGGCCTGCGGATCATACTGGGCCGCGGCGACGTATCCCGCGGGCAGACTTGCCCGCTGCGGAACACCGACTTCACAGGTGATCTTCCCCGACTCGACGGCTTYTCGAACCAGTCCATAGCCCAAGCCCGTCACCCGCAGCCCATTGAGCTCGAAATAGATCAACGGCAGCATCGGGTGGCAGAGAACGGTAATCACCGTCTGCCTGAGAACATCATTGGACACCGTGCAGTACTCCGTCGGCAATCAGACCACCGGTCCGAAGACCAGGTGTGCCAGTGCATGAGATTCACCCGCTGAGCGGTTCCGGTCGTTTGGCGAGATGGCGCAGGGCGAATTCTTTCTGCGCTTGGGTCGCGCCCGGGAGCGGGTGCGTTCCCCCCGTGTTGACGCCGGAATTCACGATGATGGGCACTTTTCCATGCACGGGTCATCTCCCAAATGAGAATGCGACTGTCACCGAAGCCCCCGCTTGAACGGTGCGTGCCTGGACCTCCGGTTCCTTCAACGGTCCGAGCGATTTGAAGAAGCCGGGTTTGTGCAGCATCAGCTTTTCGCGCTGGTTGACGAACGGTGCGACGCAACGTTCAATCGACTCGTCGATAAAAACGGGGGGAAACGGTGGCGGGATTTCGGATCAACGCACGGGCGTGCGGCGGGGCTATTGTGGTGGCGCTGGTCGCGATCGCATCCACGCCGGCAGCGGCCCTGGAGATTGCCGGCGATCCGGCTGCGACCTGCAGCGGCCTGGCGGGACCGGCGCAAGGTGCCGTGCGGATCGATTCCGCAAGTTTGCAGGCCCCCTCGCCGCTCTCGGTGGCCGAGCGCGGCCCGACACCCGCCGGACTGATCTCGCCAGCCAATCCGGCGTTCTGCAAGGTGCTCGGACATATCGAGCCAATCGACCCCAAGACGCCTGATCTCAAGACGCCCGATCTCAAGGCGCCGCCGATCAAATTCCAGGTGAACCTGCCGGTCACGTGGAACGGCCGCTCGCTGCAATATGGCGGCGGCGGCTTCAACGGCGTGCTGATCACGGGATTGGGCCTGCCGCCGGCCCATCCCTTCGACAAACCCGCGCCACTGGCGCGCGGCTTTGTCACCTATGGCACGGATTCCGGCCACGAGACCAAGCCCGGGGAGTTGCCTCAGGTGTTCGCGCTCAACGACGAAGCCTTCGAGAACTTCGCGCACCTCTCCTACAAGAAGGTCCGCGATGCCGCCGTGGCGCTGATGACGCGCGCTTATGGCAAGCCGCCGGAGAAACTGTACTTCATGGGATCGTCCGAAGGCGGCCGCGAGGCGCTGACCATGGCGCAGCGCTATCCCGACGATTTCGACGGCATCTTTGCCCGCGTGCCGGTTATCAACTGGGTTGGGCTGCAGCATGCCGGAACGCGCTCGGGCCTTGTGACCATGGGCGACGGCTGGATCCGGCCGGCGCAGGTGAAGCTGGTGGCCGATGCGGTGCTGAAAGCCTGCGATGCCGGCGACGGCACGGATGATCAGCTGATTGCGGATCCGGTCGGCTGCAAGGCCAAATTCCGGCCGGAGACGCTGCGTTGCACCGAAGGGCAACAGGCCGATCAATGCCTCACGCAGGCGCAGATCACGGCGATCGACACGCTGCATGCGAGCTACACATTCCCGTTCCCGCTGGCCAACGGCCTCGACGACTATCCGGGCTGGGGCGTGTCGGGCGAAAACAGTCCGTCGTCCGGCCCGACCGGCGGATGGATGTCCTGGTGGCTCGGTCGCAGCCCGCCGGCCCAGCCGCCCGCGCAGAGCAACGGCATCGCCTGGATCTACGGCGCCGGCGGGATCCAGTATGTGTTCGCGCGCGATCCCAAACTCGATGTCACGACCTACAAGCCCGAGGAGCACAAGGCGCGGCTGCTCGAGGTCTCGCGCCTGATGGATTCGACCAATCCGGATCTCAGCCGCTTCCGCGCCCGCGGCGGCAAGCTGATCATCCTCGAACACATGGCCGACTACGCGCAGAGCCCTTACGCCGGCATCCGCTATTTCGAAACCGTGCAGCGCACGCTTGGAACAGCAGAGACGGCGGAGTTCGCAAGGCTCTATACCGCGCCCGGCGTCGACCACGTCGGCGCCGGCGCGCCGGCCAATATCGACATGCTGAGCGTGCTGGTCGACTGGGTGGAAAAGGGCCTGCCCCCCCGGCGATCTCGAGGTCATCGAACAAAAGGTCGAAGCGCCCTTATTCACAACCGCTCGCGCGCTGCCGCTGTGCCAGTGGCCCACCTGGCCGCATTACAAGTCCGGCCTGGTCAACGCCGCGTCGAGCTTTTCCTGCGCGCAGTGAAGACGGATGTTGAGGAAGACGAATGGCGCGACATAAGCCCGAGTGAGTTGAAGCATGTCATCCCCTCAGTGTCGTCCCCCGGCTTGACCTCTGCGACTCGGCGTAGCCGAGTCGCCCTTTGGGACCCAGTAGGCGATGAAGCCCATGGCTGGAACGATGACGTGAAAGCGGCCAGCATCTCATCGCGGGCTCTTTCTCATTTTCACCATGAGCACCGGAGTACTGGATCGTCCGGTCAAGCCGGACGACGACACAGAAAATGCTGAGGTGCTTCGCACCCAACATCGATCACACCGAGACTCACATCGCGCCTTGTGTGACATGATGTTTTCGGATTCATGACGTTGACGTAACAGCGACGCGCTTTTTCGCGCGCGCATGACGCACTGACAACACAACTCAAGCGTCACAATCGCACCGTTCGTCATACGCCTGAGATATATTTGGCTAAACCTGCGCGGATGGGAATCAAAAAGCACCTTGAAGAGTGTCGGTCATGCGGATCCTGATCGCGACCGACGCATGGCATCCCCAGGTGAACGGCGTCGTCCGCACGCTGACGTCGCTGGCCGCGAGCGCATCGGCGCTTGGCGCCAGGGTTCAGTTCCTTGTCCCCGACGGCTTTCCGTCGGTGGGCGTGCCGACGTATCCGGGATTGCGGATTGCGCTGCCGAACAAGCGGGAAATCGCGCGCAGAATCGAAGCCGCGGCCCCCGACGCCATTCACATCGCAACCGAAGGCCCGATCGGATGGGCCGTGCGCGCCTATTGCCGCCGCAGGAAGCTGAAGTTCACGACGTCCTATACGACACGCTTTCCCGAATACATCGCTGTGCGTTCCATCATCCCGATCTCCTGGGGCTACGAAGTGCTCAGGCGCTTTCACGCAGCCGGCGCGATGACGATGGTGGCGACCAAGTCGCTCCGGAAAGAGCTGGCGTCGCGCGGCTTCAGCCGACTCGGCACCTGGGGCCGCGGGGTCGATACCGACCTCTTCACCCCCGACAACGTGGCCGAGCTCGATCTGCCGCGACCGATCTTCATGAATGTCGGCCGCGTCGCGGTGGAAAAAAATCTCGAGGCATTTCTCTCGCTGAAGCTGCCCGGCTCCAAGGTCGTGATCGGGGATGGACCGCAGCGGGCCGAGCTTGCCCGCCGTTATCCCACGGTCAAATTCCTGGGGGAAAAGACCGGTCGCGACCTTGCGGCCCATGTGGCGGCCGCCGACGTGTTCGTGTTCCCGAGCCTCACCGACACCTTCGGCGTGGTGCAACTGGAAGCGCTCGCCTGCGGCACGCCGGTCGCGGCGTTTCCGGTCACCGGTCCGATCGACGTGATCGCGGACCAGCCCGTTGGCGCCGTCGACGCGGACCTGCAACAAGCCTGCATGCGCGCGCTCGGCATGTCGCGCGAGACCTGCCGGAGTTTTGCGCTGGAGCATTCCTGGGAGAGCAGCGCGAGGCAGTTCATCGGCAATCTCAGCGACCTGCGTGCCAGTTCACCGGTGCGTTCCGCCTATCGGATTGCCGGCAAGACCGCGACGGGCAGTTGATCGAACAGGCGGCGTCCCGCCAAAACGCACAGTCAACACGGACACGTTGAGCAAGGACATCATGTCAGAGATCGCAAAAACGAACGCGCCGAAGCAGCTGGTATTCGACACCGACATGGTCGAGCGCGCCTACGACCGCTGGGCCCCCTTCTATGATCTGGTGTTCGGCTCGGTGTTCGCCAAAGGACGGCGCGCCGCCATCCGCGCCGCGGACAAGATCGGCGGCCGGGTGCTCGAGGTCGGTGTCGGCACCGGCATCTCGCTTCCTTTGTACGGCTCCAACTGCCGCATCTTCGGCATCGACATCTCGGCCGCCATGCTGAGCAAGGCGAAGGCGAAGGTCGCCGAACTGCGTTTGAAGAACGTCGAGGGCCTCGCCGTCATGGACGCGGAGAAGCTGAATTTTCCGGAGCGCTCGTTCGATGTCGTGGTGGCGCAGTATGTCGTCACGGCGGTCTCCGATCCCGAGGCGACGCTCGACGAGTTCGTCCGGGTGCTCAAGCCCGGCGGCGAGATCATCCTGCTGAGCCGGGTCAGCGCCGACAGCGGACTTCGCCAGGTGATCGAACATCTGCTGGCGCCGATCGTCCACCGCCTCGGCTGGCGCAGCGAGTTCGCATGGTCGCGTTATGCGGACTGGGTGAAGCGGCCCCTGGGCATGGAACTGGTCGAACGCTCTCCGGTGCCGCCGTTCGGCCACTTCTCGCTGATCCGCTTCCGCAAGACTGAAACCGCAAATTAGAACATCTGTAATCAACGGCGCATCGCGTGCGACATTGTGTACGACACTATGATGTCGTCACACACCAGACATCGAACCCATGTAGCTAAACCCACGCTGGGCTCTAGGAGGAACTATGAATCGCTTCCTGACGGAATTGCGGAAGCAGCGCTGGGATGACCATCGCTACTACCATCACAGCCGGATCAACCAAGCTCTGCACTTTGTCAGCGCCTTCAGCTTCCTCGTCGGCTACGCCATGATTTTCGTGGATCCCGTGGCCGCTGCCCTGATCGGCTGGCTGGTGTCCATGACCACGCGGCAGGCCGGTCATCTGTTCTTCGAGCCGAAGGGCTACGACCACGTCAACCAGGCGACGCACGAGTACAAGGAAGAGATCAAGGTCGGATACAATCTGCAGCGCAAGATCGTGCTGCTGGTGATCTGGGCGCTGTCGCCGCTGGTGCTGTTCGCCGATCCGACCCTGTTCGGTATCTTCACGCCCTGGGTGACGCCGGCTGATTTCATGCGGCAGGTTGCCAAGATCTGGCTCGCCATCGGCATTGGCGGCCTGCTGTTCCGGACCGTGCAGCTGTTCTTCGTCCGCGACGTCATGACCGGCCTGGTCTGGATGACCAAAATCCTGACCGACCCGTTCAGCGACCTCAAGCTGTATTACAAGGCGCCGCTGTTCCTGATGCGCGGCGAACTGATCGATCCGGGCCTGGAAAAGCACGCCTGAGATAGGCGCCTGATCCGTCATGATCGGCTTGGGGTGAATCGTTGCGGCAACAACAGCACGCTCCTTCTCCCGGCATGCGGGGAGAAGGTTGGGATGAGGGGCACTTTCCATTCGCGGAGATCATGGCGACGCCCCCTCACCCGCCGCGCAAGAGCGCGGCGACCTCTCCCCGCAAGCGGGGCGAGGTGAACCGCAGGCGCGGAAACACCGATTCAACCAAACTTCATCTAGCTATAACACAGAGAATATAGCACAGAGGACAATGGCGACGCGCCGATCAGTATCGACCGTCACCTCGCCATTATCTCCTTGCGATCATCTCCCGGAGGATCTGCCGGCGGATGGCTTTGTTGGTCATCGCGGCTTCGCGCCACCACCAGCCATCCTGCTTCATCTTGCCGGCGGCGGCGACAAATCGGTTGGCGACCTCAGCGAAATCGGCGTCGGTGTAGTTCAGGCTGAAGATGAGACGGCCGGTGCCGACCCAGCTCAGCGCGATCCCCTCCGCCCGCAGATAATATTGAAGCATCCAGTTGTAGCGCGACGGCTCGGTATAATGAACCATCCAGATCGACGACAGATTCGCGACCCGCACGGGCAGCCCCTGCGCGGCCAGCCTGTCGTTCAGTTGCTGCGCGCGCCCGTCCCAGGTCGCATCGAGGCCGTCGTAGACCGACCGGAATGCCGGATCCGCGAGGCGCGTCAGGAACTCATCCATCGCAACCATGACGTAGGGATGCGAATTGAAGGTGCCGCGGGCAAAGCACACGTCGACCGGGCGGTCGTCCCGGAAGCGGCGCATCAGGTCTTTGCGTCCGCAGATCGCGCCGACCGGCAGGCCGCCGGCCAGCGTCTTGCCGTAGGTGACCATGTCGGCGCGAACTCCGAAATACTCCTGGGCGCCGCCGGGGGCGAGCCTGAAGCCGACAAAGACCTCGTCGAAGATCAGGACAATGCCGCGCTCGGTGCAAACTTCGCGCAGCGATTTCAGCCAGGCCGTGTAGGCCGCGCGATCGAAGGCCGCCTTGCGCGAACTGTCGACCAGCGCGGAATCCGCGGGCGCATTGACGTTGGGATGCAGCGCCTGCAGCGGGTTGATCAGGACACAGGCGATGTCGCGCCGGGTTCTCAGCACCTGCAGCGTGCGCTCGGACATGTCGGCGAGCGTGTAGGTCTCGTGCGGCGCGATCGGATTGCCCACGCCCGGCTGCACATCGCCCCACCAGCCATGATACGCGCCTGCGAAACGGACCAGATGCGAGCGTCGGGTGTGGTAGCTGTCTCTTATACACATCTAGATGTGTATAAGAGACAGGTGGTAGCGCGCAAGCCGCACCGCCTGCATCACGGCCTCGGTGCCGGACATGTGGAACGAGACTTCGTCGAGCCCGGAGATGGCGCGCAGCCGCGCGACGTTTTCGGCAACGACGGGATGGTAGGAGCCGAGCACGGGACCGAGCGCAGTGGCACGCGCCTGGGCCCTCGCGATGCAGTCCTTGTAGAAGTCGTTGCCGAAGACATTGACGCCGTACGACCCGGTCAGGTCGTAGAAGGTATTGCCGTCGACGTCGGTCACCGTGACGCCGCTCGATGCCTGCATGAAAACGCCGGCGCCGAGGTTCTCGCGAACCAGCCGGCTGTACTGGAACGGCACCCGGTAGGATGCGGTGAACTGCAGATCCGAGATCCCCTCGGACGCCTCCGCGGTCATCTGCCGGTTGCGGGCGAACCGTTCGCGAAAGACCTGCGACAGCCGGAAAAAACCGTCCCGGCGCCGATTGGCCACCTCGGGCGGCGCCCCGTCGGACCGGAAGAAATCGTCGCTGCCGAATTCGTAGAACGGGATCAGGCGCGCGACGCGGCGCGACATTTTCGAGTGCCCGGTCAGCGAGCGATGCTTCGCCCGCGACAGCATGATCCGGGCTCTCAGTTTGGAGAAGGCCGGTATCGCGAGAACGACCGCGATCGCCGTGCCGGAAAGAATCATCGTGTGCGAATCCATGGCCAACAGCGCTACTCAGCGCCGCTAACAGAATCATGACAATGCGCAGCCTTATCTCCACCCTGACCCAGCAGGAGGACATCAACTTCCTGCTGACCAACCGCATCCCGCGCGCGGCGCTGACCAACTTCATGGGCTGGTTCAGCAAGATCGAACATCCCTGGGTCCGCGACCTGTCGATCGCCTGCTGGCGGCTGTTTTCGGACCTCGATCTCAGCGAGGCCCGGAAAGCCAGCTTCACCAGCCTGCACGACTGTTTCACCCGGGAGCTGCGCCCCGGCCTGCGGCCGTTCGATCCCGATCCGTCCGTGCTGGCGAGCCCCAGCGACGGCATCGTCGGCGCCTTCGGCGCCATCGCCGACACCGAGCTGTTCCAGATCAAGGGCGCGCCCTATTCCCTGCTGGACCTGTTGGGCGATCCCGCACTGGTGGAAACCCACCGCAACGGCCGCTTCATCACCCTGCGGCTGACGTCGAGCATGTATCACCGCTTTCACGCGCCGTCCGATGGCCGGATCGACCAGGTCACCTCGATCAGCGGCGACACCTGGAACGTGAATCCGATCGCGCTCAAGCGCGTCGAGCGGCTGTTCTGCAAGAACGAGCGGGCCGTCATCCGTCTGCGCTCGCCCGCCGGCGATCCGCTGACCCTGGTGCCGGTCGCGGCCATTTTGGTGGCCAGCATCCGCCTGCACTTTCTCGATCTGGTCATCAACACGCGGCGACAGGCGCCGGCCGTCTATCCCTGCGATACCAGCGTGCGCAAGGGCGAGGAACTGGGATGGTTCGAGCACGGCTCGACCATCATCATCCTGACTTCCGATCGTTTCGGGTTCTGCGACGGCATCCGGGACGGCCTTCGGGTCCGCGCCGGTGAACCGCTGATGCGCCGCGTGGCGTGAGAGCGGCGGGCACATCTCCGTATCGATGTTGAAGCCTCTCGCCACCCACCAGTGTCATGCCCGCGAAAGCGGGCATCCAGTATCCGGGAGCGCTCGTGATGAGAAGAGTGCGGCAGCAAAGGGTGGCCGCCGTGTTGACCTCTGCGTTTGAGCCATGAGCGTCACCGCCTACTGGCTCCCAAAGGGCGACTCGGCTACGCCGAGTCGCAGAGGTCAAGCCGGGGGACGACACCGAGAGGGGTAAGACGCCTCGGCACATCATGAATCTTAGCGCCCGTTACGCACCTTGATGCTCTCGGCGAGGTTGCCGCGGAACATGTGCTGGCCGAGATGGCCGAGATCGGAGTGCAGGTCCGCATGGATCCTGCCGCCGATATCGCGCCAGCGGCGGCAGAAGGCGTAATCCTCCGAGAGATAGCGCTTCGAATCCGGATCCACCATGCAGTCGAAGAACAGCCAGTAGAACGGCATCTCCGGATTGCCTGCTGGACCGTCGGGCACATAGTTCAACTCGGGATAGTGCGCCATCAGCCTTTCGAAGACCCGGCGCTTGATCACCATGAATCCGGTCGGCGCCTCGGCGACCTCGACGAAATCGTCCGGCGTGACGAAATCGGCGAGCGGTTGCGCGCCATGACCGACAAGGTTGATCGGGTAATCGGTGTACAGCGTTTCGAAGGCCTGTTTCGTGGTCCCCGCGGGCACGCCCTGCTGCGGCCAGTTGAAGCGCTTGACGGGATAGACGCCGGCCGCCACGTCGTGATCCGACAGCAGCAGACGGATGGCCGCGGCTGGACTGAAGGCGAGATCGGCATCGATCCAGAACAGGTGCGTGTACTGCTCATTCATCAGGAAGAACTTGACGATCTCGTTGCGCCCCCGCGTGACGAGACTTTCGGCGCGCATGTGCAGGCTCGACCGCAGCCCGAGCCGGATCGCCTCGTGGGTGAGCTCGAACATGCTGGTCACGTAGTTCATTGACACCGCCGAGATGTAGCACGGTGTCGCCCACAGCACGTTCATGGATTGGAGGGATTCGACGGGAAGCATGGGGCCTCATAAACACGCAGCCTCTCTTTGTCGCCATCGGGCTTGTCCCGGTGGCCCCGATAAGGGAGGCACTGCGTCCCTAGCGGGGTTGTGTCCGCGACTTGGCGTGGCCAAGTCGCGGAGGACAAGCCCGGCAACAATAAAAAAGAAACCCGACCATGGTGAAGAATCTTTGGCGCGCTTTTCCCCTCACCCGGCGATCCGCAGCGTGGTCACCGCGACGCAGCCGCTGCCGAACGGAATCAGCATCACCTGTGCGCCGTTCGGCAGGGTCAGCGTCGCGAGATCGCCGAGCGCGCCGTTCTGGCCGTTGAGCTTGGCGAGCTCGGCGGCGACAGTCGGACAACTGTCCGCGTTCGGCGTCACACGCACGAGGTTGCCTTCGCAGGTCGATCCGACCGGCGCCGCGAACACCACGCCGGCGGCGCGCTGCGTGGTGTTCTGGGGATTTTGGTTCGGCGTGAGCGCGACCAGCGACTGCACCGAATGGGCGTTGCCGGCCTTGGCGTCCCACTGGCTTTGGGCGGTATAGGTCGAATTGGTCGCAAGGCCGCGACCGAGCGTACCGAACAGATTGGCGCAGGTCGCGATGTTGCCCTGGCGGGCATGCTCGTCGAACACCGTCGGTTGCTGCTGCGCCGTGGGCTGCGGCTGGGCTGCGGCGGCGTTGCCCGCCTGCCCCTGTCCTTGCCCCTGCGCTTGTGGCTTCGGCTGCGGTTTCGCGGCCACCGGCTTCCGGGCGGGCGGCGCGGCATAGGATGGCTGCAGCGGGGTCGGCTGACTCTGCTGTGCATAGCCGACCACGCCGGCGCCGAAAGCGGCCACGACAAGGGCAACGATCACCGATGACAATATCAAAACGAATGTGCGGTTCACCTGCATCGGCGTGACGTCCTTCTCCTCATTTCAATTTCGACAGCGCCCCGGACAATCCGTCCAGCGGCGCTTCCAGCGTGATCAACCCGGCTTCCGGAAGGTGGTACGACACCAGGCACGGCGTCGCCGCCTGGATGTGCCGCCTGAGCATGTCGCCGATGGCAATGGTCGCGAAACAGAAGCCGGCATCGCAATGATCGGTCTGGGCCACAATCCGATCCGGTTTCGCGCCCATCGCGAGCTCGATGGGTTGGGCGGCCCCAATGGCTGCGGGAACGCGCATCACCATCAGCGGCTTGCCGTCGGCAGTGGCGACCAGCGACCAGTTGAAGGCAACCGCCCCCTGCCCGTTGACGATGGTTTGCGTGATGTTGCAGACGCGGCGCCTGGACTTGAGGCTCTCGTCGCAGATCAGGGTCCAGTTCCGAAACGGCTGGATCATCCGGCGGAATTCGCCGAGCGTCTCGCCCGCCGGGATCGCGACATCCGACGGCTTCACCATATAGGGCGACGACGGCGCAGGCTGCGCGGCGGCACTTGCCGCCCCGCAGACACTCAACGCCAGAACCAGGCATGCCAGTCGTCTCGTCAAGATCCCGATCAGTTGAGCGTAATGCTCAAGCCTCCACCCACGCCCCAGTCACCCCCGGCCGTGGTTGCCGCCGCGTTGGTGCGGAAGCGGCCGTTCTCGCTGGTGTAGCCCATGCCGAATGAGAGCGCGGTCTCGCCGCGCCAGACGCCACCGCCAACCGATCCGCTGATCTTGCCGGGCCGGTCGTCATAGCGCAGCGAGGCCGCGGCCATGCCGATGGCTGCGCTGCGCCAGGCCTCCTGCCGGGCCTGGCCGATCTGGCCGTTGAGTGAGGCGAACGCATTGTTCAATTGGTTGACGTTCACCGCATCGGTGCCGGCGACGCCCGCCGCCACGTTGCTGATGGTCACCGGCCCGCCATTGCCGCTGTTCAGAGTGATCTTGTTGATGGTCTGGCCGGAGCTGTTGGTGTCGTACCGGATCGAGCTGTTCGCCAGCGCCTGCAGCTGGCTGACGTTGACAGCGTCGGTCGCCGCCGCGCCCGCGGCGACATTGGTGACGCGGCGCTCGGCGCCAGAGGAACCGACCGAGACCTCGCCGGTAGCGGTCCCCGCGACGGCCTGGCCGACGACCGGCGTGTAGGCGGCGTCGCTGAGGTTGGCCGTCGTGGTGGCGTTGGCGCCGAGCGCCAGCGAGTTCGCCGCCGTCGCCTTGGCGCCGGCACCGATCGCGACGGAGTTGTCGCCGGACGCGGCTGAGCCGTTGCCCATCGAAATCGCATTGGCGCCGCTGGCGACCGACTGCGGCCCGACCGCGACACTCTCCGCGCCGGTGGCGGAGGAATCCGCTGCCGTCGAGTTGGCGTGGAAGTATTTGATGCCGCCGCCGCCACTGCTGATGTTGCTGACGGTGGTGTAGAGCGCATCGAGCGAGGTGTTGGTGGCATAGAGTTGCGAGCCATTGATCGCGTCGGTCGAGGTCGCGCTGATCTGGCCCGCGGCCACGTTGGTGATGGTCCGCTCATTGCCCGCGCTGCCGACGCTGACCGTCGATGTCGGCGCGGTGCCGGCGAAGCTGTAGGTGGTGCCGCCGATGGTGGTGCTGGCGGTCTTGACCACCGCCGATGTGGTGGAGTTGGCGCCGAGCGCCACGTCGCCCGCCTGAGCCGTGGCTTTCGCGCCGGCACCGAGTGCGACACCGGTGGACGTGCTGGTGACGGCCCCCGCGCCGAACGACAGCGACTGGAGGCCGTTGGCCTGCGCGTTGGTGCCGAACGCGATCGAATCCGCGAAGCTGACCACCGAGTTCTGGCCGATGGCGATGCCGCCGGGCGCGGTCTGCTGCACGATCGCACCATTGCCCATGCCGATGCCGTTGTCACCGTTGACCACGGTCTGCGGCCCGATGGCGACGGAATTGTTGCCGACCGCGAGCGAGTCCGCGAGCGTGGAGTTGGCGTGGAAATACTTCGTGGTCGTGGTCGCGAACGAGGTGAGCGCGCCGGTGAGCTGCCGGATGGTGACCGCGTCGCTGGACTGGGTGCCGTCGGCCACATTGGTGATCTGGCGATAGCTGGTGGCATTGCCGACCGACACCGCGCCGAGCAGCGCGAGATCGGTGGTGTTGTAGGGAATGACGGTGCCGCCGATGGTGCCGGAGGCCGGCGCGACCGCGCGGTTGGACACCGAGCCCGAGCCGATGGCGACGCCGTCGGCGACGGTCACAGACGTGTTATAGCCCAGCGCCGTCGCACCCGCGGCGGTTGCGGAGGCGGCGACGCCGGCCGCCATCGAATTAACGCCGGTTGCGCCATTGTTGGCGTAGTTGGCCTGCTGGGTGCCGCCGTCATTGACATCATAATAATGTGTGAGGCCGTTGGTGACGGTGGTCGAGAGGTTGTCGATCGCCTGCGTCGCGGCCCAGAGCTGAGAACCGTTGATCGCATCGGTCGAGCTGTTACTGATCCGCCCCGCGGCGACATTGGTGATGGTGCGCTCGGCGCCAACGGCGCCGACGCTCACCGTCGAGAGCGGGTTGGTGCCGGCGAAGCTGTAGGTGGTGGTGCCGATCACGACRCTGSCGGTGCCGACGGCSGTGGTSGTCTGGCTGCCGGACCCCAGCGCCACGTCATTGGCGTTCGCGGCGGTGGCGCCGTTGCCGATGGAGACCGAGCCCGTCCCCGTCGCGGTCGAGACGGGACCGATCGCGACGGAGTTCGTGCCCGTCGCTGACGAATCCGTCAGCGTCGAGTTGGCGTGGAAATACTTGATGCCGCCGCCGGTGTTGATGTTGTTGACGGTGGTGCCGATGGCATCGACGGCCTGGTTGGTCGCGAAGAGCTGCGAGCCGTTGATCGCGTCCGTCGAGGATCCGCTGATCCGTCCTGCCGCGACATTGGTGATGGTGCGCTCGGCGCCAACGGCGCCGACACTCACCGTCGAGGCCGGGTTGATGCCGACGAAGTTATAGGTAGTGCCGTTGATCACCGTGCTGGGGGTGCCGACGGCTGTCGCGGTCACCGAGCTCGAGCCCAGGGCCACATCGCCGGAACTTGCTGCCGCGGTTGCGCCATTGCCCAGCGCCACATTGCCCACAAAACCGGCGGCGCCCGCGGTGGAGCCGTTGCCCAGCGCCACGGAGCCCTGCCCGATCGCCTTGTTGTTGTTGCCGATCGCGACTGCGCCGGCGGCCTGGTTGGCGGCGGTGGCGCTGGCCGTGCCGTCACTGTTGGCGATGTTGTTCGCGCCGCCGGTGAAGGCGCCGGTGCCGCTGGCATAGCTGGGATCGCCGATCGCCACGGCGCCGTTGCCATAAGCGACATTGTTCGCGCCGATGGCGACGGCCTGGCCGCCGGTCGCCACCGCACTGGTGCCCATGGCCACCGCGTTGGCGGCATTGGCCGCGGCACCGTTGCCGATGGCGATGGCGCTCGCCGCCGACGCATTGGCGCCGATGCCGAGTGCGGTACTGGCGATCCCGCTGGCGCTGGCGCTGACGCCGGCAGCGAGAGAATTGTCTCCTGTCGCTTTCGCTCCAGACCCGAACGAGGAGGCGTTTTGGCCGCTGGCAACGGCCGTGTTGCCAACTGCTGTGCTGGCCGCGGCACTGGCGACGGAGGCGGTGCCTATGGCGACGGCAGATTGAGCGCTCGCGGCGGACTGGATGCCAACGGCAATGGCATTGTTTGCGGTCGCCTGGGCACCCGCGGTTGTGGTGTTTCCGGAGCCGAGGGCGATGGAGTTGCTACCGGTGGCCGAGCTTCCGACGCCGGTGGCGACCGAATAGGTGCCGGCCGAGTTCGCATTGTTGCCGAGCGCGATACCGCCGGTCGCCGCGGTGGTGACGATTGCGCCCGATCCGACTGCAACCGCACCGCCGGCACTCAACGCCTGCGCCTGGTTGCCCAAGGCGGTCGCGAAATTCCCTGACGCGCTGGCCGAGCGGCCAACGGCCGTCGCGCTTGTGGCTGATGCATTGGCCTGAAAACCAACCGCCGTGGACTGTGTGCCACTCGCATTGGCGGTATAGCCCATCGCGATGGCCCCCTGGGTGGTCGCATTCGCCCCATTGCCGATCGCTGTCGTCTGGTCCGCCGTCGCGTTGGCTGACGTGCCGAAGGCGCTGGCTCCAATTCCGGTTGCGAGCGCGCTCGAACCGACACCGGTGGACCACGCCCCGGTCGCGTTCGCACCGGTGCCGATGGCGACGGACTCGAAGGTGAAGCCGCTCGGCGCGGTCCCGCTTGCATTGGCGTTCACGCCGATGGCGATCGGAGAGCCGCCGCCGGTTCCGGCGTTGGCCTTGGCGCCGACCCCGATGGCGGTGCCCGAACCGTTTGAAGATGACGCGTTGGAGGACAATCCAATCGCGATCGAGGCACCACCGGAGGCGCTGGCCGTCGAACCAAGAGCGAGGGCATTCGCCCCGTTTGCCGTGGTGTTGACACCAAAGGCCGATGCGCCGTCCGCGAGAGCGCGGGCGTTCCCGCCAATGGCGAGGGCATTGGTGCCGGTCGCGTTCGCGAACACACCCATGCCTATGGCGTTGAGTCCATTGACACCCATCGAATAGCCGATGGCGATCGATGCATCGCCGGTTGCGGAGTTGGAGGTCCCCAAGGCGACACCGTTATTGCCACTCACCTGAACGCCGGTACCCACCGCGGTTGAGCTAGTGCCGGTGGCGGTGCTGCCACAACCGATAGCCGTGCTGTTTAGCCCCGCAGACGGGGTCGTACAGTTCGCGGTATTGGTCAGAACCCCGTTACCAATGGCAAGTTGCGCAAACGCCGCTTGCGGGGTCATGACCCCCACCACGGCAAGCAACGCCCCGGCCACCCCGCCGACACCCAGCGAGCCCAGTCCGAGCCGGTCACGTTTCGCGCCGAGGATGCGATGCGCGGACCGCAACACCGCCAGCAGCCGGCGGCGCAGCGCGCGGCTGCCCGCATCGCCATGGGCGACCCAGTTCCGGACGAAGCCGGCAGCGCGGCGCTGCGTCATCGGTGCGGTTGAAGTCTGTGCGACAGCCATGGTGTCCCCCATGTGATGAAATTTTGCGCAAGCGGCGGGATTCTCCCGCCTTTGACGCGGGGATCGCGCGGACCATCCTGGCGCGCGAGGACAAGGAGAGACGACCGCGACGCGATCACCTTCCGGTCCACGATGTGGTGATGTGAACCGGCGCGTCTCATCCGCCTGCGCCCGACTCCACTGCCCCATCACAACGACCCCGAGTCGTGATATTGCAAAAGGATAGACACAAAATCGCCAGCGTCACTCAGCACGCCGTCCCAATAACGAGCAGATCATCTCACAAGTTGAATCATCGGCGCGGCACACCGTCACGCATGTTTCACATCGCAGAGAAAGAGAAAATTAATCAACGATGCTGGCGCTCGCGCGCTTCGCGCGGGCTGTAGCCGAACTCGCGGCGGAATGCGCGCGCGAAGTCGGATCCGAGCTTGAAGCCGTAGCGGTAGGCGATCTCCTGCACCTGCCGGTCGTTCGCGGCAAGCAGTTCCGCATGGGCCGCATGCAATCGCGTGCGCAGGATGAAACGCGCGACTCCGCCGACATGCTCGAACGCCCGGTACAGGTTCGAACGGGAGATCCGCAGTTCGTGCGCGATCCGCTCGGGCGTGAGATCGAATTCGCCGAGGTGGTTCTGGATATAGAGGGAGGCACGCTCGAACAGCACCGACTCGATCGTCCCCCGCGCCTGCTCCAGCCGATCGGGCGACGGCTGGATGCAGGCCGCGATCATCTCCGCGGTGGCGCGGCCCGCCTGCCGAAGCTCGTCAAGGCTCATGTGGACGATACGCATGTCGAGATGGCGCAGGTAATCGGCGAGCAGTGCGTTCAGGTTGCCCCGAAGCACGGTGTTGCAGAGACCGTCGAGCCCCTCCGCCACCGGCGCGAACGCCGCGCGCGGCAACCCCAGCAACAAGCATTCACAATCGGTGACACGCGCCGCATAATCCTGATCGAGCGACAGCAGGAACATGGCGCCGGGCCGAGCATGCATCTGCCGCTCGCCGGATTCGACCCACGCTTCGCCCGCCCGGAGGTGAAACAACCACCAGTAATCGACGCAACGTGTGGGATCGGCCACACGCCTGAAACCTTGAGCCGCGTAAAATCCCGAACTGAAGGCGATGTTCGCCATATTGCAGGCCATGAACTCGACCTCGAAGCCATCGTCCGCGGTCGTGCCTTCCGGGAGACTGACGTCGCTCCATGCGCTGATGCGCGTCTTCCAGACATCGAACTGCTCCGGCGGATCGTAGAACGTCGTCGAGAACACCCGCGGCAACTCCGGGGTTCTGTCCTTGATGTCCCGCGGCCCACGCGGCAGCGGAACGCGTTCCAGCAGCCCCGCGTGGCTCCCAAACCTATGACCTTCTTGATCCACGTATTTTCCAGGCAAACTGCATTCTCGCAAGCACGACGGGCAGCGCTGCCCATGCAGGCGCGCTGTCCGCAGACATGCCGGCGGTCATCGCCCGCCAGCACAGCCAATGACGATGGCTACGGCATCGCGTGCAAGCCCGATGCAGCGTTCCTTCGGAGGTTGCACTCGATAAACGCCAAGACGATTTTGTTGCTCTTCATGATTGCACTCGTTTGTCCCGCGCTACTGCCCACCCGGCTCGGCAATCTGACGACAAACACCCAAACCAACAACCCGTTCACCGAGAAATCCAGAATTCTTTCGCAACGAAAGTCGAAGGCTGGTGTATGGCCGACACAAATGATGAAAAAAATCCGCAAAATTTTCTGGTTTCTTGTCATCCGCATGCAACGCATGCTCGCAGGCGACATGCAAGACATCCAAACAGGATGCCGCACGTCTCAGTGCGAGGCCCGGCAATGAGAAGAGTGCGAGAGCGATTCTGCTCCAGCACGACCGGAACGACTGCACGCTATCCGATCAACTGACGATCGAAGGCCCGCACGATCACGGCATCGATTCGCATGCGCGTGTCGTTTCTTGACATCTGTCCAGATCGGAACCGTTGCAATCCGTTCGGCGCGGGAGTGCGTGCCGAAATGGGGTAACCTCAGTAATGGCCGGACGTAATCGACCGCGCCGTCTGCCTGTCTCTTATACACATCTAGATGTGTATAAGAGACAGGCGCCTCGGGATCGGCGAACGGCGCGCGATTGCCGAGGAATTCCGGCACCACATGCAGATCCCCGATCAGCGCGATGGCCGCCGATGCCCCTCCGCGCCGTTCGGCCTCCAGCGCCAGCCACGTGCTGAGCCCAATCCCGCCCTCCTGCGCCAGCTTCGACGCCTCAGCTGCCGCCGGATGCATGCGCACCAGATGATCGATCGCGGCGCCCGCCGCCGATTGGCCGCCCTCGTTCAGCCACAGGCCCGGAACCATGGCGGAGAAATACGGTCCCCAGACACCCGGCACGAAGGTGGCCTCGGAGGTCGACGACATGGTGCAGGCCGACGTGCCGAACACATAGGCCATGCGCGTCAGCAGGCTCCCTGCCGCGCCGCGCGCGCCGACCGTGCCGACACCGCCCGCATGGGCATCGATCAGTCCCGCGGCAACCGGCGTTCCCTGGATCAAGCCGAGGTCTGCCGCGGCCTGGATTGTCAGTCCGCTGCCGAGCGGCGTCCCCCCTTCCACGACGTCGGTGCCGATCCGGCGAAACGCGTCGTCGGCCAGGTTTCCCAGCCCGACCTTGCGAAAATAGCCCTCATCCCAGCGCTTCTCATGCGCCAGATACGTCCATTTGCAGGTCACCGTGCACACCGAACGGGCGAGGCTGCCGGTGGCCTTCCAGGTGAGGAAATCGGCGAGGTCCATGAACTGCCAGGCGTCCTCGAAGGTCCGGGGCATATGTTCGGCGAGCCAGAGCAGCTTCGGCGTTTCCATCTCCGGCGAGATGATGCCACCGACATAACGAAGGACGGATTCGCCCGTCGCGTTGATCCTGCGCGCCTGCTCCACGGCACGATGATCCATCCAGACGACGACGTTGCGCTCGTTGTCACCGAAGGAACTGACCGGCAACGGCGCGCCGCCCTTGCCCAGCACGACCAGCGAGCACGTTGCATCGAAGCCGATTCCGGCAACCGACTGCGGCGCAACACCCGCCCGGCGCACCGCCTCCCGTGCGCTTGCGCACACCGCGCGCCAGATATCGTTGCTCGACTGCTCGACGATCCCGCCGGCATCGCGCCAGAGCGCGATATCCGCCTTGGCGGAGCCGAGCAGCGTGCCCGATACATCGAACACACCCGCACGCGCACTGCCCGTGCCGACATCGATGCCAAGGAAATGCTGTGTTGCCATGGTTCAGACATCCGGACTGAAATTAACCCTCATGGTGAGGAGGCGCGAAGCGCCGTCTCGAACCATGTGGCCCGAACGCCTCGGCCTCATCCTTCGAGACGCCCGCTGCATCGCAAGTCGGATGTATCCGACTTGCGGCTCTAAAACAAAGACGCAACCCGGCATTGCCGGGTTGCTATGCTCCTCAGGATGAGGGGGAACCGTCGAGCGCATCGGCTTTCCTGTTATCTCACAAATCGTTGCTCTGTGGCAGGATGACGAGATCGCGAATGGTGACATTGCGCGGCCGTGTCAGCATGAACAGCACCGCTTCGGCCACCTCGCCGGGCTGCATCAGGCCGCCGGCGGCAAGCTCCTCGTCGAGCTTTGCCTTGGGCCAGTCCTTGATCAGGGCGGTGACCACCGGACCCGGCGCCACGGCGCCGACCCGCAATCCATGCTTGGCGACCTGCCGCCGCACGGTGTGAACAAAGGCCTGAACCGCATGCTTGGAAGCGGTGTAGATCGGCTCCCAGACCACGGGCACAAGGCCCGCGATCGAACTGGTGACGATGATGTCGCCGGTCTTGCGACCCACCATGTGCGGCAGCACCGCATGCACCGAGCGGAACATGGCGTTGATGTTGAGATTCAGCATACGGTCCCAGGCATCGGGATCGCCGCCCAGAATCTCGCCGCCGATGTAGGAGCCGGCATTGGCGTGGAAGATGTCGAGGTGGCCCGCGAGCTCCAGGATTCCCGGCATCATCTGGCCGGCGCTCGCGGGATTGGTGAGGTCGATGACCAGCGGCAACGCCTCAGGGCCGAGCTTGGCACAGGCGAAATTCAGCGCCGCTTCGTCGCGGTCGATCAGCACGACGCGCGCACCCTCCCGCAGCAGGATGCTCGCGCATTCGAGACCGATCCCCGAAGCCGCGCCGGTGATGGCGGCCACTTTTCCGGACAGTTTGAGATTCATGGTGCTCCTGTTTCTTGTTGCTTTTATAGCTCAGGCCCGGCCATGGGACACACGCGAGCGGCGGGCCAGCGAGTCGACGATGACGGCGACGGCCAGCACCGCGCCGGTGATCATGTACCGAAGCGACGATGACAGATCGAGCAGCGTCAGGCCGCTGGCGATCGATTGAATGACGATGATCCCGAGCAATGCTGAATAGGCGTTGCCCCGGCCACCGAACAGGCTGGTGCCGCCGATCACAGCCGCGGCGATGGCATTGAGGTTGACGTCGCCGGTGCCGGCCTGCTGGCTGGCGGACGCCAGGCGCGCCGCCGAGAGAATGCCGCCAGCCGCGGCCAGCGTCGCGCACAGCACGAAGGCCGTCGTATAAGTCCGCCGCACATCGATGCCGGCGCGGCGCGCCGCCTCGCGGTTGCCGCCCACCGCGTTCATCGCGCGCCCCCATTGGGTGCGCACCAGCGCGTAGTTCATCGCCACGACCATGGCGACGAACAGAGCGAACATCCACGGCACGCCGCGATCCTGGTTGAGATAGAACACGACGAGTTCGAGAACCACCGTGATCGCTCCCGCGCGCGCCAGCAAACTGCCGAGGGATCGGGCCGACAGGCCCGCCTGCTTCCTGCGGGCGGCGGTGCGAAACCCGGTCACGAAGGTCACGGCGCCGGACAACGCGGCGAGCACGTAGGCGACGGCCGGCGATATCACCAGCGTCTGGCCGAAATCCACCAAGGGCGAGTCGTACGGCAGGTTGATCGATCCGGTTGCCCCCAGGAAATAAAGCTGCAGGCCGAGAACCGCGAGCAGGCCCGCGAGTGTCGAGACGAAACTCGGCATCCCGAACCGATTGAACAGCACGGCGTACAGTCCACCGATGGCGCCGCCGACCAGCAGCGCGGCCGCGATCGCCGCCCACGCCGGCCATCCCAGATTGACCCAGAGCACGCCGACCATGGCCGACGCGAAGCCGCTGACCGAGCCGACCGACAGATCGATCTCGCCGACCATCAGGATGCAGACGATGCCGAGCGCGATCACGCCCACGGTCGAGCAATCGAACAGCAAATTGACCAGGTTGTTGCTGGACAGGAAAACCGGATTGAGACTCTGGAACGCAGTCCAGATGATGATGAGACCGACAACCACCGGGAGCGAGCCGAGGTCGCCGGACCGGACGCGATCCAGGAAAGCCCTGATGGCTCCGGCAACGCCCGCATCGTGGCGAACGCGCTCGTCGGCGCGATCCAGCGGCGCGGGTGTCGCGGGGCGCTCCATATCGTGGCTCATGGCGGTGCCTCCCCTGCCCCGTCGCGCAGAACCTCGCGCCGCTGGGCGCGGCGTGACACCGCGTTGTTCGACGCCCCGGTGATGGCGCTGACCAGTTCCTGATTGGAAGCGTCGGGATGGAAGATGCCATTGTTGCGCCCGAGCCGCAGCACCACGATGCGGTCGGCGACCGCACAGACGTCTTCCATGTTATGGCTGATCATCACCACGGCGAGACCACGATCGCGCACGCGCTCGATCAGGTCGAGCACCTCGGCGGTCTGCGCCACGCCGAGCGCGGCCGTCGGCTCGTCGAGCAGGATGAGCTTCGGCTCGAGCAGCAGCGAGCGGGCGATCGCAACGGTCTGGCGCTGGCCGCCGGACAGCGACGCCACCGGCTCGCGCACGCTGGGAATACGCGCCGACAGCTCGTTGAGCAGCGTCCAGGCTTTCAATTCCATCGCCACCTCGTCCAGCCGCAGCGGACTGAGTTCCCGCCCGAGGAAGATGTTGGCGACCACGTCGAGATTTTCGCACAGCGCCAGGTCCTGGAACACGGTGGCGATGCCGAGTTTCAGCGACGCCGCCGGATCGCCGAGGATCACCGGCCGGCCGCAGAAACTGATCGTCCCCGAGCTCGGCTGGTGCACGCCGGCCAGGATCTTGACCAGCGTCGATTTGCCGGCGCCGTTGTCGCCGACCAGGGCCACGACTTCGCCGGCGTGCACATCGAGATCGATGTCGGTCAAGGCCGAGACCGCACCGAAATTCTTCGACACGCCGCGCAGGCTGAGGACGAGTTCGGACTCTGCGGCGGATCGGGATGTGGAGTCAGTCATGATCGTGGTTTTTCACAGCTATCCGGTGAACTGATACGCCGGCTCCAATCTATTCGTCATCACCGGGCTTGTCCCGGTGATCCCGCTTAGGAAGGCAATGCGTCCCTAAGCGGGGTTGTGTCCGCGACTTCGGCGAAGCCGAAGTCGCTGAGGACAAGCCCGGCAACGACAAAAAGAGAAGCCGAGGCGGATCATAACCTACTTGATAATACCCAGTTTCTTGCAGCCTTCCGCATAGCGGCCGCCACAAAGCACCTCGGCGGTCTGGATCGGCTTGCCGTTGATCTTTTTATCGACGATCTCCGCCTTGAGGTTGTCAGCCGTGACGAGTGTCGGCGTGAACAATTGCGACGGGGTGTTGAACAGCGTCGTCTCCGCCTTGGGCGCCTGCCCCGCCAGCAATTGCACCGCGACGTTCGCCGCGGCCGCGGCGACGACCTCGCTGGGCTTGTTGATGGTGTTGTACTGGTCGCCCGCGATGATCAATTGCAGACCGGCGATGGTCGCATCGTTGCCGGTGACCGGCGGCACCGGATTGACGCCTGCCGCCTTGAGGGCGGCGACCGCCGCGCCGCCGGTGCCGTCATTGGCGGCCACCACGCCGACGATCTTCTTGCCGAAACGGGTGATCTGACCGCTCGCCCACTGCTGCGCCTTCGGCGGCGCCCAGTCCGGCGTGTCGTATTCGGCCAGCGTCGTGTAGCCGCTGCCGGCCAGGCCTTCATGGATACCGTCCCGGATCAGCCCGGCGGCGGCATCGGTCGGCGAGCCATTGATCTCCAGCACCCCGGTGTCGGTGGCCGGGACGCTGGCCGCCTTCAGCCGATCGACCAGCGACTTGGCGATGGCCTTGCCGATCGCCTTGTTGTCGAAGGAGACGTAGAAATCCGCCGGCGTCGACGGGATCGGGCGGTCATAGGCGATGACCTTCACGCCCTTGCCCTGGGCCTGCTTGACCAGCGACGCCGCCGCCGTGGAATCGACGGGGTCGATGACGATCACCTTCGCGCCCTGGGAGATCACGGAATTGAACTGCTGCTGCTGGCGCGACGCGTTCGCGTCGGCGTTCTGGTAGAGCACCTTGCAGGTGGGGCACAGCTTGCTCATCTCGGCGACGAAACCCGGGTGATCGTGCTCCTCGTAGCGTGTCGACGCCTGGTCCGGCATCAGAAAGGCCACCGTGGCCCCCGAGACGCCGGCACCTTCACCAAAAGCCGCAGTTGCGCTCAGCAACGACAGTGTCAACGCCGTCCCGCCGATCGACTTCAACGAAAATATCGTCATTGGTCTTCTCCCTTGGATCATTTTTGATTGGGGCATTTCTGATTGGTCATTTCTGGTTTTTGGCGCGTTGTAGAAACCTCGCATGTGTCGGGGTGGCCGGCGATCCCGGACAATCCCGCTGTTGTTCGTCGATCGCAGAGCGCAAGAGTCTCCTTTCGCGGACCCGCAGGGATCCGCGCCATGATGCCGTCGGTGATGCTTGTCGTGTCCCGGACCGTACCTGTCCGGCCCTTGCCGTGCGGTCCTATGCAGCCCTTTGCCTATGCAGCCTTCCCTAAGCAGCCTTCCCTAAGCAGCCTTCCCTAAGCAGCCTTGGCCGCGTTGATATTGTCGAGCACCAGCCGCCGAAACTGCGACGGCGTCATCCCCTTTTCGGCCAGGAACTGGCGGTTGAAGTTGGAGAGATTGTTGTAGCCGATCTCGAAACAGATGCTTGCGATCGAGGCCTGCTCGTCGCTCATCAGGATCTGGCAGGCGAGATTGATGCGCAGCCGCTTCACATATTGCACGAGCGACATCCCGGTGTGCTGGCGGAACGCGCGTGAAAAGCCGCTGGTCGACTGGCCGGCGATCCCGGCGAGATCGGCCTCGCTGAACGGCTCGGTCAGGTGCTTGCGGATATAGGCGAGCGCCTTGTTGATGCCCGCGGACATGTAGCCGGACGGATCGGGCAGATAGCTCGCGCTGGCGAGCATGCGCGAGCCCTGCGCGCGGCTCAGCACACCCGCGATCAGCATGAACAATTCGATGCGGCGCACGCCCTGGGCATGCATCATCTCCTCCATCAGCGGCGAGAGCTGCCGGCTGGTGGCGGCGTCGAACAGCACGCCGCGCCGCGACGCTTCCAGAACGGGCCCGAGCGCGGCGAGCTCCGGCAGGGCTTTCATGGCACCACCGACGAAGTCCTCGGTGAACTGGATGATGCGGCAGCGCAACGGAACGCTTGTCCCCGGCGGAACATCGCTGACCCAGTTGTGCGGCAGATTGGGCCCGGTCAGCACCAGGTTGCCCGGTTCAAACTCGCCAATGAAATCGCCGACAAAATAACGGCCTGATGTCGCCGCCACCAGATGCAGTTCATACTCGGGATGGAAATGCCAGCGCACGGTGCGAAACGGATAGCCGTGGGACCAGGCGGCAAACGACTCTCCCGGCCTTATCTGGACCACTTCAAGATCCGGCTCCATGTCCTTCCTCCCGATCGGATGCAGGCACCCGAACTCGCTCCCAGGCGGCCGATTTTCGCTATCGGCTCTCTCAGTTGAGAGGCAGCGTAGGTGATCGGCGTACCAGCGCCACCACATTTCGTGGCCAACAATGGTACTTTTTTGACCGAGGGAGGGTCAAATCCATGGATGGGGGGATTGCCGGGCGCGCCCAGCCGCCGCTGGCCCGGGGGATTCATAGTTCAAGGGCGGGTTAGTAGGATGGGTTGAACGCAGCGAAACCCGTCGTTCCGCGCCAACGGAGCAATGATGGGTTTCGCTGCGCTCAACCCATCCTACCAAGCTGAGCGTGTGGCATTCCGCGAGACAAACAGCCGCGTTTACGCCGACACACTCATTTTCGTGATCTCGGCGGCGCTCGGCAAGGTCTCGACACCCCAGCAGGCGTCCATCACCCGGCGGATCATCGGCGTCGGGATGATGCCGTCGGCCAAATCCGTGAACTTGGTCTCCAACTGCGCGTCGGTCATCGGTTTCTCCACGCTGCCGATGGCGTGGTCGATGTGGCGGTGGAGTTGCCGCCCGTCCTTCAGCACGATGGTCATGTCGACCTCAGCCGGATCGATGCCGGGCGTGATCACCGGAATGACCTTGCTGCGCAAGGCGACGATGGTCGGATCGGTCACCGCGCGGTCGCTGAATTGTTTTTCACCGCCCGCACCTTCCACCAGCGCGACGGCCACCGCATGATAAATGCTGAACTTGCCTTCGAGGCCCTCGCGCGGGGTCTTCTTGCCGGTCAGTTCCAGCACCAGCGGATGCACCTTGAGATCGATGTGATCGATCTGGTCGGCGGTCAGCTTGTTTTCGTTGCGCAGCTGGATCGCGGCATCGATCGCCGGATGCATCACGATGCCGCAGGCGAATGGCTTGTAGGTGTTGAGCGCGGACTCGTAACGCTTGCCGAGGTCACTGATGAT
>BFBZ01000759.1_pt1 | contig 26337 bp, 25 predicted proteins | sample 1888401 | NCBI WGS metagenome assembly BFBZ01 (sample SAMD00112614, study PRJDB3348) | symbiont metagenome | host: Chara braunii
GGCCCGGAACATTTCGATCTGGCGGAGCGTCAGGGTCATGGATACCAGGGAAAGCGGCGGGACCGCGAGCCTATCACAGGATCGCGCCCTGACGGCCCAGGGCGGCGCGCAGCAGGCTGGCATCGATGTCGTCGGCCCCGCCCGCCTGAAGAGCGGCTGCAAGGCCCGCGGCATGACCGGTGGCGAAAGCCGTGCCCATGACCCGGACCGAGGCGAAGGCAATGTCGTCGCATCCGACGAGCCGGCCGCCGAGCCAGAGATTGTCGCGGGCCACCGCGCGGATAGAGCCAAAGGGCACATCGAAATAGCCCTTGCCGCCAATATTGCGGAACTCGATCCGGCCGGGTCCGTGATGGATCTCGACCGGCCAGCCACCGCGGCCGATGCCGTCGTCGCGCAGGATGCCCTGTTCGGCCGCGCCGCCGGCCAGGGTCTCGCGCGCCAGCACGCGGCGCGACTGGCGGATGCCGACCTGAGGGCCGGTCGAGACGACAAAGGCCCTGTCGAAACCGGGCGCGGCGGCGCGCAACGCCCGCACCAGCCCGTGGGCCATCTCACGTCCCTGCAATTCCGCGGCGGTCAGGCTTGCCGCGCCGACACCATCGGTATCGAGATCGACGACCAGCCACCAAAGGTCGCCGGAGACCGGCAGGCGCGCGCCGACGCCGCCGGTCAGCCGATGGATCGGATAGCGCGTCGTGGCGTTGTAGGCGGTCACCGCCGCGCTCATCACCTCCCGGGTGAAGGCGACATCGGGCGGCACGCCGCCGATGCGGATCGGATAGGAGGCCGGCTGCAGGTGCTGTCCGGGGGCGATCGCCAGAGCCGGCACGAGAGCGCCGGTCATGTCGGCGAGGTCGCCCTCGCCGCTGGCGTCGACGAAGGCCTTGGCGCGGATCTCGCGTGGGCCGGCGTGATCCTGGATGGTGACGCCGGTGATCCGCTGGCCGTCGGTTGTCGCGCCGACCAGCGAAGCATGCAGCAGCAGTTCGACTTTGCTCGACGCGACCAGTCGATCAAGCGCGAACTTGAGGATTTCCGGGTCGAGCATGACGATCAGATTGCCGGAGGCGCTGCGGGTCGGGCGCGGGTCGAGACCGAGTTTGCCGAGATGGACGAGCAACGCGCCGCCGACGCCGCCGACCACCGGCTCGATGACGGCGCTTTGCGCGAACAGGCCGCAATAGGACAGCACCGAGGCATTGGTCGCGGCACCGCCGAGAAAGCCGTAGCGCTCGACCAGCAAGGTCCGCGCACCGCTACGAGCGGCGCCGACGGCCGCCGCGATGCCGGCGGAGCCGCCGCCGATCACCACGACGTCGTAACTTTCGGCGGCCGACCGACAGAGGTCCCGATGGCCCATCACGCATGCTCCTCAGGTCCGGCCGGGATCAGTCTTCCGGCTTGATGTTGGCGGCTTTGATGATGTCGGCGAGCACCGCCATGGTGCTCACCTGATAGGCGGCGAAGGCCTTGGCATCGCGCACCTCAATGGCAAAACCGAGCCGGCTGATCGCCTCCACCACCGGCGCCGCACCGAGCGCCGCGACGATCTCGCGGGACAGGCGCTCGATTGAAGCGGGCGGCGCGGTCGCCGGCGCGAAGAAGCCGGTCCAGGACGACAGGTCGGCATTGGTCACGCCCTGCTCGCCGAGCGTCGGCACATCCGGGATCATGGCGTTGCGCGTGGCGCTCTGCATGGCGAGCGCCTTGACCTGCCCGGCCTGGATCTGGGCCACCACGCTCGGCAGCACGGCGCAGGCGAAGTCCATCCGGCCGGCGACGAGGTCCTGCGCCATGGCGGCAAGGCCACGATAGGGAACATGGGTCAGCCTGGTGCCGGTGCGTATCATGAACAGCTCGGCCGAGAGGTGCGATCCCGAACCGGGACCGGTGGAGGCGAAATTGAGCTCGCCCGGCCGCGCCTTGGCATAGGCTACGAATTCGGCGATCGACTTCACCGGCAGGTCGTTGCGCACCACCAGGACGTTTTCGAAGGCGCCCGCGCCGGCGAGCGCGGCGAAGTCCTTCACGGCGTCATAGCCCGGCGTGCGCATCAGGAACATGTTGGTGCCATGCGACTGGTTGTTGCCGAAGGTGATGGTGTGGCCGTCAGGCTCGGCCCGCGCCACCTGGCGGGTGCCGAGCGCGCCCGAGGCGCCGGCGACATTCTCGACGATGACATTCTGGCCGAGCGGCGCGGAGATGTGGTTGGCGACGATACGCGCGATGGCATCGGTGGCGCCGCCGGCCGGGTAGGCCACGACGAGACGCACCGGCCGGCTGGGCGCCCAAAGCGCCTGGCTCGCCGCGATCCGCGACAGGAGCGGCGCCGCGAGCGCCGCGCCGATGCATGCACTGGCCATCCGTCGTGTCGTCATGGTCGTCCTCCCGCTGGTTCCCGGCATCCGGTTCTTTGCCGGATGTCCTCGCTTCGATCACGCGTGCGCGTCCCTCCTGCCGGTCGGCCGACGCGACGGTCGCACCATGGCTGTCACCTTTGACGACAGGCACGTCGCCGCAAGCGCAAACAGTTCGAAACCCGATAGCTTCGGTCTATCGCCTGGAGCGGCGGCCGCCACGGCTAACGCAGGACCCACCAGAGGATGACCGCGCCCAGGGCGGCGAAGGGCAGCAGGGTCAGGCCCAGCGCCAGCCGGAGCGCGCGGCCTTTGATCGCCAGCACCAGCGCCGGCAGGGCCGAAACGGCAAAGACACCGAAGGCAAAGACGCCTGCCGCGACATCGAGGCCACGGGTCGCGGGGTCGGAGCGCGACAGGAGGCCATTCGCGGCGACGACAAGCAGAAACAGCGCCTCGACTGCGCCGATCGCCAGAACCGCACCGCGCAAGCGCATGACAGCCACCCGACCTGAGCCGGCAGGCCTGGGATGACCGGCTCGCGCTTCTGTTCGGCAAGCCTAGATGCCAACCTCACCGGCGACAATGTCGGATGGCCCGGGGGCACGGCGATCGAAACAGGTGCGGCGCTATGACAGTCATGATCACGGGTGGCACGGGTTTTGTCGGCGTCGCGGTCGCCGATCATCTGGCGCGCATGGGGCGGCGCGCGGTCGCCTTCGCCGCTCATCCCGCCCCCACCGGCTGGCTGCCCGAGCAAACCGTCGAAATCATTGGCGACGTCACCGACGCGGACCAGGTGAAGGCCGCGATGGCCGCCGAGAAGGTCACATCGGTGATCCACGCCGCCGCCATGACGGCCGGCCCCGAGCAGGAACGGCGCGCGCCGGAACGCGTGGTCGCGGTCAATGTCGCCGGCACGGCGGCGGTGCTGCGGGCCGCCGCCGAGAGCGGCATCAAGAAAGTGATCCTGGCCTCCTCCGGCAGCGTCTATCCGCTCGACAAGAACGGCGAAGGCCGGTTCGATGCGCGCGTCGATGCCCCGGCGCCGGCGGCGCTCTACGGCATGACCAAGCTTGCCGCCGAACAGATCGCGGCCCGGCTGGCGGTGGTCTACGGCCTGTGCCTGCCGATCGTCCGGCTGTCGGCGGTCTATGGCCCGTTCGAACGCGACAGCGGCGTGCGCGAGATCCTGTCGGCGCAAGCCCAGGTCGTCGCCCTGGCGCGGCGCGGCGAAGAGGTGCGCCTGTCGCGGCCGGGCTTCGGCGGCTGGCTCTATTCGCGCGACGCGGCCGCCGCCCTGGTGGCGCTGATCGACAAGAAATTTCCCGAGCCGCCACCGGTGTTCGACCTCGGTGGCCAGGAGGTGTTTTCGGTGCTGGATTTCTGCCAGGCGCTGGCGACCCGCCTGCCCGGCTGGACCTACCGCATCGACGAAGACAACCCGAATATCCGCTTCCAGCTGCCGGCCGACCGCAGGCCGAGCGACTTCATCCGCCTGCAGGCCGCCACCGGCTTCAAGCCGCGCTTCGACCTGGCGACGGCGGTCCCGGACTATCTGGACTGGCTCGAGAAGACCGGTTGAGTGGATGACCGGTCGCTGGGCCACGGCCCTCGCACATGTCACACGGCATGAGCGAGCGTCGTCGAAGTGCGGGATCCGGTTGGGAACATGCTCTACGTCACCCCCGGCCGAAGCGAAGCCGAGGGGAAGGGGTCCAGGGGTTGCAGAGCTCCAGCCCCAACACCGCGAAAAACAACTGAAGCCATGCGCTGAGGGCGCGGTGAAGCGGCCCCTGGGCCCCCTTCCCGTCGCCTCCGCAGAAGCAAGGGCTTCTGCTATGGCTCCGCCGGGGGTGACGTATGGTGTTTCAGACGCCATTCGACCCGGGGGCGACGCGCTCTTCGACATCGACCGTGACGTGCTGCGTTCGTGGCGCGTTGTGTGAACCCACACGGCCCGCAGGGCGCCCTACGAAATCACCGAAGCCTCGGTCACACACCCCGCGCCCCCCCGCCTGCGGCATGCGTATTGTGCATTTGACCAGCCGTTCCGCCGGCCCTTAGCCTGACATCGCGAGGGCTTGTCATGAACGATATCGGTCACCGCTGGTTGAACCAGCACAAAGCAGGCGAGCGGCTGCCCAAGGCGGTCGGCGGCGAAGGCATCTACGTCATCGACGAGGCCGGCCGGCGCTATCTCGACGGCTCCTCCGGGCCGGCCCTGTTCTGCCTCGGCCATGGTCATCGCGAGGTGATCGAGGCGATCAAGGCGCAATATGACACGCTGTCCTTCGGCTATTCCTCCAACTTCACCTCCGACCCGATCGACGAACTGGCCGAGACCATCATCGACCAGGCCGGCGGCGGCATGAGCCGGGTCAGCTTCGTCTCGGGCGGTTCGGAAGCCACCGAAACGGCCATGAAGATCGCGCTGCAATATCATGTCGCGCGTGGTCATTCGGGCCGGACCCATTTCTTTGCCAGACGACAGTCCTGGCACGGCTATACCTTCGGCGCGCTGGCGCTGTCGGGTCATCCGGCGCGGCGCAAGCCCTATGCCGGCGCGCTCATGCCGGTGACCCATCTGTCGCCGGCCAATGCCTATCGCCCACCGGCCGGCGTCGCGCCTCATGAGCTCGCCGATCACCTCGCCGCCGAGTTCGAGCGCGAGATCCACCGGGTCGGCGCCGAACGTATCGCCGCGCTGTTCTTCGAGCCGGTGGTCGGCGCCGCCGGCGGCGCTGTGCCGGCGCCTGAGGGTTATGCTCGGAAGATGCGCGAGATCTGCACGCGCTACGGCATCCTCCTGATCGCCGACGAGGTGATGTGCGGGGTCGGCCGCTGCGGCACCTGGCGCGCGCTCGCCCATGACGGCGTCGCGCCCGACGTGATGTACACGGCGAAAGGCCTTGCCGGCGGCTATGCGCCGCTCGGCGCGGCGCTGATGACCGAGGAGGTCTATCGGACCATCGCCGACAGCTTCGGCACGATCGCCAGCGTCCATACCTATTCCGGCCATACCGCCGCCTGCGCCGCCGGCCTCGCCGTGCAGAAGGTGATCATCCGCGATGGCCTGGTCGAGAAATGCCGGACCGACGGCGAGTATCTGATGGGCGCATTGCGCGAGACCTTCGGCCAGAACCCGCATGTCGGCGATATCAGGGGCCGCGGTTTCTTCGTCGCGCTCGAACTGGTCAGGGACCGCGAGACCAAGGCGCCGTTCGCCCCGGCGCTCGGCCTGCAGGCCAAGGTCAAGGAGGAAGCGTTCAACCGTGGCCTGCTCTGTTATCCCTCGCCCGGCACGGTGGACGGCTATAATGGCGATCATGTCATCCTGGCGCCGCCCTATATCATCTCGCGGACCGAGATCGACCAGATGATCGAAACGCTGAAGGCCGCGATGGCAGCGGCGCTGGCCCGCGTGGCTTCCTGATCCATAGGGCAGGCCAGGCGACACGAGCGGCAGGAGGACATTCGCCGGTGCGACTGAAGGACAAGGTTGCCGTCATCACCGGTGGCGGTTCGGGCATCGGGCGCGCCTCGGCGCTCAAATTCGCCAGCGAGGGCGCAAGGCTCTGCCTGGTCGATCGCGACGAGGCCGGCGCCGACGAGACTGCCGCGATGATCATCGCGGCCGGCGGCGAGGCCATGGTGCGGATCTCCGATGTCGGCGAGCCCGGAACGGCGGATGCCGACGCGGCGGCGGTGATCGAACGCTTCGGCCGGATCGACGTGCTGTTCGCGGCCGCCGGTTTTTCCGTCGGCGGCACGGTACTGACCACCCGGCCGGAGGACTGGGATGCGGTGTTCCGCGCCAATGTCGGCGGCACCTGGCTCTGGGCCCGCGCCGTGGTGCCGTTCATGCAGCGCCAGGGCGGCGGCGCGATCGTCACCACCGCCTCGCAACTGGCCATGGCCGGCGGCGCCGGCAACAGTGCCTATATCGCGGCGAAAGGCGCCATTCTCAGCCTGACCCGCACCATGGCCCTGGATTTCGCCGGCGACCGCATCCGGGTCAATGCGCTGGTCCCGGGCGCCATCGACACGCCGATGCTCCGGCGCAGCTTCGGCCGCAAAGCCGATCCGCAAGCGGCGGAAGCGGCATCGCGGGCGCGTCATCCGCTCAACCGCCTGGGCTTGCCGGAAGAGGTCGCCGAGGCAGCCCTGTTCCTGGCGAGCGACGCTGCCGCATTCACCACCGGCACCACGCTGGCGGTCGACGGCGGCTGGCTCGCCGGCTGAGGCAGGCTGCACAAAAAAGCGGCATCCGGCGGTTTTACGACCTGTCTGAACACCAAGGCGTCGGGGACCGCCATTTGAAACAAATGAGTCGCCTGAATGTGGCGAAGGAGAAGATTCGCTACGTGCAGATGCTGGTACGCGGATTGCTTCGATGCCACCATGGCCTGAAGCAGCCGGCAGGTTGGGCAACCGCGGGCTGAACAAGCAATCGAGAGGGTGACATGACCATCACGCGTCGGAATGTGCTTGCCGGTTCGGCCGCCTTGGCCACGGCTGCGACAATGGGCGGGCCGGCCTCGGCCCAGACGCGCGCCGAAACGCTGCGGCAAGTCACCGGCAATGCGGTCAATACGCTCGATCCGACCATGCCTGGCTCGACCCGCGAGGCCTTCGGCATCAGCGTCAACGTCTATGACCGCCTCGTTTCCTTCGGCAAGAAGAAGCTCGGCAATGGCTGGGTGTTCGATCCCGACACGATCCGCGGCGAACTGGCCGAGCGCGTCGTCACCAGCCCCGACGGCATGACCTTCACCTTCCACCTGCGCCGCGACGCCAGGTTCCACGACGGCTCGCCGGTGACCGCGGAGGACGTCAAATGGTCGCTCGACCGCGCCGTCTCGGCCAAGTCGCTGGCCGCGGCCCAGATCCAGACCGGGTCCTGGACCAAACCCGAGCAGTTCAAGGTCATCGACGCCTTCACCGTCGAGGCCAAGGTCGACAAGCCCGACCGGCTGGCACTGCCGAACCTCTGCACGCTCTATTGCATCATCATCAACACCAAGCTGGTGAAGCCGCATCTCACCGCCCAGGATCCCTGGGCCCAGGCCTGGCTGAAGGACAATGCCGCCGGCTCCGGCGCCTATATGGTCGAGAGCTTCAAGCCGGGCGAGCAGGTGGTGCTGCGGCGCAACGATAATTGGAAGGGCGGCGAGGACGGCAAGCCGGCGCATTTCCGCCGGGTGATCTGCCAGACCATTCCGGAAGCCGCCACCCGCGCCAGCCTGATCGAAAAGGGCGATGCCGACATCGCCATCGACCTGCAGGCGAGCGACGTGCCGACGCTGGCGACCCGCGAGCGCGTCAAGGTGGTCTCGACGCCGCAGTTCAACGCCTTCACCATGGTCGCCTTCAACACCCAGATGGCGCCGTTCAACAATGTGAAGCTGCGCCAGGCGGTGGCCTCCGCCATGCCCTATCAGGACATCTTCAAGGCCGCCCTGTTCGAGCGTGGCGCGGCGCTGTTCGGCGGCACCTGGACGGAAGGCCCCGACAAGGCGGTGTTCCCGCAGCCGATGCCGCTGAAGACCGACCTTGCCAAGGCCAAGCAATTGCTGACCGAGGCCGGCTTCCCCAACGGCCTCGACACCACCTTCTCGTTCAATGTCGGCTCGGCCGCGGTCAGCGAGCCGATGGCCGCCCTGATCAAGGAATCGCTCGGCAAGATCGGCATCCGGGTCGATATCCAGAAGCTGCCGGATGCCCAGATCTCGACGCTCGTCACCGAAAAGAAGCTGCCGTTCCTGACCGAGACCTCGATCGCCTGGCTGCCCTCGACCGACTATTTCTTCCGCAATTTCTTCACCGGCGACCAGCGCTGGAACTATTCGTCCTGGAACAATGCCGAGATCAACGCGCTGACCGCCCAGGCGCGCTTCGAGCAGGATGCGGCGACCTATGAGAAGCTGTGCAAGCGGATGATCGCCGTGCTCGCCGAGGAGGTGCCGATGATCATGCTGTGGCAGCCGAACCAGGACGCGGTCATGGCCAAGACCATTGACGGTTATGTCTATGGCTATCACCGCCAGGTCGACTATCGCGACATGAAGCGCGCGTGAGCGGGCAGATGAGTCGTGCAGGCGCTAGTCTTGCTGGCCTGATCGCACGGCGGGCGGGGCGACGGATCGTTTCGTCGCTCCCGGCGCTGCTCGGGGTGGTGGTCTTCACCTTCCTCCTGATGCGCGTGCTTCCGGGCGACCCGGCGATCTTCTTTGCCTCCGGACCGAATGCCGGCCAGGCCGAGATCGAGCAGATCCGCGAGCAGATGGGCCTCGACAAGCCGATCCCGCAGCAACTGGTGCTCTATCTGCGCGACATCGCCACCGGCAATCTCGGCCGCTCGATGACCACGGGACAGCCGGTGCTGGCCGACCTGAAGAACCGGCTGCCAGCCTCGCTCGAACTGACCTTCGTGGCGTTGATCCTGGCCTTGTCGCTGGCGCTGCCGCTCGGCATCCTGGCGGCGCTGAAACCCGATTCGATCGTCGACAATGCCGTGCGCTTTCTGTGCACGCTCGGCGTCTGCGTGCCGACCTTCGTCTCCGGCCTCCTGTTCATCTTCGCGTTCTACTACCTGCTCGGCATCGCGCCCGATCCGACCGGCCGGATCGACATCTTCGCCGGCCAGCCGCCCACCGTGACCGGCTTCCTTTTGATCGACGCGGCGCTGGCCGGCGACTGGGAGGCCTGGCGCTCGGCGGCGAGCCAATTGGTGCTGCCGGCCTGCACGATGGCGCTGTTCGTGCTGGCGCCGCTCGCCCGCATGACCCGTGCCTCGATGCTGGCGGTGCTGACCAGCGATTTCGTCCGCACCGGCGAGGCGCTCGGCCTGTCGCGCCGGCGCGTCGTGCTGGTCTATGCGCTGCGCAATGCGCTCCTGCCGGTGCTGACCATCATGGGCATCGTGTTCTCGACCATGCTCGGCGCCAATGTGCTGGTCGAAAAGGTGTTCTCCTGGCCGGGCGTCGCTTCCTACGCGCTCGATGCCCTCTTGTCCTCCGACTATGCGCCGGTGCAGGGCTTCGTGCTCTTGATGGCGACGATCTTCGTCGCGGTGAACCTGACCGTCGACGTGCTCTACGGTCTCGCCGATCCCCGGATTTCGATCGAATGATAACGGCAACCCTCCGCCATACCGGCTGGATCCTGCGCGGCAATCCGATGACGCTGGTCGCCAGCATCGGCGCGGCACTGCTGGTGCTGCTCGCGATCTTCGGGCCGTGGATCGCGCCCTATGACCCGATCGCCTCGAACGTGCCGATCGCCCTGCAGCCGCCGAGCGCGGCGCACTGGTTCGGCACCGACCAGCTCGGCCGCGACGTGTTCAGCCGGGTGATCGTCGCGACCCGCCTCGACCTGATGATCGCCGCTTCCGCCGTGACCCTGTCCTTTGCCATCGGCGCGCTGATCGGCAGTTTCTGCGGTTATACCGGCGGTGCGCTCGACCGCTGGGTCGGCCGCTTCGTCGACGTGCTGATGGCTTTCCCGCTGTTCGTGCTGGCCATGGCCATGGTGGCAGCGCTGGGCAACCGGGTCGAGAACATCATCTATGCCACCGCCATCATCAACCTGCCCTTCTATATCCGCTTTGCCCGCGCCGAGGTGAATGTCCGGCGCGGCGTCGGCTGGGTGGAGGCGGCGCGCGCCTCCGGCAACAGCCATGCCCGCGTGGTCATGCTGTTCCTCCTGCCCAATGTGCTGCCGGCCATGGCGGTGCAGATCTCGCTCAATCTCGGCTGGGCCATCCTGAATGCCGCAGGGCTGTCCTTCCTCGGCCTCGGCGTCAAGCCGCCGACGCCGGAATGGGGCATCATGGTGGCCGAGGGCGCCCGCTTTATCACGACCGGCAAATGGTGGCTGGTGGTGTTTCCGGGCGCGGCGCTGATGTCCGCCGTGCTCTGCTTCAATCTCCTGGGCGACGGCCTGCGCGACATTCTCGATCCGAGGATGCGGACATGAGCGATGCGCCTATCCCGACGCCGCTCCTGTCGATCGACGACCTGCGCGTCTCGTTCTCGACCCGCCACGGCCAGGTCGAGGCGATCAAGGGCATCTCGCTCGCCGTCGCCGCCGGCGAAACGCTGGGCATTGTCGGCGAGAGCGGCTCGGGCAAGTCGGTCACCGCCTTCTCGGTAATGCAATTGCTCGACCGGGCCGGCCGCATCACCCATGGCCGCATCACCTTTCGCGGCCAGGACATCACCCGCGCCTCGCGCACCATGCTGCAGCCGCTGCGCGGCGCGGCCATGTCGATGATCTTCCAGAACCCGCGCGCCGCACTCAATCCGATCCGCACGGTCGGCCTGCAGATCGCCGACGTGTTGCGCGCCCATGGCGACCTGTCGCACAAGCAGGCCCGCGACCGCGCCGTCGAGCTCTTGGAAGCGGTGCTGATCCGCGATCCGGTCGGCCGGCTCGACGCCTATCCGCACGAACTCTCGGGCGGCATGTGCCAGCGGGTGATGGTCGCCATGGCGATCGCCTGCGAGCCGAGCCTCTTGATCGCCGACGAGCCGACCACCGGCCTCGACGTCACCACCCAGAAGACGGTGATGGACCTGCTCGCCGACATTACCCGGCGGCGCGACATGGCGATGATCCTGATCACCCATGATCTCGGCCTCGCCGCGCAATATTGCCGGCGCGTGGCGGTGATGGAAAAAGGCCTGGTGGTCGAGGAAGCGCCGCCCGAAATCCTGTTCGGCCGGCCGGGGCACGCCTATACTCGGCGGCTGGTCGCGGCCTCGCCGACGCGGACCTCGACGGTCGAAAGCCTGGTCGTCGACGGCGATGCCGGCGCGCGCGCCGCGCCCGCCGCCATCCAACGCCGGAGCACCACCCCGCTGCTTCAGGTCGACAGCCTGGTCAAGCGATATGGCGACGACTTCAAGGCGGTCGACGGCGTCTCGTTCGAGCTCGGTCAAGGCGAAAGCCTCGGCCTGGTCGGCGAGTCGGGCTCGGGCAAGAGCACGATCTCGCGGCTGATCTGCCGGCTGATCGACCATACATCAGGCAAGATCAGCTTCGACGGCCAGGATATCGGCGAGATCCCGACGCGCGAGTTCCATCGTTCGCGGTTCCGCCGGGATATCCAGATCGTCTTCCAGGATCACGGCGACAGCCTCAATCCGCGCTTCTCGGCCTTCGATTCGATCGCCGACCCCCTGAAGCTGCTGGCCGGCATGGCCGATGTCAGGGAGCTGCGCGCCAAGGTGACCGAATGCGCCGCGCGCGTCGGGTTGCCGGCGGAATTCCTCGACCGCTTCCCGCATCAGCTTTCCGGCGGCCAGAAGGCGCGCGTCGGCATCGCCCGCGCCATCGCCGCCGGTCCGCGCCTTTTGGTGCTCGACGAACCGACCGCGGCGCTGGATGTCTCGGTCCAGGCGGTGATCCTGCACCTGCTCGACAAGCTGCGGCGCGAGACGGGCCTGTCCTACCTGTTCGTGAGCCACGACCTCAATGTCGTGCGCATGATGTGCGAACGCACCATCGTGCTGCAGAAGGGCCGGATCGTCGAGCAAGGCCGCAGCGCCGAACTGTTCATCCAGCCGAAATCCGCCTATGCTGCCGAGCTGATCGCGGCGATCCCGCATTTCGATCCGAAGGCCGGACGCGCCGACACACCGGGCGGGTCGACGGCACTGGCGTCCTGAGCCCGCCGGCGGTGGCCTAGTCGGCCGCCGTCCCGCCAAGCCCCGCGACCGTCGTGCCAACCTTGGCCTGCGCTACGTCATAGGCCAGGAAAGCCTGCCAATGCGCCTCGACGTCGCCGGCGAACAGCCCGCGCGTGACGCCGTCGACCAGCCTGGGGATCGCCGTGGTCATCGCGTTGATCGACGAGCCCGATGGGCCGAAGCTCATGGTGGAGGCAATGGTGAACAGGTGGACATTGCCGATCCACGGCGTCAGCCCCTCCCGCCGCTCCATGAAGGCGTAGTCGGCCGAGAGATAAGGAAAGGCCGCGAGCCGCTCGTCACGTTCGGCCTCCGGCGGTTCATAACGGTCGGCCCAGGTCAGGATATTGCCGGCAAAGGCGGAGAGTTCCGGTCGGGCGGCATAGTCCATGGCGATGCCGGTGCCGCAGATCAGGAAATCGGCGGTGAAGGCGCCATGTGGGGTGACGACCACCGGCCGGCCCGCCGCGACATGCGCGCCGGTCCAGGCGGCATCGGTATGCAGGGTGAAATTGGCGTGGCGGCCGCAGCGGTCATAGGTCGCCTGCGGAAAGCCCTCGCGCAGGCTGAGCACGCGCGCCATGAAACGCCAGCGCCAGACATCGTCGAGATCGCCCAGGTGCTTCAGGAAGCCGCGGAAGGTGATGTAGCGATAGGGCTGGATCACCTGCACTTCGGCGCGCCGGCAGAACAGATGAACCTCGGCCGCGCCCGCCTCGAGCGCCACCGCGGCATTGTCGAAAGCCGATGCGCCGGCGCCGAGCACGGCGACAATCTTGCCTTTCAGCGCCTCGAAGTCGATCGGATCGGCGGCATGCGCCCGCAAGTGCGGCGGCAGCGCCGCGACGAAATCCGGCATCCACCAGCGGCCGGTCGAGTCCTGGCCGGTGGCGAGCACCACCTTGCGCGCATGCAGCACGCGCCGGCCCTCAGCGTCCACGATGGTCGCGCGGACCAGGCCTTCGGCGTCGTCGAGCGCCTCGAGCGCCGTGTCGTTCAGCACCTGGACCCCGGTGACCCGCCGGACGAACAGGAGATAGTCGTTCCAGTCCTGCCGGGTGATGAGGTCGAGCGCCTGCCAGTGCGCCTCGCCATAGGCCGCCTCGTGCCAGGACTGATAGGTGAGCGAGGGAATATCGAGATCGGGGCCGGTGAAGTCCTTCGGGCTGCGCAGGGTCTTCATGCGGGCATAGGTGACCCAGGGGCCCTCCTGGCCATAGGGCGCCTTGTCGATGACCAGGACATTGTCGACCCGGTTGCGTTTGAGGCAGAAGGCCGCGGCGATGCCCGATTGGCCGGCGCCGATGATCAGAACGTCGAGCGCCTTCGAACCGTCGGGCGCTGTCCGCGGCTTCAGCCATTCGGCGTGCGGGTGGGCGATCCGGGCGAGATCGCTCCGGATACGGGCTTCGAGATCGGCAAGACGGGCTTCGGTCATGGACGGGGGGTGCTTTCCGGCGGGAGCATTCGGCCGTGCCTACCAGCAAGAGACGGGCCGCGGCAGCCCCGCGGGCGGGCAGGCCCTATTCATTCCCGACCCTTCGGCATCAGAACCAGGCATAGACCGACAAGGTCCGACTGATCGCGCGACCGCTCAGATCGAAAAACTGGGCCTGCCGGCCCGGCAGATGGACGGAGCCGCGCCATGACCGAGCGCGAGCGCCAAGCTCGTCCGCGGCAGCGTCCTATCGGCGATGTCGGCCGCCGCCGGGGTGAGGTTTGGAAGCGCCACGATGGCCTGGGAACCGCGGCAAGCCTGGGCATGGCGGGACGGCACCCGGCCGCCAGCCAATTTTCATCGAGGCGGCATTGCGCTACAATGTCGCGGGGCAGAAGCGCCATAGTAGGACTGACCCGATCGGGACGGGCATTGCCCGAGGTCATCGGGTCACCTTTACCCAGGCCCGCAGCGCACGCGGCGGCACCTGGGTCGTCGTCGCTCTCTAGCGAAATCGCAGTGCAGGCTTGGGATCAGCAGCCGCGCAGAGCCACCATCCCCTCACGCTCCGGAGTGACCGCCATGATGATCGCACGCTGGCAGATCGACGCGCGTTTCGGCCACAAGCAGAAAGTCATTGAGATGCTCAAGGCCTGGGCGCGCGACATCGCGCCCCAGGCCGGCCTGCCGACCGAGACCGGCCGTATCCTCACCGGCTCGATCGGCGCGCTGGAGGCGACCGTCGAGCACAATTGGGAGGTGGCTGACCTCGCCATGCTGGAGACGGTCTGGGCGCGGCTCGGCCAGATCGAAGCCCATGGGCAGTGGAGCAAGGAGCTCGAACCCTTCGTCGTCTCCGGTACCGCGCGCTGGTGCATCTATCGCGTGGTGTAATCCCCGCCGCCCGTAGCTTTGGCCCTGCCGATCATCTCGGCAGGGTTTTTCGCACCGGTTGAACGGGCGTCACGATGCCGCGCTCAGAACTCGACGTCGAGTTCGTCCATCTCGTCCGGCTCGCGCTTGGCCGCCGCGACCCATTCCGCCATCGGCGCCCAGTTCATGATGGTCCGGCAATAGCCCTGGCATGCCGCATCGAGCGCCACGTCATAGGTGACGAAGCGGCTGCAGACCGGCGCGTACATGGCGTCCGCCACCGTCGGTTTCGCGCCGAACAGAAACGGACCGCCATAGCTGGTCAGGCAATCGCGCCAGATCGTGGTGATGCGGTCGATGTCGGGCTGGGCGCCGGCCCAGATCTTGAAGCCCGGGTAATGGCCCTTGAGGTTCATCGGCAGGGCCGAGCGCAGGTTGTGGAACCCCGAATGCATCTCGCCCGAGACCGAGCGGCAATGGACCCGGGCGGCGGCGGCGTCCGGCAGCAGTCCGGCTCGCGGCGCCTTCTCGGCAAGATATTCGGCAATCGACCAGGTGTCCCAGATCTTGATGCCCTGGTCGGTCAGGCAGGGCACCAAGAAGGACGGCGACAGGAGCAGCAGCTCGGCGCGCATGCCGGGATCGTCCATCGACACCGCGACCTCATCGAAATCTAGCCCGGCGAGGCGGCACAGCAGCCAGCCGCGCAACGACCAGGACGAGTAGTTCTTGCTGGAGATCGTCAGCTCAGCCTTCGCCATCGTCGTGCCTCCCGGGGGCTGTCGCTGCTGTGCTGCAGCAAGGCGTCAGAAAGAATAGTCTCGCAGTGCAGCAAAAAGTGCACTAGCTTTTTTTGGAAGCCCTCCAAGGGGCTGTCGTGGCGCAGCGGGTCGGCCGATGATCTATCAAGCCTTCGAGGCCCAGAGCATGCTGTTTGCTCCGGTGCGGGACATGGCCCGATGGGCGATCGCGGCCTATGGCCCGGCGTTCAACGGCCTCGACCAGCGGCTCGGCCGGGAATATCTGGCGAGCTGGGAGCTGATCGCGCGGGCCGGCTTCACCCATCACCGGCCGCCCTTCGGCATCGACCATGTCACCGTCGGCAACCGCGCGGTGGCGGTGACCGAGGTCGCGGCGCACCGTACCGCCTTCGGTACCTTGCTGCATTTCAAGAAGGACACGCCGGTGACCCAGCCGCGGGTGCTGGTGGTGGCGCCGCTGTCGGGACATTTCGCGACCCTCCTGCGCAATACGGTCAGGACCCTGCTCGCCGACCACGACGTCTATATTACCGACTGGCACAATGCCCGCGACATTGCCTGGACCGAAGGCGATTTCGGCTTCGACGATTATGTCGGGCATCTGATCACCTTCCTGCAGGTGCTGGGACCGGGCGCCCATGTCGTCGCCGTCTGCCAGCCCTGCGTCCAGGCGCTGGCCGCGGCCGCCGTGATGGCTGAGGCCGGCGATCCGGCCCAGCCGCGCAGCATGACCTTGATGGCCGGCCCGGTCGACGTCCGGGTCAACCCGACCAAGGTCAACGAACTGGCGTTCGAGCACCCCTATGAATGGTTCGAGAGCAATCTGATCTCGACCGTGCCGCTGCCCAATGCCGGCGCCGGTCGCAGGGTCTATCCGGGCTTCCTGCAGCTCATCGCCTTCATGACCATGAACCAGCAGCGCCATGTGAAGGCGCATCTCGACCTGCATGGCCATATCGCCGCCGGCGAGACCGACAAGGCCGAGGCGATCAGGACCTTTTACGACGAATATTTCGCGGTGCTCGACCTGACCGCCGAATTCTACCTGGAGACGATCGACAAGGTGTTCCAGCGCGCGCTGCTGGCCAAGGGCGAATTGACCTATCGCGGCCGGCGGGTCGATCCCGGCGCGATCACCCGGACCGCGCTTCTGACCGTCGAGGGCGAGCGCGACGACATCTGCGCGCTCGGCCAGACAGTGGCGGCGCACGACCTCTGCACCGGCCTGAAGCCGTTCCGCAAACGCCACCACATGCAGGCCGGCGTCGGCCATTACGGCGTGTTCAGCGGCCGCAAATGGGAGGCCCAAGTCTATCCGATCGTCCGCAACATGGTGCTGGCCAGCGAGTGAGCGATGAGCCGGCGTCGGCAATAGGCGGAGTTTTCCACCGCATTGCAGGCATGCCCCGGCAAAACCGCCCAATCGCGCGGTCCGGGACCACGCCGACGTTGACAGTTTGGTGACACAGTCGATGTTTGCCGCAGACCAAGGATGACACGCGCCCTGCGGAGAACGCCATGAACGCTTCGAGCCCTCAGCCAGTGAGCGACGAGATGCGTCGCCGGGTGGTCATTTCCTCGACCATCGGCAATGCGCTCGAATGGTTCGACTTCACCGTGTTCGGGCTGTTCGCCGGCGTCATCGCCAAGCATTTCTTCCCATCCAACGATCCCTCGAATTCGCTTCTGCTGACCTTCGCCACCTTCGGCATCGCGTTTGCGGCCCGGCCGCTCGGCGGGCTGGTCTTCGGCATCTATGCCGACAAGTTCGGCCGCAAGCGCGCGCTGATCGTGATGATCATGATGATGGCGGTCGGCACCGGCATGATCGGCGTCTTGCCGACCTATGCCGCGATCGGCATCGCCGCGCCGATCTGCGTGCTGATCGCCCGGCTGATCCAGGGTTTCTCGGCCGGTGGTGAATTCGGCAGCGCCAGCGCCATGCTGATCGAATTCGCGCCTCCCGGCCGGCGCGGCTTCTACGGGTCCTGGCAAATGGTCTCGCAGATGCTCGCCTTCGCCATGGGCGCGAGCTTTGCCTATGTGCTGTCGTCGCGGCTCTCGCCCCAAGCTTTCGACAGCTGGGGCTGGCGCGTTCCCTTCATTCTCGGCGTGCTGATCGGTCCGATCGGCTTCTATCTGCGCCGCGCCATCGACGAGACGCCGGAGTTCAAGGCGCTGATGGCGTCGCGGACCACGGTCGAGAATTCGCCGCTCAGCGACGTCATCAGGCAATATCCGCGCGAACTGGTGACCGCCTTCTGCATCATCGCCGCCGGCACTGCGATCAACTATGTCGCCGGCGTCTATATCACCACCTATGCGGTGACCGAGCTGAAGCTCAATCTCGCCGATGCCCAGTTCGGCCTGATCGTGTTCAGCGCATTGAACGCCGTCGTGGTGATCCTCTCCGGCGCGCTGTCGGACAAGATCGGCCGGCGCAACGTTCTGCTGCCGGCGGTCATCGGCTATTGCATCATGTTCTATCTGATGCTGTCGCGCCTGGTCGCCGATCCGACCATCCAGAACCTCTATTACGTCCAGGCCTGCGCCTTGCTGCTGGGCGTGCTCGCCGGCCCGGCGCCGGCGGCGATGACCGAGATCTTCCCGGTCCGGCTGCGCTCGACCGGTGTGTCGCTGGTCTACAATCTGGCGGTCATGCTGTTCGGCGGCCTCGCGCCGTTCATCAACACCTGGCTGGTCAGCACGACAGGCAACAAGCTGGCGCCGGTCTATTACGTCTTCTTCGCCGCCGCCGTCGGCATTGTCGGTTTCATCCTCTACAAGGAGCCGCCGCCGGCGGGCCTTGCGGCGGCCGACGACCGCGCGGCGCCGGCCCCCGGCGCGCCGCGGTCATAGCCATCCAGGGCCCGGCGGGGCCTGACCGGTCAACCCGGCCAGCACTGGCCGCCGCCGTCGACCCTGAGCACCTGGCCCGACACGAAGGCGCCGAGCGGGCCGGCGAACATCTCGACGACGCGCGCCACCTCGTCGACGGTGGCGATACGATCGAGCGTGCCGGCCTCCGCCAGGCGTGCCGGCTCGACCGCGCGGGTGCCGAGGAAACGGCCGGTGCGGGTGTCGCCCGGCGCGATGCAATTGACCGTGATGTCATAGGGTCGCAGCTGGTCGGCGAGGCAGCGCGTGTAATGGGTCACGCCGGCCTTGGCGACCGCATAGATCGCGCCGTTGGTGCGTCCCTTGAAGGCGGCGACAGAGCCGAGCGTGACGATGCGGCCCGTGCGGCGCGCCATCATGCCGCGCGCCACTTCCTGGCAGGTCAGGATCGTGCTCAGGAGATTGCGGTCGAGCACCGCCCGCACATCCTCCTCCGCGATGCCGACGGCATCGTTCGGATCAGGCTTGCCGCCCCTGGCGGCGATATCGCCGCCGGCATTGTGGACCAGGATATCGATCGGCCCGAGCGTCTCGGTCGCCGCCGCCACGACCCGCGCGATCTCATCGCTCAAGGTGAGGTCGCCGAGCACGCGCATGGTGCGCACGCCATGGTCGCGACCGACCGCCTCGGCAACGGCGGTGAGCGTGGTGCCCTCGCCAAATTCGGCTGGCCCGTTCTCACGCATGCCGTGGATCGCGACATCGGCGCCCATGGCGGCGAGCTTTTCGGCAAAGGCACGGCCGAGCCCGCGGCCGGCACCCGTCACCAGGGCAACCTTGCCGCCGAGCGGCCGCACGGCCTCATACGCTGTCATCGTCATCCTCTCCGATATCCAATCTCAGTCGGCGGCCAGATCGAGACCGATGGCGAGAGCCTGCACCAGGCACATCGGCGCGACCAGGGTGCGTAGCGCCGCCTCCGGCATGTCCTGGATCTCGAACACCACGCGGGCGTCCTTGACGATCGGGCCGAGCAGGCTGTCGGTGATGGCGATCGCCGGCACGCCCTGGGCGATGATTTGGGGAAACAGCCGCGCGGTGTCCGGGTAATAGTTGCGGAAGCTGATAGCGACCAGGGCATCCTCGGGGCCGGCCGCATGGGACTGCTCGCCGATGCTGCCGCCGATACCGTCGAGCAGCACCACACGCCGGCCGAGCTTGCGCAGGACATAGGCGAGATGGGCGGCGACCGGATAGGAACCGCCGAGACCGAGCAGGTAGATGTCGCGGGCCGGCTGCAGGATCGCGATGGCCGCGTCGAGATCGCGTTCGTGCACCGACTGGCTGAGCGTATCGAGCGCCGAATGGGCCTCGGTGACGAAGCGGCCGAGCACCGCCGCCGGCTTGCGCCCGAGCGTCGACTTCTCCTCGCGCTTCATGCGGGCGAGCCGCGCCTTGTAGCTCGGCGCGACGCCGGCGACGAGCCGCGAGCGGAATACCTGCTGCATCTCGGTGAAGCCGCCGAAACCCAAGGCGCGGGCAAAACGGACGATGGCCGAGGGCTGCACGCCGGCCCGCCCGGCAACCTCGGCGACCGTGCCGAGCGCGACATCGGTCGGATGGTCGAGGACGAATTCGGCGATCTGCTGCAGGCGCCCGGACAGGTCGCCATGGCGCTCAGCGATCGCGCTGCGCAATTCGTCATAGGTCGCCCCGGTCGGCCAGATCTCGTTCATGCCGCCTCCTTGGCCGTGCCTCGCTTCGACGCGGGCCGCACCGATGCAATGGATCATATATTCCACTTTACAGCATCAAATGGAATGTTCATTCTATCGTCAAGGATCGAGAAAAAATCAGATCCAACAGAAAAATGAAGCCAGGAGGAAACGATGACCCAGGGGCGCATCTTGCGGCGCATGTCTCGACGCAGCCTCGTGCATGGCAGCCTGATGGCGGCGGCGCTCGCCGGGTCAGGCGCTTTCTTCGGCCCGTGGAAGACCAACCGGGTCTGGGCACAGGGTGCCAGGAAACCGATCAAGCTGGGGCTGACCTGCGATGCCAGCGGCCAATATGGCAATAGCGGCCAGGACGACCTGCTCGGCATGCGGCTCGCCATCGACGAGTTCAACGCCCGGGGCGGCATTGCCGGGCGCAGGATCGAGTGGATCACCACCGATACCGAGACCAACCCGGCCACCGCCACGCGTGTCGCCGAACGCTTCATCGCCCAAGAGCAATGCAGCTTCCTGATCGGCGCCGTGCATTCCGGCGTCGCCAATGCGATCACCCAGGTCGCCGCCAAATATGGCACCGTCTATATCAACACCAATTCCTCCGCGCCCAGCGAAGCGGGCGAGAACTGCTCGCGCATCAAGTTCGTCTGGGACGGCAACGGCACCAATTTCTCCAAGGCCGCGGTGCGCAATGCCGTCGACAAGGTCGGCAAGCGCTGGCTGCTCATGACCAATGACTATGTCTGGGGCCACACCACGTCGGCAGCGACCAAAACCCTGGTGGAAGCCGCCGGCGGCCAGATCATCGACAATCTCCTGGTGCCGCAGAACACCCGCGACTTCACCTCCTACCTCCTGAAGATCCAGCAGACCCGGCCGGACGTGGTGGCGACCGCCATCGGCGGCGACGACATCAAGGCGCTGCGCCAGCAGGTCACCGACCTGAAGCTGGAGGAGCGCACGGCCTGGATCAACAACCAGCAGGACTGGCCCGACGTCTGGGGCGCGCCCGACAGCCTGTTCGGCGTGTTCGGCACGACCTGGTACCACAAGCTGCAACTGCCTGGCGTCGCCGACTTCGTGAAGCGCTGGCAGACGGCCTTTCCGCAATCGCCGATCCCGGTGCCGGGCAATGTCTCCTATAACGGCTATACCGCGACCCGCGAATTGCTGCGGGCGATCGAGCGGGCCGGCTCGACCAACAACATCGCCGTGATCAAGCAGCTCGAAGGCCTGAAGATGCCGGCGGCCGACCGCATGCAGCATTTCGATGCGGTGATCGATCCGCTGACCCATCAGGTGCAGCAGACCATCTATCTGGCGCGCCGCAATGCCAGGCCCGGCGATCCGACCGACCTGTTCGAAATCCTCAGCCAGACTGAACCGGCAAATGCCATGGACGACGCGGCACCGGGCAAATGCAGCCTGACGCCTTACGACAAGGTGCCGACCTACGAGACCTGACCTGTCCTGAAGACGCCGACGGGGCGGCCGAGCAGCCGTCCCGCACCTCCGCAAGCGATTGGTCGGACATGTCTTTCAGTCTCCTGGATCTCCTGCCGCATCTCGTCAACGGCCTGACGCTCGGCCTGTTGTTCGCCCTGATCGCGCTCGGCTTCATGCTGATCCTCGGCCTGATGGAGCAGATCAATCTCGCCCATGGCTCGCTGTTCGCGCTCGGTGCCTATTTCGCCTTCGCCATCGCGACGCCGCGCCTGCCTTTGCCGCCCGACATGCTGAAGGCCTGGGCCGGCGTTCCGCTCGGCTGGCGCTATGGCTTGGCATTGCTGATCGCGCCGATCCTGGTCGCGCCGTTCGGCCTCATCATCGAGCGGATGATGCGGCGCACCTATGGCCGCGATCCGCTCTACGGCCTGTTGCTCACCTTCGGCATCGCCATGGTGCTGGAGGATCTGATCCGCGCCGTCTGGGGCACCCGCGACTACGTCCTGCCGGTGCCGCGCGACATTTCCGGCGGCTTCCTGTTCCTCGATCTCATCTGGTCGCGCTACCGTTTCTGGGCGGCGGCCTTCGCCGTCGCCGCCATCGCGATCGTCTGGGTGGTGGTCGAACGCACCCGTTTCGGCGCCATGGTCAAGGCCGGCGCCCATGACAGCGAGATCGTCCAGGCGCTCGGCATCGACCTGAAGAAGCTGCGCACCGGCGTGTTCGTGTTCGGCACCATGCTGGCGGCGCTCGCCGGCGTCATCCTGGCGCCGATCTGGGGTATCCGCCCGCATATGGGCGTCGACGCGGTGGTGCCGGCCTTCCTGATCATCGTGCTCGGCGGGGTCGGCAGTTTCTGGGGCGCCCTCATCGCCGGCCTGATGGTCGGCATGGTGGTCGGCCTCGCCGGCGCCTATGCCTCCGAATGGTCGCTGCTCTCGATGTATCTCTTGCTCATTCTCGTCGTGACCTTCCGCGCCCGCGGTCTGTTCGGCAAGAAGAGCGTGCTGGAGGCCTGAGATGGACGCCCGCCGGACCGTTCCGACGCTGACGCCCGCCATGCTCATCGCATGGGCGATCTTCGCAACATTGCCGTTCTGGATCGAGCGCATCGGCCTCTACCAATATCTCGGCATCGAGATCCTGATCTTCGCCACCTATGCGCTGGCCTATAATCTGGTGCTCGGTCATGCTGGCCTGCCGTCATTCGGCCATGGCGCTTTTTTCGGGATCGGCGCCTATGGGTTCGGGCTCGCCCAGTTCGCCATCGCGCCGAACCTCTGGGTCTGCCTCGCCGCCGCCGTGCTGGCGACCGGGCTCGCCGGCGCCCTGGTCGGCCTGTTCATCTCGCACCGGCGCGGCATCTATTTCTCGCTGATGACCATCGCCTTCGGCCAGGTGTTCTGGTTCATCGCGATGAAGGCCCATGCGATCACCGGCGGCGAGGACGGGTTGCTGAAGATCGCCCGGCTGCCGGTCGATCTCGGCATCGCCGCGATCCCGCTCGAGACCAATGTCGCACTCTATTACGGCGTCCTGGCGGTGTTCATGCTGGTGTCGCTCGGGCTCTGGCGGCTGATCCATTCTCCGTTCGGGCGGGCGGTGAAGGCGATCAAGCAGAACGAGGAGCGCGCCCGCTTCATCGGTTATGACGTCTGGGCCTGCAAGTTCGCGGTCATCGTGCTGTCGGCGGCGCTCTCGGGCCTTGCCGGCGGCCTGTTCGCCATGGCCCAGCGCTCGGCCTTTCCCGACGTGATGAGCCTGCATTAGCAGGCTACATCGTGATGATGACGCTGGTCGGCGGCGGCCTCGTGTCGTTCTGGGGTCCGGTGATCGGCGCGGTCGTGTTTTTCCTGGCGCGCGACCTGATCGGCGCGCTGACGGTCAGCTGGATGCTGTGGTTCGGTCTCTTGTTCGTTGTCCTGGTGCTGTTCCGCCCGGAAGGCCTGGCCGGCATGTTCGACAGCTTGCGCCGCAAGTCGCCACCGGCTCCGGTCGCCCAGCCCGATGCCAGGGAGGCCTGAGCCATGGCCTTGTTCGAAGCCAGGGACCTGCATCTGCGCTTCGGCGACCGGGTGGTGCTGGAGAATATCTCGCTCGCCTTCGAGGCCGGCAAACTCTCCGGCATCATGGGCCCGAACGGCGCCGGCAAGACCACCTGTTTCAATGTGCTGACCGGCCACTACCGGCCGGACCGTGGCCAGGTCACCTTCGACGGCCAGGACATTACCGGCCTGAAGCCGCACCGCATCGCCCGGCTCGGCATCGCCCGGTCGTTCCAGCTGATGAACCTGTTCGACGAGTTCACCGTGTTCGAGAACGTCGCCATCGCGCTGCCGGCCAGCCGCGGACGCGTGCATGATCCGCTCGGCCAGGCCTATGCCAATCCCGACGTCATTGCCGAGGCCATGGCGGTGCTCGAGCGTGTCGGCCTGGCCAGGCGCGCCGACGATCCGGCGAAGTCGTTGCCCTATGGCGCCAGGCGCGCGCTCGAAATCGCGGTGGCGCTCGCCTCGCGCCCGAAGCTCCTGTTTCTCGACGAACCGACCGCCGGCCTCGGCAGCGACGGCCGGGCGCGGCTCGCAGACCTGATCCGCGCGCTGAAGGGCTTGGTGACGATCGTGATCATCGAGCACGACATGGATTTTCTGTTCTCGCTCGCCGACGAAATATCGGTGATCCACTGGGGGCAGGTCATCGCGCGCGGCGCGCCGGCCGAACTGATGGCCAATCCCTGGGTCAAATCCTCCGGTCTCGGGAGGCTCAATTGATGCTCGATGTCCAGGCGGTCGACACCTTCCACGGCGAGACCCAGGCGCTGTTCGGCGCGTCGCTCACCTTGCGCGAGGGCGAGGTGCTGGCATTGCTCGGCGCCAACGGCGCCGGCAAGACGACGCTGCTGCGCTCGATCCTCGGATTGACCCGGCCTCGGCGCGGCGAGATCCGGTTCCGCGGCCGGACGATCACCGCAAGCCCGACCCATGAGATCGCCCGCCAGGGCATCGGCTGGGTGCCCGACGACCGCCGGCTCTGCCCGACCCTGACGGTGGAAAAGAACTTGGCGCTCGGCCAGAAACGCACCGCGTTCCGGCCCTGGACGCTCGGCGAGGTGACGGAGATCTTCTCGCCGCTGAAATATCTGATGGGCCGCGACGCCGAGACCTTGTCCGGCGGCGAGATGCAAATGGTGGCGATCGCCCGCGCGCTGCTCGGCAGTCCGGGGCTGGTGCTGTTCGACGAACCCAGCCAGGGCCTCGCGCCGAAGATCGTCGACGACGTGATGACGGTCATCCGCCGCCTCAAGGCCGAGGGCATCGCGGCGATCGTGGTCGAGCAGAATGCCGACGTGGCGCTGTCGGTCGCCGACCGGGTGGTGGTGCTGCGGCGTGGCCAGGTGGCCTGGGCCGGCGAGGCCGCCACGCTGAAGGCCGACAGCCGGCTGAAGCTGTCGCTGATCGGAGGTGTGCAATGAGCGCCGCGCCGCTGCTCGCCCTCGACGCTGTCGAGAAGATCTATCATCGCGGCTTCATCGCCAGGACACCGGCCTTCCGGCTGGGCGCCGACATGTCTTTCGACGCGCCCGAAATCATCGGCGTGATGGGACCGAACGGCGCCGGCAAGACCACCCTGTTCGAAATGATCGCGGGATCCAACACGCCGACCGGCGGCCATGTCCGGATCGCCGGCCGTGACATCCACCAGGTGCGTCACGGCGAGCGCGACCGGCTCGCCATTCACTACCACCAGTCCTATCAGGTGCGCCGCTTCGCCAGGACCAGGCCGGGCTTCCTGATGCAGCGGGCGGAGAGCCGCTATCCGCTCGTCCATCTGTTCGACGAGCCGCAGTTCAACACCCAGGACGGCTATATCGGCTTCATGCTGGAATTCTTCCGCCGGCTGAAGCGGGAGGGCCGGCTGGTCTTTCTGTGCCTGCATCCGACCGCGCCGTTCCAACTGGAGATCCTCGCGGAGATCTGCGACCGCTTCCTGTTCGTCGCGGGCGGCGGCGTCACCGGTTTTCCCGACTATGACGGGATCGTTCGCAACGACGCGGTGCGGGCCTATCTGGGGGCGCTGGCGCCGGTGGCGACCCATGCGCCAGTTGGTCGAAATTGACGCAGGCCCGAGACTGGCTGCAGCGCAGGGCCTCGATTAGCATTCCCGGCGGCTCCCTGGCCCGGACGGTCCGGCCAGGTCCGTGGGGACCTTTGATGACCAGCATTCTGTCGCGCCTCGCCCTTGCCGGCGCCGCCCTCCTTCTCGGCCATGTCGCGCCAGCCATGGCGCAGACCCAGGCACCGATCCCGCTGCCCGATGCCATCCGCAGCGCCGGGACCATGCGGGTCGGCATCGAGGCGACCTATCCGCCGATGGCCTACAAGGACCCGGCGACCAATGAGCGCCGCGGCTTGAACGTCGACCTGGTGACGGCGATCGCCAAGGAGCTCAACATCGCCATCCAGTGGGAGGAAATGACCTTCGAGCAGTTGATCACCGGCATCACCGCCGGGCGGGTCGATTTCAGCGGCAGCTCGATGACCGACCTGCCGGCGCGGCGCGAGAAGCTCAGCTTCGTCGATTATATCTCGACCGGCCCGCAGATCTTCACCACCAGCCAGCAGGCGGCCGGCATCGCCAATCCGCTCGACATGTGCGGCAAGTCGATCGCGACCCCGCGCACCACCAATTATTTCCCGACGGCGCAAGCCTGGAGCGAGGCCAATTGCGTCGCCGCCGGCCGGCCGCCGATGCAGGTCATCGGCACGGCGGGCGCCGCCGCCAGCCGCGCCGACCTGCAGCAGGGCCGCGCCAATGCCGCCCTGCTCGGCGCCGAATATGTCACCTATCTCCGCCAGCAGAATCCGGGCGCCTTCGTGGCTGTGGGCACGCCGATCGGCCGCAATCTCTCGGGCCTCGCCTTTCCGCGCGGCAATCCGGCCCTGCGCGACGCGGTCGCCGCGGCGCTGACCCGGCTGATCGCCAATGGCACCTATGCGACGCTTCTGAAGAAGCATGGGCTGGAGGCCCAGGCACTGAGCGAGATCACCATCGACGCCGGGCAGTAGGGCGAGGCGGAAGGAGATCCTTCGCGCAAGCGATTGCTTGGGGGAAGCGATGGTTGCAACCTTGAATGAAAGCGATCGCATTCGATCGCCCGGTGACGAAGCAGGCTTGAGACACAACCTTCACCTC
>BFBZ01000012.1_pt204 | contig 26321 bp, 27 predicted proteins | sample 1888401 | NCBI WGS metagenome assembly BFBZ01 (sample SAMD00112614, study PRJDB3348) | symbiont metagenome | host: Chara braunii
TGCGTGAGGCCAATTCTGCGCTGACAATCGCAGCCGGACGCAGGGCGAAGATCGCGATGCTGGAAATCTGTCAACGCGAGAAACCGCAACCTGTACCAACCACACACAGTTCGCCTGACGAAACTGGAAGGGGATATGTAACTGCCCATTGCCTCGCGCTGGCGAACCGATTGCGGGCGGGGCCTGGCGCCCGAACAGAAGGCGGGAGCGTCAGCGGACGACCGGAGCGGTCGAGATTTTTGGAGCGAAACGTCCGCGAGGCGCGCGCTAAGCGCGGGGAAAGCCTCGGGCCGCGATGGTTTTGAGCATGAGCCAGGTTCTGCCCGCAGGTTTGTCGGATAACGCGAGGCAATGGGCTCAAGCCTCACTTCGATTCGGATTCCCAAGCGAAAGCCCTGCTTCCATCACTGCGGCAGAGGCAATTCGGCAGCTAAAAACATTGCTTCGGCAGCGGTGTTCTGCGATTCTGGATCCCTGAGCGCGATAGCGTTCAGAGGGCGTTGCAACCCTCCATGTGCCTGGCCCTAGGGCCGGGCGACGACGCTATGTCCAAGGCCCGCAAGGGCCTAAAACCGTCGTGCCTTCGCACATGGAGGTTGCAAACGTCCGGCTGCCAGCCCGATATGCGGGTTGGCACTTAACGAGTCAGGAGACGTTTGCAGTGCTGTTTGCCTTTGGAAAGGTGTCAGACGAAGCGCCGTGGTCAGAGAAGCTGACCGAGTATGACGAGACGCATTTTTTCACCTATGCGCGCCTGCTCGATCTGCTGAACCAGGGCAGAACGCTCAAGGAAATCTCCCAGGAGCTGTTCGAGATCGACGCGGTCGCAGAGCCCGAACGAGCGCAAAAGTGCTTCGACTCTCATGTGAAGCGCGCGAAATGGGCTACCACGACCGGCTATCAGTTATTGCTCAAGATGCCCGAAGGGTTTCAGCTTCCCAAGACCGACAAACGGCACTAGCCGAGAAACTTTCGGTAGCCACCTCGCATCAGGAAACAGCCCCGGTAGATCGCCCGCCGGACCCGATCTTGCAGGCTCCGAATGGGGCTTTTCCAGTCGTCTGCAACGCGCTTTTTGCCTATCAGGGCGATGGCGATTTCCTCTTGATCTGCACCGGCCAAGTATCCGTCCAGGGCTTGCACCACAAAACATAGCCGTCGCCCATACTTGGTCGGCTGGAAATGGGATGACATGATCCGGCCGGAAAATCTCAAATCATCGAAGCAATGCAGAAGGCGTCGTTTCTCCTGTGAGACATGCCGATCCGAGTTCAGAGACAGCGAAAATCTGCCCGGCTTGAGAATATCTGCTCCCTCAACGGCGACCTGTAACCAGCATCCGTCGTGCGCGAACAGGATATGTTGCCGACCGCCTTTTAGCTCTAGTACGACAGACGGCGAATAAATCTGATGGAGTGTGAAAGCTTCGGCATCGGTCGCGGGTATGGCATTGAGATGGAGCACGCTCCCACAAACTTCGGGGTTCCAGAACACCGATGCTGAACGCGAATCCTGATCGGGATTGCTGGCGTAAAGGCAGCCCCATTTGCGAAGCATGAGGTCATCCGTCATCGCCAAAAGGACCGTTATCGCGCCGTCCTGGCTATAGAAAGCGTATTGAGACTGAGCCTGCTTCCAGGCTGCGATGAAGTCAGGATTGCGGCGCAAGAACTCCCACGCCCATTCGCGAAGCGAAAAGCAGGCCGTGTAGGCATAGTTTTCGCGGTCCTTCCAATCCTTCGATTGTTGCGGCATTGGTCAGGCCGTAAGTGGCGCTACGACGGGTGCCCAAAGGACCGGCCCTTTGAGCTTTCCGCCCTTCCGCAGCCGGATGAGGCAATCGGTGGAGACCTCCAGAAAACCTGCGACGGCGAGTGTGTTGCCGATCTGCTGTGGCTCCCCGATGCGCCGCAAAGGCCATTTGGCTCGGCGCAGTATGCGTTCCATCCGCGCGTCGGTGACGGTTACGATCTCGGTCAATTTGTGGGAGAGGCCAAATTCGACCATGCCTGCGAACAGTTCATAGGTGGCCTGAGCAATGCCACCGGCACTGAGCGATGCTTCGGGAAGATCGAGCGCGAAGCGGCTGCACTCCCAGATAGTCTCGCTGGCAGGCGCGTTCTGACCACCCAGGAGTGCAGGAAAGACATCTCGCAGCATGTTATGGCCAGTGGTGGGGAGTAGCCTTACGCAGCCGCGGATGTGGCCATCGAACCCAATCTGCAGAAGATAATGGGGGTCGTATGCATCGAATTCATCAAATTCCATGTCGCCATGGGTTAGCACATCCCACTTCATGCGCTCCTTGAAAACGCGGTAACGCAGGCGACGCATCTCGTTGACTTCATCCGTAAACTCTTCATACGTCGATGGTGTGATAAGCTGCAACACGATGGTCTCCACGGCGGCTGTTACGCCGCCATGAAGACGTGTTGTTACGCTCTACACATCCTGCGAACCTTTGCAGCTATCGCAATCCACCGAGGTAGTAGATCGCCTGACAGATCGACTGAACGTCGAGTTTGGCTCTGACGTTCTCCAAATGAAATTCGGACGTTCGCTGCTTGCGCTTCAATATCCGCGACATGGCCCAGGCTGATTTACCTTGGGCGGCATAGCACAGGCATTCGTATTCGCGCGGCGTTAGGAGCGCGCCGTTGATGATGAATGGCGGGCCAAGGCGTTTGCGCGCATGAAGGTGAAACAAGATAGCTGCGAATTGCAGCATATGGATGTTCGACCAAATATTGGGGCCAAAGGAGGGGTGCCAGCGGTCTGTGGCGAAGGTGATAGCGGCAAATCCAAACTTGTCGTGTATCGGAATGGTGAAGCCATAGCGGATGCCGAAATCAGAGGCTTCTTCAAAGAAACGGCGTGTTTGCTGATCTTTCCCTTCCGCGCTATCCGCGCCCCAATCGAATGGCTGAATGTCTCTGCCGGAACGCAGAATGATGGGATCGGTGCGTTCGTAGCCCCTGTTCAGGTAGTGATCCGCCCAATGCGGCGGATAGGTCGAAATGAGCTTGGCGGAGGCTTTCGCTGATTCAGGCATCAGCAGATAGGCGAATGTGGGCAACTCGTAACACTCGGCCACAATCTTCAATGCATCCTGCAATGACGCAGCGTCTTCGGCTTTAGACAACTGCTCGATGTAATCCAGAAAGATGTGAAACATGGAGAGACATCCTTTCGTTACAAGCCCCCCGCCATTCCCCTTTTGGTTGTATTTGGGGTCAAAAAATTGGGCGGCGAATGACCGCCACCCTAATTGAACGCCCCCCAGAAATTACCCGCCTAAACCGATACTGATCTTAGCGAATGGCCCATGGAAACTCATGTCCTCTGAATGCCGAGTATCGATGCCTGCATCCATAGCGCCGAAGAAGAAATCGGCGCGATAGCCGAAGCTGATCTTCGCATTGGCATAGCGCGCAGAGAGACCTGCGAACGCACCTAGGTTCGGCACGGTTACCGAACGCGACCGCACATTTTCCGGTGTATCGTGGTTGTAACGCCCAAGGCGCGTTGGTGCAAAAGCGGGCCGTATCAAATGTTCATACCCATTCGTTTCGTGATCGACCTTGACCTTTTGGCGCCCAAAGAGGACAGCCGCGTTAATGCCCCAGTCGAAAGCAAGCTCTGTGGCATCAGGGTTTCCCGCAACCGGCAAAGACCCATCCCATGACAGGGACGGTCCAATCCCGTGGAAGCTGCGTTGGCTGTGTGCAGAAAAGGCATATGATTGAAAACGCGTTTGATACTTATGAAAATGACCGAAGGTGCCGAAATTCTGTGTGTAAGAGTAGGCTTGGAACTGTGGCACTTCATTGATGGTCGTTGTGGATTTTGAAGCAAATTGAGCGAAGCGTATTCCCACGTTGATCGCGGATTGTCCGCCAAACAACCCCAAGCCCACATCCCTGCCAACTTGAAAATCGACAACGGTATGGCTTTGAGAATAGTCAGTGTCCGCGTCCGAGAAGCGGACGACCCCAGGGGTTCTCGGATTCGGATTCGTCGGGTTACTTAGATTCGCATCGTACTGTGGACGGTCGCTGGTGGATTGAATCAAACGTTTGCCGCCGTTCGCGTGCCCATAACGTACAGCCGCCGCAAATACCCAGTCGGTACCATGCGGTGCGAAACGGATTTTCGCCTCGCCACCAAAATCCGTCGACGGCGGCTTCTGCGCGTCGAGCGGCTGAGAACGATCGAAGGGCACTGAAGGAACGTCAATTGGAACAAATCCGGCAGGCCGCGGTACCCCAAACGGAAATGGACCTAATGGAGAGGCCCCCAACAAAAAGGGCGGCGCAAACTTGTCTTGCCCTTCGCTAAGGTGTTCGAACTGACCACCCAATTCGATCCAAACAGACGGACGTTCTTCCGCCTGCGCCTGAGATTCGCCGGGACATGCGACAGCGACAAGAAGCGCCAGTAACGAGGTTCCAGCGAGGAGACGGTGGCGTCCACCGGAAATGTTTGTATTTATCAATTCGCTCATCGGTTCCCCCTTACCAATTCTTCGTGACACGAATGCCGATCAACTTCGGATCGGTCAGGAACACGTTTGTCGTCAACGCACTGTCATCGCTGTTGAGAAATGCTCCTGTGATTGCCGTCGTGTTGAGGACGTTCTTGTCGAACAGCATGACTTGCCAGCCGTTCTGGCTTGTCAGGATGAGAGAGAGATTCAGCGTGGCGTAGCCGTGCAGCTTGTCGTATTCCAGATCGTTAAAGACGCGCCACCAGGAATTGTCCTGCCAATACCCATCCGCCCGCAGCGTGGCGGCCCAGTCTGACGAGACCGGCACGGTGTATTGTGCCCCGAGCGACGCCGTGAACGGAGGCGCGTTCGGCATCATGTTATTGCTGAGGTCCTTGTAAAACCCCTCACCATCATTGGCACCGATGCGAACCTCGGGATCGGCGGGGTTGAAGCCCGGATAGCCCAAAGGAATAGGCGCAAATGCGGTGATTGTTGGATTGGGCGTGTATGAAAGACCCGTGATGGGGTCTATATCCACGCCTGGGGTCGCATATGCGTAGCTGCATATACCCAGAAAGTTCCACGCCTTGTTGATGAGATCGACATATGCCGCTGCAAGCGAAACCGGTACCACACAATTGGAAGGAACGGTGGGAAACGACTTGACCACCATCCAATCCGGATGATTGGCGAGGTCGGCGCGATCCATCAGGTCTATCGCCTTCGATCCTTTGGCAAGACGAGCGTCTTCATATCCGCCAGCGAAATTAAATCGCAAGCCGGGCAAAGGCTCCCACACTGCTTCCAGCTCCGCGCCCTTAACATGCGCATCGAAGTTCTGATTGATCGCGCTGCGGTCGACGATTTCCGAAATCTGGTAGCCTTTATAATTGTAATAAAAGGCCGATGCGTTCAGCGTCAACGCACCGTCAAGCAGCGTATTTTTTGTTCCAAGCTCGAAAGCATCTATGAATTCCGGATCGAACGTCTTCGGATGCGTCACCTGCTCGGAATTGCCCAACGTGCCGAAGTTGGTCGCAACTAAGGGCGGTGGATTGGCACCGCCAGCTTTATAACCATGTGCATACGACGCATAAGCCAGGGTCTGGTCGGTAAAATCAAGTTTCGGCGACCAGTTCACGGCCGCTCGTCCGGTGACTTCGCTCCATTTTTGATTGATATTTCCAGTGACAGGGTAGCCATAACTATCTACCGCGAGAAGCCAACTAGGCATGACCGGAAAATGCTTGCGGTCCAATGTCCAGCGCAAGCCACCGATCAACTTTAGATCAGTTGTCACGTTGTAATAGGCTTCACCAAAGACGGCGTAGGAATTGAGAGTATACGGATTGGAGCTGCGGAAGTAATTGTGCCCGTTGCCGTTCAGATTGCTGATCGGATTAGGGTCTATATAAACACATCCGGAAGTTTGTTGGATCTGATCGGGGTCGCCCGGTTTAGCCCCGAACTTCAAGCAGCTAAAATTGTCTGTCACACCTGGAACATAAGGATTGCCGGGTTGTGCTTCATGATAAGCGGATCCCAGGCCGTTCAGCGCCCCCAATGTGATGCTGTTGATGAAAACATAGTAGTCTTCATGTGTTTCATAATGCAGATAGTTGCCGCCAACGCTGAAATTGAAAGGTCCAGAGAATTTTGAGGCAAGTCTGAATTCCTGGCTGAGCTGCCAGGAATGCGCTTGATTCATGTCCTGCAAGACCAGGCGATTGCTACAGCCCAGTTGTGGATCACAAAAAACACCATCGGGCGATAGAATTCCGCTTTGGATGATGGCCTCATGGCCGAGACTATTTAAATCCCACGCTCCTGGCTTTGTGTTGAAGCGATTGTAATCTTCTGTCGACCAGATGAAGTCGTTGTTAAACCCCGTCTGGGAAGTGAATGTTAGCGACGGAATGACCTCATAATCGGCATTTAATGCAACAGTATCGTTCTTTGCCTTGTAGACTGGATCGAGCGTTGTTTCGATGATGCGAAGATTCCGGGATTGAGTGACACTGGCATATGGATCGAAACTATTGAACACCGGTACGCCGATGTTCCGGAGAGGCCCATAATAAGGCAGTGAATAGCCATTCGGCGTTTCAAATGACTCCGGCGAATAGAAGGAGGCCGGAATGCAGCCTTGGTTTAAGTATGTCAGTGCGCTGAAGGCACCGCCGCCTTGTGTCTGAACTGGGACTCCACCGACTTCGCTCGGATCTGGCGCCTTGTGGCACAATTGCTTGGCCGAGCGCATCCGGTCATCGTCTTCCTGGAAATGTTCCCAGATAAGATAGGCTTGCAGGCCCTCAATTGGCTTCCAGCCGATTGTTGCGCGCCCCGACCAAAGATCGCGACCATCGACGCGCTCGCTGTCCAATGCATTGAATGAATAGCCTTGCCGCTTTGTCCATTCACCAGCGAGACGTAAATCCAGGCGATCATCGACGATGGGAATATTGATCATCCCCTCGAATCGCCTTTGGTGATAGTTCCCCAATTCGGCGCTCGCCATTGCTTCGAACTGATCTGAAGGTTTGGCGCTGGTAAGATTCACCACACCGGCGGTCGCATTGCGTCCATAGAGCGTGCCTTGCGGGCCTCGCAGAATCTCGACTGACGCAACGTCATAGAATTCCTGCTCGAAAAAGTGATTGCGGATGAAAGGAATATCATTAAACGCCACCGCGACTGCCGGATCGGTGGCCACTGAAATCGCTTGCGTGCCGATACCACGAATTTGAATGGAATAGCCGGAGAAGTTTGTCTTGGTGAAAGTCAGGTTCGGCACTTGCTTCACGAGATCGGGGCCGCCCGCCGTTTGAGTGGCGGTAAGCTGTTCCTGGCTCAGCGCCGTGATCGCGATAGGAATGCTCTGAACATCCGCACCACCGAGCTTTGATGAGGTGACCGTAACTGTCTCCACCGCCGCGCGCTGTGGGGCGGCTTGCGCCAGTTGAAGCGACAAGCCACCGGTCACGTCGGCTGCGGATTGTTTTCCCCTCGCGATTCCAAGAGCCCCGGCGGGATCGTGATACACGGTGAAGCCGGTGCCGGAGAGAATGCGCGAGAGCGCTTCTTGTGGCGGCAGGTTTCCAGCCACACCTTTCGTGGTGGCCCCCCTGACCATATCGGCCGAGACGATGAGCGGAACACCAGCCTGCTTCGAATAGGCGTTGAGCGCGGCCTGTCTCTTATACACATCTAGATGTGTATAAGAGACAGCCATCACGCTGGATATAGTTCAGGTGAAGTCGTGCCGCCTTCAGGCCGCTCGCGCCGAACTTCACGATCCGAGACTTGACGATCACGCGGCGCGTCCGAAACGCGGCGTGCTGGTCTCGCGCGGCCAGCACGCGGCCTGCGCCCGCACCCCGACCGATGCGGCTACCGTCGAACCGCTTGCCGCTTCTCTCGCGCCCACCGGCCAAGCTCACGCCGCGCATGACTTGACGCAGATAGCTTGGCTCGCGCTTACCCGAGGGCGAGCGTCCAAGCCTCGGCCGAAACTCGTCGTCGTGTCTCATCACTGATCTGCCGCGTTGTGTTGCGCGCAAATCAAATGCTCATCGCACAGTATCGGCAACACGGTACTAACGCATCGTGCACGATCATCATATTACGAACACGAATGCACCATGCACTTCAACATGGCACCGTGTTTTTTGGATGTGCAGACTGGAAAAACAGACCGGCATGGTGCCGGTCCTTTCTCTTGCCCTGCCGCGATTTGAGATTCCGTCCGCGCTCAACTTCCCTCACGCGCGATGATCTACGATAAAAAAAGACAAAGCGAACGCGAGACCGACTATGACGTTGCCCGTCGCGAGTAAAATAGTTGTTGGCGATGGGAGGATTTTTCGCCACGCGATACCGCTTCAGAGCAGTGGAATCGGTCTCTGATTTCTTTGTTTTCAAGGCCGATGAAGAGACAATTTGAGTTCAAAAAGCCTCGAAATTCCATTTCCTCCGAAGTGGATTTTTGAGCATTTGAGCCGCCGAAATTATCCAGAATTGGACACCCTCAAGGTCGATTGAAAAAATGAAATGACGGCGGAACTCGAAAATTCCAGCAAAGGAATTTTGGCTCCGCCGTCACAATCGGGGCAAATATCGGCTTACGGTCTCATACTGTTTGAGGGGCCGCTCGGGTCTTCGACCACGCTGTCAGATCGTCAATATGATAGCGCACAATGCGCCCGTGCTTGCGATATTTGGGGCCGATCTTATCCGTTCTCATCTTCTCCAGCGTTCGGTGTGATAGCCCAAGAAAGTGCGCGGCCTGCCTGGTATTGAGAAACGGACTGCCTTTTTTGGCAGTTTCAGCCCGCTTGTTTTCATCGTCGTTGTCGTCCCTGTCCATGTTGGCCTCATCGATTCTCGCGCGACAAACATTGGTCGTGCGTGAGGCCAATTCTGCGCTGNCCGAGAGATACGGATGATGGCAATAATATTGCTAAATGACGTATGGGGGCGCGATCCTGTCTCTTATACACATCTAGATGTGTATAAGAGACAGGCCGTTGCCAGGCCAGCCGCGCAAGCGGAGCCGAATAGCACAGATTTCAAAAGCGTTGTTTTCAACATTGCCCCCTTCAATGTGGCGTTCCCCAAAAGTCGTTCGTCGTCGCTTCCCGCGCCGGTCAACGCGAAATCACGATCTCGTCTCCGCGTTTCGCGGCGTGTAACTGCAAAATATGTTGTGCGACGCGGGCGAACATTTCCGCGCCGTCTGTCGGAAACGTGCCATTGATCTTCATGCTTGCGATGATCGGATCGTTCACCACAAGTTTGGTTGTGTTGTAACGGTTGAATTCCGTCACCGCGTCGCTCAGCGTAGTTTCGGCGAAGACGAGTTGACCTTGTCGCCAGCTCAGCTCAGTTGCCAGTTTGGCGGTGGGGCGCCGGGTAATCGAAAGTTTGTCGGTTGTGGCGACGGCCACCTCGCCCGGCATCAATACTGCTGACTGCGCTTTGGCCGCGTCACTACTGTCTACGCGCGCTTTGCCCTCTATTAGAGCGACTTCGACACGATCCTTGTTCTGCCGAACCAGAAATTTCGTGCCGAGATCAGTGATGCGATGACCAGCGGTGAACACTACGAAGGGGTACGCGGCATCATGCTTGATTTCGAAATAGGCTTCGCCCTTGTCGAGCCAAACAGTTCTACTGCGGGCATTCGTGGCGACACGCAGGACAGTGTTTGTATTCATCTCGATGCGCGAACCGTCGGGCAGTGCGAGTGTTTCGCGGCCACCCAGGCCGGTTGCGTAAATCTGCGATTCAGGAGAGCCGAAGTATTGGGCCGCGAAGATCCCCGCTGCTCCGACCACGGTGATGACCGCAGCGGTGCGCGCCAGAATTGGCAGAATACGGCGGTGGGCTACGGGCTGCCGCACGGGTTGGCGCAATGCGCTCAAACGCGAGGCGTTGGACCATGCATCTTCCAGCCGCCAGTAAGCTGCACGATGGGCAGAGGATTCCGCCAGCCACGCATCCAACTCTTCCTGGTTCTGCTCCGTCCAGTTTCCGGCGTGGAACCGCTCCAGCCAGGCCGACGCGATTTCATTGACGGATTGAGCTTTGGGACCTGGGCTGTTCATGCGCCGCTCCCAAGCTCAGGTGCTTCCCCGTAAGTCACATCGGCGAGAATGCGCATCCCATAGGCGACATATTCGGAAACCGTTTGTTCGGCGATGTTCATGCGCTGCGCGATTTCGCGGCGAGAGAGACCCTCGATGCGCTTCAGCACGACGGCTTCGCGGCAACGCGGCGGAAGTTGTTCGATGCCGAGCTGCAATCTGCGCAGAAGATCGCGCGAGACGGCGCTGCGTTCTGGGCCGGGTTCATCGGCAGGCACTTTGAGCGTGTCGAGTTCGGCGACCGCTTCAATCGGGACGATGTGTTCTTTGCGGAAACGATCAATCAGCAGATTGCGCGCGACCGAGAAGACAAACGACTTGGCGTGATCGGGAATGTTGGTTTCGGCCGCATCAAGAACCTGCGCGTAGATTTCTTGACGGAAATCCTCCAGATCGGATTTGTTGCGCCAATTCTTGGACAGAAAACGCATCAACATCGCCTCCAACGGCAACACTTCGCGCACGAACCACGCCTTTGCCTGGCTCGAAGTCACGACTTTCCCCGCACGGCGTAAGTCAGCGCCGTCAAAGTCAGTTCCCGGTGTTTGTTCCGTCATTCCCTCCCCCTCCCCGTAAAAACGGGGTCATAGTGGCGGGACTATGTTTGTAGGACGGGCGAGAACGGGCGCCATAGGGGAAGCGCGTGGAAATTATTTTCGGTTTGGCGCGTGAGAAGGGCGCGCGTGGATTTTGGATTGGAAAATCCGAGAGATACGGATGATGGCAATAATATTGCTAAATGACGTATGGGGGCGCGATCTGCTCGGATCAGCCTTGCAACGCGCATCGCAGGACGTGATTAAGCGGTATCCATTTTATTTCTCGAACGGGAGACGCAAACTTTTCATAGAAAGCGATCTGGCAAACATAGTGGCTGCATTGCGCGAGGAGATCGCCAGCCACCGCGTAAAACTCGTTCGCGCGTACAGCCGGAATTCGTGCTCAGGCATCCAAAGGTTTCGTCGCTGGAAGCATGTGGACCGAGGCGCAAAGATGAGTGGTCGCACTACGGCAACAAGGGTCTTCGGGCACTGGAAAGAGGAAGACAAAATGTCCGCCGCGTCCCAAGGCTCTTTGAGCGCCACGCGGCTGCCAAGCCGGGGCTACGGCAGAGGGGAGAACAGGTGTTCTCTGATGCGAATCACTCCTACTTATCTCCGTGCTTACCGACGCATATGCAACAGAACATTTCGCAAACGCAAAACCCTTGATTCCGGTTTGGAATCAAGGGTTTGTTTGGTTGCGGGGCCAGGATTTGAACCTGGGACCTTCAGGTTATGAGCCTGACGAGCTACCGGGCTGCTCCACCCCGCGTCATGACCTTGGTCCGGTTACCTCACCAAGGGCGCGCGGATATAGGATACCGGGGCGGGGCTGTCCACCCTCAAATGGGCCGCCCATCCTGGCCCGCGATATAGGCGCCCAAACCTTTCGCCAGATGATCGAACACGAGTTTCACGCGGCGGCTGCCGCGCAGGTCTTCGTGCATGGCCAGCCACATTTCGAGGGTGAAGGACACGCGATCCGGCAACACCGGAACCAGAGCTGCCTCGCGCCGGGCGATGGCCTTCTGGCAGCCGCCAATGCCCACGCCCGCCCGCAAGGCCGCCAGCAGGGCCAGATCGTTGTCGCAGCGAAACGCGAAGAATTCCCGCGACAGCAGCGAGATCGGCCCGCCAACATGGCGAAACGGCGTGGCATCGCGATCCCATCCAATCACGGCGTGTTGCGCCAGATCGTTTTCGCTGCGCGGTGTGCCGCGCGCTTTCAGATAGGCGCGATGGGCATAAAGCGCGATCTTCACCTGCCCGATCCGGCGGCAGACGAGTGCGGCCTGCTGCGGGCGCACCATGCGGATGGCGATATCGGCATCGCGCTTCAACAGATCCTGATTGCGATTGGAAAGGGCGAGTTCGATCGCGATCTTCGGATGCGCGCGCCCGAATTCCGCCAGCAGCGGCGGCAGCACTTCACACCCCACGATCTCGCTCGCCGTGAGCCGCACGACGCCGCTTTCATCGCCTGCCCCGCCGGAGCTTTCGCGGATGGCGGCTTCGAAAGCGGTTTCGGCCGCTTCCAGATCGGTGCGCATGGCGAGCGCGGCTTCTGTAGGGGTCAGACCTTGCGGGGAACGGACGAACAGCGTCACCCCCAACATCGCTTCCAGTTCCGCGATGTGCCGCCCCAAGGTAGGCTGGGTCAGGCGCAAGGCCCGCGCGGCAGCGGACAGGCTGCCGGTGCGCAGCACCGCCAGAAGCGAACGATAGAAATTCCAGTCGGCCTCGCGATGGGGCATAAATATATGTATATCTGCTATAGGTAGATATACAATTTCATTTATCCAGGTTCCACGCGATGTTGCGCCCGCAATATCGAGGAGACAGCATCATGTTCGTCGGTCATTACGGCGCGGCCTTCGCCGCCAAGCCTGCATCCCAGCCCATTCCGCTTTGGCTGCTGTTCATCGCGGTCCAGTTCATGGATGTGGTGTGGTCGCTGCTGGTGTTCGCAGGTGTCGAAAAGCTGCGCATCGTGCCGGGCTTCACGGCGATGAACCCGCTCGACCTTTATTATATGCCCTACACGCATGGGCTGATCGGATCGCTCGTACTGGCGGCGCTGCTGGGCGGGGTGAGCGAATATTTCCTGCCGCAGAAGGGCCGCACATTCCTCATCGTCGGGCTTTGCGTGTTCTCGCACTGGGTGCTCGATCTCATCGTGCATGTGCCCGACCTGCCGCTGATCGGCGACCGCATGAAAGTGGGCTTCGGATTGTGGCGCTGGCGGGACATCAGCCTCGCCGCCGAATTCGCCACCCTGTTCGCGGGGCTTTGGGCCATGATGCGTTACGCGCCTTCGCCCACCCGTTCGAGCGACCTTCGGCTTTGGATGCTGGCCGGGTGGCTGGTGGCGGCGCAACTCTTCGGCACCTTCGGCCCGCAGCCTGCCACACCCCGGATCGCAGCCGGCATGGCGCTTGGCGCCTATGCGATCTTTGCCCTCTTTGCCTGGCAGGTGGACCGGGCAAGGGCCTACGCTGACAGGGCCAAAGTTCCAACGCTTCAGTTAAATATTTGATTCTAAAAGAATTATGACAATACCCCCGTCGCCTGCCCCGGATTGATACGGGCAGGCGACATCGTTATAACCCGCGCCTGCTTTTGGCGCCGGCCGATGAAACACATCGAGGAAACACATGGGAATTGAACTTCCGGGCGGTTATACGCCATCGGACAGTGAGCCCTTCATGAATGAGCGGCAGCGGGAATATTTCCGCCGCAAGCTGATGGGCTGGAAGGAAGAGATCCTTCGTGAAAGCCGCGAGACCATTCACAACCTGCAAGCCGAAACCACGCCGCACGCCGATCTTGCCGACCGCGCATCGACCGAAGCCGAGCGTCAGCTCGAACTGCGCACGCGCGATCGCCAGCGCAAGCTGATCGCAAAGATCGATTCCGCGCTGCGCAGGCTGGAAGATGGCTCTTACGGATTTTGCGAAGAGACGGGCGAACCCATTTCACTCAAGCGCCTCGACGCACGCCCGATCGCGACCCTTTCGATCGAAGCGCAGGAACGCCACGAACGCCGCGAGCGCGTTTATCGCGACGACTGAAAAGAGAGCGGCCGAAGCGCATCGCGCTCCGGCCGCTGACCCTGCCCCTCCGCCCCATCGGCGAAGTTTTCGTCTGATCCCGGATTGCCTTCGGCGTCCGGGATGATCTCGCTGTCGCGCGATCAGAACGGCATCACGATGTCGTAAAGCTGGCTGCCATAGCGCGGCTGCTGCACATCGGTGATCTGGCCCTGCCCGCCATAAGAGACGCGCGCTTCGGCGATCTGGGCGAGCTGGATCGTGTTGTCGTTGGTGATGTCTTCGGTGCGCACGATGCCCGCGATCTGCAGGTCGCGCATTTCATTGTTCACGCGCACCTGCTGATGGCCGCGCACCACGAGATTGCCGTTGGGCAACACCTGGGTGACGATGCCGGCCAGGGTCATGTTTACGGTTTCCGACCGGTCGACGGAACCCGCGCCCACATTGGAGGTGTTGGAGCCCATCTTCACCAGGCTCGCCGGATCGGCGCCTGCGGGAAGTATCTTGGTGAGCTCGCCTTCGAGGCCAAACAGATTGGTCAGGTTGGCATCATCCGAATTGGCGCGGCTGCGCGTGGTGGTGTTGGAGAGCTTTGCCGCATCGGCGATCGAGACATCGATGGTGATGATATCGCCCACATGGCTCGCGCGCGGATCATGGAAGAAACTGCGCGAGCCCGGCGTCCACAGGGAATTGGAAAGATGCGGGCCCATGAGCCCCTGTTCTTTCGGCATCGAGACCGGTTGATAGCCGGGCTGGGCGGCCGGATTGACGATGGGCGCCATGTCCGGCGGCTTGCCGATATTCTCGATGCGATCCACGGCGCTGCAGGCCGAAAGCGCGATGAAGCAGGCGTAGGTGGCGATCTGTTTGAGGGCGGAGACCATGGCTCTTCTTTCTTTTAGTTCGAGGCTTGCGCGGTGCGGACGGATTTCGTGTTCATCGGCACCGCGCTGTCGGCGCGCACCGTTGCGGGGCCGGTGACGGTCGCCATCACCTGGCGGAACGACACGGGATTGAGGACGGTGACGCTTTCGCCCAAGCCGCCTTCGCTGAGCGCGCGGCCCGTGGCGGTGAGCGAAACGCCCGGCGCATTGAACGTCATGGTCACGGTTTCACCCTTGGTGACGATGATGGGCTTGCGCACATCGCTCGTCAGCACCAATTCGCCGGCGCGCAGATAACGCCGCGCCTGTTTGCCCGAAAGATCGTCCATCGCGGTCGCCACGCCGGGGCGCATCTGGCTGGCGGAAGCGGTTCCGTAAACGAGGTCGGAATCGGAGATAATCTCGCCGCGCGCGATATCGCGCGAAGGCACCGCGACGCGGGCATCGGTTCCGGCAAGGGCGGGCAGCGCCAGCAAGGCCAGGCAGAACACAATCATAAAGCGCAATGTCATGGCCTTATCCGCCTCCCATTCGGGCAGTCTGTTGCAGCATCTCGTCGGCCGCGGTGATGACCTTGGAATTCATTTCGTAGGCGCGCTGCGCGGTGATCAGCGAGGTGATCTCTTCCACCGGGTTGACGTTGGACGTTTCGAGGAAGTTCTGGATGATCGTGCCGTAGCCGGAAGATCCGGGAAGCCCCGATTGCGGAGACCCCGAAGACGGGGTTTCGATGAACAGATTGTCGCCCTGCGCGCTCAGACCCGCTTCGTTGGGAAAGCGCACGAGTTCGAGCTGGCCCAGCGTCTGCGGCGTGGTCTGGCCGGGGACGAGGGCGGAAACCTGGCCTTGCGCATTGACCGAAATGCTCAAGGCGTTCTGCGGCACGGCGATGCCAGGCGCCACGACAAAACCCTTGTCGGTGACGATCTGGCCTTCCGGCGACAGGGCAAAATTGCCCGAACGCGTATAGGCGTCGGTGCCATCGGGCTGCTGAATGCGGAAGAAGCCCGGACCCTGTACCGCGAGGTCATAAGGGTTGGACGTCGAACTCATGTCGCCCTGGCTGGTCACGCGATAGACGGCGGCGGTGCGCACACCGGCGCCGAGCTGAATGCCGGACGGTATGATCGTGCCGGAATCGGATGACTGCGCGCCCGCCTGTTCGACGTTCTGATACAGCAGATCCTGAAATTCGGCGCGCTGGCGCTTGAAGCCGGACGTGTTCATGTTCGCCAGGTTGTTGGCGATCACTTCGACGTTCATCTGCTGCGCCAGCATTCCGGTGGAGGCGATGCTCAGGGCTCGCATGGGTCTGTTCCTTTAACTGTTGGGCATGTCGCCAAGCTTCGAAACAGCCTGGCGCATGAGATCTTGCTGGGATTGGGTGACGCTTGCAGTGAGCTGATAGGCGCGGGTGACCTCGATCATGTGACTGATCTCCACCACCGGCTCGACGTTGGAGGATTCCAGCATTCCCTGCTGGATCGCGCCCTTTTCGGCCGCCTTGGGCGCTTCGTCGGTCGAATAGGTGCTGGCGCCTTCCTTCCGCATCGCGGCTTCATTGTCGAAGGAGACAAGGCGCACCTTGCCGAGCTGGCCCTGTTTGCCGGTGATCGTGCCGTCGGTGCCGATGTGGATGTCGCCATCGTCCGGCGAGAAGGTGATCTGGCCGCCTTCGCCCATCACCTTGTTGCCATCGCTGGTGACGAGGTTGCCATCCGCATCGAGCTGGAAGTGGCCGTCGCGCGTGTAGCGGTCGCCGCCCGGCGTCTGGACCACGAAATAGCCCTTGCCATTGACCGCGAGATCGAAGGGGGCACCGGTGCGTTCGATGCGGCCTTCGTTGAGATCGCGCACCGTGCCCCGATCCACCACGAAGCTGACGAGCTGCGTACCCTTTTCGGTTTCGGAGGGCTTCATGTGCGCAAGAAATTCTTCAAACTTCACGCCTTCGCGCTTGTAGGCAGGCGTGGAGGAATTCGCGATGTTGTTCGCGATCACGTCCATCGACCTGTAGGCCGCAAGCTGGTGCGAGAGGCTCACGAGTAAAGTGTTGTCCACGGCAAAGGCCCTTTCTGGTCCATCGCTCGCAGAAGGGGTTTGCACGGGCCATGCCATGCGCGAACCCCAGCCTTTGACTGGATTCTTGAGAGCCCCCGCACCGCCCCCCGGCAAAGACTGCCGGGCAAAAGGACGATTTGAACCACTCCTTAACCACGATTGCCTAACGTGCCCTCGACGAGCCCGGGATGGGCAAGGCCAGAACGGCCGAGGGAAACAGGCGCATGCTGGGCAAGCTGTTCAAGAAGAAGAAGGCCGCCGAAGAGGCGCCTTCGGAGGACGAAGACGCGAAGAAGCCCGCGGAAGGTTCGGAATCCGGCGACGGCGAGACCGCGGCCGAGGAACCAAAGAAAGGTTTTGGTAAGAAATTCCTTCTGATGGCGGGTGCCGGCGCGCTGGTGCTGCTGCTCGGCGTGGGCGGCGGGGTCTACTACTTCTTCTTTATGGGCTCGGCCGCAGACACAAAGACCGCCGAGGCCAAGCCCGAAATTCCGCTGACGCCGCCGACCGTCACCTATTACGACGTGCCGGACATCATCGTGAACATCCAGACCGCCGACGGATCGCCCGCCTATTTGAAAGTGGGCCTCTCGCTCGAACTCGACACGCCGGAAGAAAAAGCCGGAATGCAGGCGCTGATGCCGCGCGTGGTCGACCAGTTTCAGGGTTACCTGCGCGAATTGCGCGTGGACGACCTTAAAGGCTCCGCGGGCGTGATGCGCCTCAAGGAAGAATTGCTGCGCCGGATCAATGTGGCGGCCGCGCCCTATCGCGTGCGCGACGTGCTGCTGAAAGAAATGATCGTTCAATAGCCCACGGGCAACAAACAACAGGTTGGGACATGGCTGACGAAACCGAAACACAGACGGAAGAACCTGCCGTGCAGGCCGAAGACGGCTCGCCGGCGGCCACCGCAGGCGCCGAACGCATTCTCAACCAGGAAGAAATCGACAGCCTGCTGGGCTTCGATGTCAACGACGACCAGTTGCAGGACAAGAGCGGCATCCGCGCCATCATCAATTCGGCGCTGGTCTCCTACGAACGCCTGCCGATGCTCGAAATCGTTTTCGACCGGCTGGTCCGGCTGATGACGACGAGCTTGCGCAATTTCACATCCGACAATGTGGAAGTCAGCCTGGACAACATCACCTCGATCCGCTTCGGCGATTATCTGAATTCGATCCCGCTGCCCGCGATCCTGGCGGTGTTCCGCGCCGAACAGCTCGACAATTACGGCTTGTTCACCGTGGACTCCAACCTGATCTATTCCATCGTGGATGTGCTGCTGGGTGGCCGCCGCGGCACATCGGCCATGCGCATCGAAGGCCGGCCCTACACCACCATCGAGCGCACGCTCGTCCAGCGCATGACCGAAGTGATCCTTCAGGACATGTGCCAGGCGTTCGAGCCACTGGCGCCCGTCAATTTCACGCTCGACCGCCTCGAAACCAATCCGCGGTTCGCGGCAATCGCGCGGCCCGCAAACGCCGCCATCCTCGTCAAGCTGCGCATCGACATGGAAGATCGCGGTGGGCGCACCGAATTGCTGCTGCCTTACGCAACGCTGGAACCGATCCGCAAATTGCTGCTGCAACAGTTCATGGGCGAGAAGTTCGGCCGTGACTCGATCTGGGAAAGCCATCTGGCTTCAGAGCTGTGGTCCACCAAGGTGGATATCAACGCGATCCTCGACGAGCAGATCATGTCGCTCAACAAGATCATGAACCTCAATGTGGGCGACACGGTGATGCTGAACGCGAGCCCGGATTCCAAGATCGAACTCAGATGCGGCAACGTGCCGTTGCTGCGCGGACGCATGGGCCGGGTCGGCTCGTCGGTGGCCGTCCGCGTGGACGAAGCCATCGAACGCACCGATGCCAGCCGCGGCCTTTAACGGAGAGATACGATGAACCTCACACTCGTCGTCGAACTGATCCTGACGGTGCTTCTTGCCGCCACGTTGTTTTATTGCATCGTTCTGGAGCGCAAGCTCGCCGCCCTGCGCAGCGGGCAGGATGGCTTGAAGAAAACGCTCGCCTCGCTCAACGGCGCGGTGGCCGCCGCAGGCACTTCGATGCATGCGCTCAAATCCGCCGCCAGCGAAATCACCGGCACGCTGGATTCGCGCCTGACCCGCGCGCGCGGGCTGGCCGATGAATTGGGCGTGCTCTGCACCTCAGGCGAACGCATCGCCGAACGCTTCGACCGCGAGCCCAAGCTTGCCATGACGAATGCGCCGCTTCCCAGCGCCTCCATCATGGGCCGCCTCGACAGCGGCCGGCTCAACGCCATGGGAGCCATGCGGTGAATTTTCGCCCCGTTCTCAAGCATTTTCGTCTTCTGCCTGTTCTCATGGGCGCGTGCGGTCTTCTGTTCGCGATGAAGGCCGTGGGCATTTCCGAATATGCCTATGCGCAGGCAACCGCGCCCGCGGCCGCAGCACCTCCCGAAGCCGCCAAGCCGAAGCATGACATCACCGATGATCCCGAGCCCGCCAGCGCCTCGGAGGTCGATGTGCTGACGAGCCTTTCCAAGCGCCGCACCGAACTCGACAATCGCGAAACCGAACTCACCATGCGCGAAAACCTGATCGCCGCAGCCGAGAAGCGCGTCGACGGCAAGATCGCCACGCTGAAAGGCTTGCAGGACCAGATCCAGAAACTCGTCGCCCAGCGCGACGCCGAGCAGGAAAAACAGATCGCATCGCTGGTCAAAACCTATTCGGCGATGAAACCCGCCGATGCCGCGCGCATCTTCGATGGCCTCAGCGACGAGATCCTCGTGCCCGTCGCATCGCAGATGAAGCCTGATGTGCTGGCCCCCGTGCTTGCCAAGATGCAGGCCGAAGCCGCCCAGAAACTCACCATCAAGCTCGCCAATCGCCTTGCGCTGCCGGAAGCAAAACCCACCACGGTCGCGGCCAACGAAGTGCCCGCCGCGCTGCCAGCCGCAGCAACCGCTCCCGCCGCCGCCATCGCGGCACCGGCGGCGAGTGCGCCCGTCACCACCGCGCCCGCGCCATCTGCTCCGCCCACAGCTCCTGCAAAAGGCAAGACAGGCGGATAAGCCATGAACTTTCGTCTTTCCGGGCTGGTGTCGCGCGTCCATCTTCTGGGCGCGTTGATGCTTTTGACGCTCGTGACGACGCAGGCCATTGCCGCCGACACCATTCAGGCAAGTTCATCGAATGGTTTCGGACGCCTCCTCATCACGCTCGATCCCGCAGGCGCCGCGCAGCCTTCGCTCGAAGGCGGCGTGCTGAAAATCGTGTTCGATCGCAAGGTCACGCTCGATCCCGCCACCGTTGCGGCGCAATTGCCCGCTTATGTCACGGGCGGCCGCGCCGATGCCGATGGCAAGACGCTGCGGTTTGCGCTCGCCCAAACCTTCAAACTGCATTCAAGCGTTTCGGGCGACAAAACCGCAATCGACCTGGTGCCCGAAAGCTTTGCCGGCACGCCGCCAGATCTTCCCAAACAGACCAAGGCCGAACCCAAGCCCCTGGATCTTGCAAGCCTGCCGAGCATCCGCGTGCGCGCGGGCATCTATGCCAAATATTCCCGCCTTGTGTTCGACTGGCCTCAGAAGACGGCCTATTCGATCTTCCCCTCCAAAGGCCATCTCACCGTGCGCTTCGCAAATGCCGCGCAGCCGGATTTTTCGGCGGTGGAACGTCTGGCCCCGCCCTGGGTGAAGCCCGCCGGTTGGCATCTCGACAGCCGGAGTCTGGTGGTGGAATTGGCGCTCGACCCCGGCTCCAAATTCAAGGCCTCTGCGGATGGCAACCGTGTTGTGCTCGATATCCTGTCGCCCGAGACCGATGAAACGGCCCTCGCCGCGAAGATCGCAGCCGTGCCCGGCGCAAGTGTCGCCCAGGCGCAAATCATCGCCAATGCAGCCGCGAAACTGAATCCCAAGCCCGCCACGGCGGAAGACGCAAAGGCGCAAACACCCGCGGCCGCCACCCCGGCAACGGCGACACCCGCCSCCCCGGCAACCGCCGATGCCACGCCGCCCGCCGAAGCACCCGAAACCGCAACCGTGCAGCACACGGCCAAAGGCACGGTGCTCACCATTCCCCATGCCTCCGGCCACACCGTTGCAGCCTTTCTGCGCGGCATGACCGCCTGGATGGTGATCGACACAGCCATCCCCATCGACCCCGCCAAACTCAAGACCGAATTGGGCGACCTTCCGGATTCGGTGGACGTGGCCAGCGGCGACAACGCCACCATCATCCGCATCGGCCTGAAGCAGCCCGAACAGATCGCCGTGCGCGAAGATGACGTGGACCTGAAATTCATCCTCGCGCCGGAAAGCAACATCACACCGCTGGGCATCGGCTTCGCCCGCGACATCAGCGACAACGGCAACGCGGCCCTTGTCACGCTTGTGCCCGGCGCCAATCGCGTGTTGACGCTTTCCGACCCGAATGTGGGCGACAAGATCGTGGCAGTACTGGGGCGCGCGGGCCGCGCGGTGCTTGCCGGGCGCGATTATGCCGATTTTTCGCTGCTGCCCACCGCTGCCGGTATCGCCGTGAAACCCCTGAGCGACGGGCTCACCGTCACAGCCCACGATGCGCGCGTGCGCATCTCGAAAATCGGCGGGCTCGCACTCACCCCGCCAGCCGCGACATCGGATACGCCAGCCCTTCTCACCAGCGTGGACGACAATTCATCGTTCCTCGATTTCGCACGCTGGCCCAAGGCGCAGGGCCAGGACTTCCTCGACATGGAACGCAAGCTGCGCGCAACCATCGCCAAGGCGGCACCGGAGAAGATCAATCGCGAACGCCTGGCGCTTGCGCAATTCTATCTGGGCAATGGATTCGCAGCCGAGACATTGGGTGTTCTCAAGCAGATGCATGAAAGCGATCCCGCGCTTGACGGCAACCGCCATCTGCAAGTCATGCGGGCTGCCGCCGATTATCTGATGGGCCGCTATCGCGACACCCACAACGATCTGATCGGCGCAAGTTTCGTGGGCGATCGCCATGCCGCCTTCTGGCGCGGCCTTGCCGATGCCGCAACCGACGACTGGACCGACGCGCGCCAATCCCTGCTCGACGCGGGGCCGGTGATCAAACGCTATCCCGTGGAATGGCGCGCGCGCGCGCAACTCGCCATGACCAACGCGGCACTTGCCGCGGGCAGCGTGGAAGGCGCGGACCTCGCACTCGCCAAAATTCCCAAATCGCTGCCGAAAACCCTGATGCTCGAGCGCGAGCTGGCGCATGCGCGCCTGCTTGCCCAGGAAGACCGCTACAAGGCGGCCGCGCCCATCTTTGCAGCGCTGCAAAAGAGCGGCGACGACCGCATCTCAGCCAATGCGATATATGAGAACACCAACGCCGCGATCACTGCGGGTGTGCTGTCGCGCGCCAAGGGCATCGAGGTGCTGGAGGAATTGCGCTTCCGCTGGCGCGGCGACGCGCTGGAGATGAAAGCCCTGCGCAAGCTGGGCGCCCTTTATTTCGCGGACGGACGCTGGCGCGAGGGGCTCGAGAAATTGCGCGTCGCCTCGCTCTATTTCCCCAATGACGACCTCGCCCGCCAGGCGCAGGACGACATGCGCAATGCCTTCGACCGCCTCTTTCTCAAAGGAAAGGCCGATAAGATCGCGCCCATCGAGGCGCTCTCGCTGTTCTACGATTTCATCGACCTCACCCCCATCGGCCCCAATGGCGACGAGATGATCCGGCGCATGGCCGACCGTCTGGTGAAAGTCGACCTGCTTGGACCGGCCGCCACATTGCTCAACTATCAGGTCAACAAACGCCTCGACGGCGTGGCGCGCGCCCAGGTCGCCACGAGGCTGGCGCTGCTCTATCTGATGGACCGCAAGCCCGAGAAGGCATTGCAGACCATTCGCGAAACCGCGTTGAGCGGCATGCCGGACGATGTGAACCGCCAGCGTATGCTGCTCGAAGCGCGCGCGCTCGCCGCGATGAAACGCTACGATCAGGCGCTCGATCTTGTGTCGGTCGATGATTCCCCCGACGCGAAGAAGCTGCACGCCGATATTTCATGGGACAGCGGCCAATGGGCTATCGCCGCCCAGACCACTGAAGCCCTGCTCGCCGATCGCTGGAACGACGCCAAGCCGCTCGCCCCCGAGGAACGCACCGATGTGATGCGCGCGGCCATCGCCTATTCGCTGTCGAACGACGAAACGAGCCTCGATCGCCTGCGCGCCCATTTCGCGCCCAAGATGCAGGCAACGCCCGATGCCAATGCCTTTGCGGTGGTGACCCAGAACATCGACAGCCAGGGCCTCGCCTTCCGCGAAACCGCCGCCAAGCTCGCATCCATCAGCACGCTGGAAGCGTTCATGAAGGACTTCAAGACGAAGTATACATACTAGTCACACATGTCATGGCCCGTGAATGCGGGCCATCCAGGTGACACCTGCTTCGCTGCCGCTGGGTGAAAAAGAATTTCCGCGAACTCTGCATCACCGCCCAGATTTCAACTGGGTGGCCCGCATTCGCGGGCCATGACAGTGGGAGAGGAAACGGTTACCGCGCCGCGGGTGCGGTCGTTTCGGCGATCTCTTCCAGCCACTCCATCGCGCGGGCCGCGATCTTTTCCCAGCCGGGTTCGCCCAGCATCCAGTGGCTGTGGCCATCGAGTTCTTCATAGGCCGCATGCCCGCGATAGCGTTGCGCGATGCGGCGCACGGTTGGCGGCGGATTGACCTTGTCGTGACGGCCCGAAAGACAAAGAACCGGGCACGTCACCTTGTGCGCGTCGACCATTGTCGCCCTGCGCGCATCGAGCGCCCAATGCATGATCTCGAATGTCGCAAGCCCCGATTCCGGCACGAAGCGCGCGAACACCTGGCTGCGTTCGGACGGCGGCAGAAGATCGAGCGCGTTCGAGGCGGCGATATCATAGGAGGGATGGATCGGCTTGCTCCAGAAATCGCCCGCGAAAAACATCGCGCCCGCCGAGGCATATTCGAACATGGTCGAAGGCATCATGCCCCAGGGTGCGGAGGGCGCGAGCAGCACCAGCGCGCGCACCGCCAATCGCGTGGCCAGAATCTGCGCCAGCAAACCGCCCATCGAATGGCCGACCAGCACGGGCGGTTCCTTCAGCGCCTTGAGGTCTTTTTCCAGATCGTGCGCGTAATCGAGGATGCTCGTGGTGCCCAGAACGGCGGGCGGGTTCTTTCCGCAATTGTGATGGCGCAAGGTCGGCGCCTGAACCTTGTAGCCCTCATCCCGAAACGCTCCGGCCATCTTGTCGAAGGCCCAGCCGCCGCAGAAAGCGCCGTGGATCATCACAACCGGGGGCAGCTTGCGCGCTTTGAGCATCAGTACTCGGGTGCCGCGAGATCTTCGAACGCGGCGAGCACTTTCGCATAGGTGTCGCGTTTGAACGGCACCACCAGCCGAGGCAAGGCTTCGATGGCCAGCCATTTCCACGATGCGAATTCGGGTTCGGGTGTGTTGATGTCGATCTCGGAATCCTCACCCTCGAAACGCATCGCGATCCATTTCTGCCGCTGGCCGCGATATTTGCCATGCAGCGCCACGCCCAGAAGATGCGTCGGCAGATCGTAAGCCAGCCACTCATCCATCTCGCGCAAGGGCCGCGCATTGCCGGTGCCGGTCTCTTCCTTCAATTCGCGCAGTGCGGCTTCGATGGGGGTTTCGCCGGGATCGATGCCGCCTTGCGGCATCTGCCAGCCTTCCATCGTCTGGTCGATGCGGCGGCCGACAAACACGGCCCCCTCGCGGTTGATGAGCATCACGCCCACGCAAGGCCGATAGGGAAGATCGTCATGCTTCAGGAAGGTGTGCGGTCGGGCCATCGGGGAAACGCAAAAAGGAAATGATTACTTCGGTTTGCCGACTATGGCCGAAGCGGGAACCAGAACAAAGCCCCTGGCGGAAAGGCCGCGCGACCATTGGGCCAGCCTTTCGACGGAAACCGGATAGAGAAACGCCGTTCCGACCGCGCTGCCATTGGCGCGCGCCTGTGTTTCCAAATCGGAAAGCGCCCGGTCGATGGCAACGCCATCCTGCACCTTGTCGATGGCAAGCGTGCCTTGCACGAAGGCGGTGTTGGTCTGCCGGGCAACATCGGGTGCTGCCGATTTGGCGGTCGAGCCATCGTCGTAGAACATCAGCCCGCGCCGCGTGAGGAAGGTCATCACCGGCTCCAGCGCGCCCGAATCGGAAAGGAAGCGGCCGCCCTGCTCATTGGTCACGCCGACATAGCCGGTGAAGCGGGTCAGCGCCCAGGCGAGATGATGGGTGTTGGCTTCTTCACCCTGGCCGGTGCGCAAGGTGTGCGGGCCGGGATCGCTATCGGGATAATCGTAAGGCTCCATCGGCAGTTCGAGCAGCACTTCATGGCCGCGCGAACGCGCCTCGTTGACCCAGTTCTGGATATCGCCGCCGCGCGGCACAAAGCCCACGGTGACCGCGGCCGGCAATGCGCCGAGCGCGGAGGTGGTGGCTTCACCACTGGCCCCGAAGCCCAGCATGACGATGGCGATTTTCGGCTTCTTGACCGCGGGCGCGGCATTGCCGGCATAGGCCTTCATCGGCGTGCGGCCATTGTCGGCGATGCGCGGCAAGGGGCCTTGCGCGGTGTTCTCGATCAGCGCGGGATCGGCGACGAGCGAGGAGCCTGCATAGATAGGCCGGATGATCTGACGGGCCGCTTCACCGGGTTGCAGTTGTTCGACGGGGGCCGGCAGACGGTCGATCGCCTGGCGAACAGCCGCGCGGCTACCCGGCTTGGGAGAATGAACCCCCTTCGACCAATCCTTGCCCGGTATGTTGGTCTGCACGATGGGCTCGATGGCCAGATCGACCGACGGCCGGTCGCCATGGGGATCGCCGAACAGCACCACGCTCAGGCAAAGGCCGACGAACAGGGCGGCCAGCACCGCGCAGGTCCAGGCAAGCAGGCTCGGACGGTCCGGCACGGTATCCGTCAACGTCTCGTAATCGCTGCTCAATTCATCGAGCGCCATGGCATCTAGCAAGCACCCAACACGGTTACGAGCCGGTTAACAGGGGCCGCCAGGCCTCAGTTGGCCTTCGCCGTGGCTTTCTTGTCCGCCGAGGCTGTGAGCGTGGGCTTTCCGCGAAGCAGATCCAGCGCATAGGAGAGCTGGAAATCCTCATACTTCTTGCCCGGGGCCGGACGGATCACCGGCACCGCACGGCCCTTCTTGAGGGCGCTTTCGGCGGCCAGATGGCCCGGCAGGTCGGCTTCGCTGGGGCGGATGACCTTGGGCAGCTTGTCTTCCTCGGCCCCTTGCGCCACCGCGATATCCGGCGTGATGCCCTGGGCCTGGATCGAATGGCCAGACGGCGTGAAGTAACGCGCGGTCGTCAGACGGAGCGCGCCACCGCCCTCACCCAGCGGGATCACGGTCTGGACCGAACCCTTGCCGAAGGAGGTCATGCCCAGGATCGTCGCCCGGCGGTGATCCTGAAGCGCGCCCGCCACGATTTCGGAGGCAGAGGCCGTGCCGCCATTGATCAGCACGACGATGGGCTTGTTGTCGGTGATGTCGCCGTTCTTGGCGTCATAGCGCTGCGTGTCTTCGGCGTGACGGCCGCGGGTCGAAACGATCTCGCCCGCATTCATCAGATCGTCGGACACCGAGATCGCCTG